>Ga0123354_10020767_pt1 | contig 10337 bp, 6 predicted proteins | sample TergutLab28metaG_2_FD_97872 | JGI IMG/M metagenome (GOLD analysis project Ga0123354, IMG submission 97872) | Labiotermes labralis P4 segment gut microbial communities from Petit-Saut dam, French Guiana - Lab288 P4 | ecosystem: Host-associated > Arthropoda: Insects > Digestive system > Gut ...
ACAGGGGCGTTGCCGCCCGGGGGGGGGGGGGGGGGGGGGGGGGGGGGGGGGGGGGGGGGGGGGGGGGGGGGGGGGGGAAGGGGAGAAGTAGCACCGTGTAAGAGCTGGAGGGTGACAGCAGGTTCGCTATTGGATTACAGGTCGTCACGTGCACGACAACCATCGCCTTTTATGTTGTCAAGTGCCTGACCAAGCACCTATGATGTGTCCTTTCATGCATATCTGACACGGACAATGGAGATTTTAAATTCAATTATTTCTGAACAATCCTTAGCATTCATGGGGTTTCAATTTTCTCTCAAAAGGCACCACTATCAGGTTCCAGATAGCTTATTCAGGGCTTCCATGCATACAAAATGAAAGGAGGTCGCTTGGGAGAACATGGCGCAAATAAGGTGATATGCAAATGTTCTTAGGAAAATGGATTTCTATTGACCTAGCTCAGGCTAGGGTCCAATTGTAGGCTTTTGTGGTGACGGTAATGAACTACAGAGTACTGTAATATAAACATATCCTTAAAGAGGTAAGTATTGTCGAAGGCTTCTGAACTTGGTAACTCGATTATCCTTATTGCCCGTTTGCACAAGAAGACAGAAACACAGAGGCGCAGTGGCAAAGCTGCAGAACCAGCGAGATCAAGACTGCTGGGTTGTAGCATTTTAAGGTGTCTAATTTGGTAGATAATTAAAAATGTCAGAGGGCTGTTGCCTACATCTTTATGGTGTTCTTCTACCCTCGAGGTATAGGCCCAGAAGAACACAAATTTGACACAGACGTGAGATTTTCGACGTGAACGCAACTAATCAGCCAGCCAGTAATATAGGGAGCCAAGTCTACTTGAGAGTCCACAGTCATTCATTCAGCCACCCAAGAAATCCCTGCCTTTTATGGAATGCAAAGGTTTATTAATCTCTCTTAATGCTTCTGACCCAATGACACCCAGGAAAGCAGCTTCGCTTGCGCCTGTATTTACTTTCGGCTTTAATGAGACTAGAACTTGGATAGGAGACCCACAGGCTTTCCAGTCATAACTGTTAAGGAGAGGGTTAACAGAAGTGTCAGGTTGCTGACATAGCGACTGGAGAGGGTTAGCGAAAGTGTCAGGTTGCTGACACCAGGACTGGAGAGGTTTAACAGAAGTGTCAGTTTTCTGACACCAGAATTGGAGAGGGTCAGCAGGAGTGTCAGGTTGCTGACGTAACGAATGGAGAGGGTTAACAGAAGTGTCAGGTTGATGACTTAACGAATGGAGAGGGTTAACAGAAGTGTCAGGTTGCTGACACCAGGACTGAAGAGGTTTAGCAGAAGTGTCAAGTTGCTTACGTAACGACTGGAGAGGTTTAACAGAAGTTTCAGTTTTCTGACACCAGAATTGGAGAGGGTCAGCAGAAGGGTCAGGTTGCTGACATCATGATTGAAGAGAGTTAACAGAAGTGTTAGACTGATTGCAGTAACATACAAACCACAGAAGCGTTTAAAGATTGCCCTTATTATGTCTTGAAAATAAACCTCCACCTGAATTCTTCGACCCCTCATTTAAAGGCTGCAATTTTTTCTGATTGAAAATTAATACTTCGCAAAAAATGACAGCAGTTTTACTGCATTTGTCTCATGTTATTTAAAACAATTTATTCAATCTGCATAACATATTCATGAATGTGTTTTTCTTTAACCTAAGCATTTAAGCTTGTACATGGCAGATCATCATCAGTGCTATCACACAAATGAACATGTGTGAGCAATGTCACGGCACTCTATTCTCTGTCTTTGATGCAGACTGCTAGTGAACAGGCTCATGACACGTTACCCGCTCTGTTTTGGACAATCATGAAAGAGTTTAACTCCCTTAAGCTAAGTGATCGATTAAATAAAAGGTAAATTTCACATTGTCATAACACGAAAGCACAAAAGGGGTAAGTGTATAGCTCTACTCTTCCTTTCACCTCGCTAGAAGGGGTGGATGGTCAACACCTTGCCCTGGCCGCTTTATCTCGGGAATAGCCCCCGTATCCAAGGGACTGAGTGGACCCCGGGACCCGTCTGGACGGACAAGGAACATCTCTCCTCCACCGGGGTTCGAACCCGAAATTTTCCAACCGGTAGGGAGTCGCTATTACCAATTATGTTATCCCGGCCGCCATGTTCCTTAAACACTTCTTAAAAATCCTCTTCCTAACTTTCAGGAAATATATTACGTCTCCATTACAAATACCGGAATTAACAAATTCTTAATGCTGTTTGGGTGGGGGGATACCTGCTGTTTGTCCTTAGGATAATATGAATATATAAATACGCTGTGTCGATAAATGTATGGCCTTTTATGTTGAGGCTCACGACAAGGTGCTCATACCAATGTACCTCAAATTGTTACACCCGCTGCTACTTAATTGCGACCTACAAAAGACAGTACAATTTCCTACTATTGTGTTGTACAATTTTTATCACATGGCACAAAAAGCCTGACATACATGCTGCAGCGCGACGTATTTACCTCCCAACTTTTAGTTGTTTTACGCTCGCTGAACGTAAAGTAAGAGTTGCTCCTGTGCAAGCCATTAAGCTATATGAGGGGGAGGGGGGTGGTGGGGAAAGGAGGAAAATATCACCCCATTCTTAAGCTGGGAATTAAATGTAGGTTACTACTGGACAGTTTCCATAACCTCACGTGTTACTGGCTTCTTAATAGGCTGATAGTGGTTCAAAGAAATCTACGAACGCCAGGCTTTAACTGTTCACACCTCAGTAGATCTGTAACTTAGGCAACATGTCACCTGTGACACGTAAAATTTTCAAGGCGGCAAGTAAGAAGGTTACGACTTCGGGGATAAGACGATGCTTGTCTTTGTGAGATGCGTGTCTACTAGCTGAGGAATCTGCTGTCGATTTCTACCCTGAAGATGCCGGCAGCTGTTTCCTTTTGGAGCAATAGTTTCTACCAACCTAACTACGCGGAGTTAAATGGCACAAGGCCTAAAATACGTTTTAACTTTCAGAAATATTTTTTCCTACGTGATGTATTTATAATTTTTGGTAGTGTTCTCTAAATAAACAACAATTTTATGTATTTCCCAACGCAAAGTTAACAATACGATTTTTTTAACAATTGACCAACTTAATGCACAAATTATTTTTTATAATAAGTTTATTATATTCATCTACATGTTTCGAGCGCTATTGTATTCATCATCAGAGGTCAAAATTGTATTATACAACATCTGGTATCGTCACACTCTGTAGGTGGCCGTCCGGTGCACAGGTTTAGAGAGGACTAGTCTCCTCTCAACATGCGCACCGGACGGCCGGATGAGAGAGGACTCTCTCAACCTGCACACCGGACGGCCACCTACAGAGAGTGACGATACCAGATGCTGCATAATACAATTTGACCTCCTGATGATGAGCACAACAGTGCTCGAAACATGTAGAGGAAAATAATAAACTCAGACTAAACCAAGAATTTGTGCATTAAGTTGGTCAATTGCTAAATTATACTGAGATGAACGGTCAGCAAAACGTCAAAAAAAGTATGATTTTTGTAATGTAGGCGCAGCGTTTTCTATAGATTAAGGACTCAACTTTTGACGAACTGAAGCCCAGGTCTGTCCTGCCACACTATAATTTTGCTTTTTCAATTTCCTAGTCCTATATTTTCAAGTCTTCATCGAAACAGTGTGTCTGTACAAATGAAGAATAATGGAAAACTTGACGTGGAAGACATAGATTCTGTGACGAAGATATAATTACCCGATAGATGGCAGCAGAATCTCATGCTATTTTCACGGTAGATGAGGCAATCTCTCGGTAATGTGATTAGCTTTCGTTTATGCGTTGATGCGAGCGAAACGTATTAATGGTGTGGGTCGATACAAGAACCATTGTCAGAGCTGTTGCTTTCACATGTCAAACACACAGTTAGCTGACCGACTGTCAGTTGTTCGCTCTCTGACGTGTAGGTTTATGAATAAGGGGGGGGGGTGTCCATTTTATGTCTCTGATTTCAGCTCGTGATAAATGCCGAAGGTTAAAGCCTCGGTCTGTTTAAAAAAGCCTTCATAGCTAAAAAGCAAATTAGTTCAGAAAAAATTACTGCGGAAGGAACCGCGTTTTACAAGAACATGCCTTTATAAACAGAAAATATGAATTTCGGAAACACCAGCCTCCAAATATAAAAACAGAAATATATATTGAGCATGTGTGTAGTCAGTGCAAATGTTCTGCTTATTCAGTGACGTTGGAATCGAATCTATTTATGAATACTTCTTGGTTTCAGGTATTTCTTCCCTCTATACAGAGTGTCTGTAACAATAAGTGTCCTATTTAGAGAATAGAAATAAAGTGGCAAAACAAAAGATACGTACATTAACCCTTTACAGACTAAGCGCAGACCGCTTTATTTAAAGACCCGGTCCGTACCGCGCTGTAAACACTTTTCATCTCGGTTATAAAAACCAATCAGTTTATGCTGTAAGTGGCACAAGTCGCTGTTTCTTCTCAGATAAATACAAAACACAAATACAGTGTGGGCACAGCCTACAGTTGTTGAATGATATGTTAAACTTGTTGGTGCATCACGTGACCAGTAGGCATTAAAAGGTTAAGAGTCAAACAAAACGACGATTACAAATTCAAGAAGAAGAAGAAGAAGATATTTTCCCCCTTTGCTTAAGTAAAAACAAAATTAACGTTCCGATTTATGAAAAAACAGACTAGACATATCAATCGCCGTAGTTCTGTCTGTCTCTCTGTGTGACTGACTGACTTCTTACCTAAAGGCTACAGTCAAGCATATATATTCACTTGGTACAGGACATCCCGTTGTGCTTAAAGTACATTAATAAAACAAAGTTAAAATATATTATATTAATTATATTAAACTATATATTTATTATAATAGAATAATAGGATAATAATAATAATAATAATACAAGAAAATAAACATATAGTTGTGTCAGACGGAGTAGATATTTTTGTTTTATCCTATTAATATATGTGCACGTTTAGTATTTATGTTCTTCTCCTCTATTCAGCTGGATAATAGAGATCTAGAAAGCCGTCCCATGCGTTTCGATGTTCGAATGTACGAGTATTAAAATACATCGCTGCCTTAGTCTTTGTGTCTTGCTACTTACTTCTTTGTATCTGTTTATTTGAGTGTATCTTATTTACATGCTGCCAAGTTAATTATTAGTTATTAATTTATTCTGTAATATTATCTTATTGCAGCAAAGTTATTATTCTGTAATCTGATATTCTGTCTCCTAAGGCAACGACTTACTTTCAGTTTTACGAATCCTCACTAAGGCTATGATATAAAAGAGAGGATTATATCCACTTACTTTCTCTGTAGTCATAGTACGTATGGAAGAAAGAAGCCTTCCAAAATATAGAGCAGTAACACTTACGATCTGAAAAATAACAGAAAATATATGTGTCAAATTATATCTCGGAATCAAAATTGCTTAGTCTACGAACAACTACGTACAGCATGGAGTTTCTCCTTGGAGGGGGGAGGGGAGATTCGAATTTGAAATAAAAAATAGTCCTTAATTTGGGCATTTCCGAAACCCTAAGAAGTCAGCATAAGGAATTTCAGTTTATGTGCGGGCCTTTTGGGATGTTAAACCATGCAGTTTGAAGAAAATATTTATCTCTCAGGCGGTATATATGGTGACCACCGGTATTTGAGAGTTTGCTGGCACCCTACAACAAATATTTCTTACTTCTTTGTCATTACTACGTATTAATTCCCTATAGCGCCACTTCATAAGCCAAAGACAAGTAAACATAAACATCCGCAGGCATCAGAGTCCTTGAGGAACTAGTAGTTCGTGTAGGCAAGAAATTCCCGGCATTTTGTCCAACGCCGTGTTCACAAGTACCAGCCACAAGTCCCTATATTGAGCCAGACGTGTCCAGTTAACGTTTTGCCATCTCATTTATTTAAGACCCATTTTAAGAGTATTCTTTATACTACGCCTAGGTGTGACAAGTGGCGAATCTCCTTCTGGTTTCCACACCACAAACTTACATGCATTAATTTCGTTCCCAAAGGCAAAGAAACACATCAACAAATAATAAGAAATAAGAGGGAAAATGGCGTTGAAATCCACAGACGGGGCCTCCCGATACGGGATTAAAGACCTTCGAAAACGCTTGCGAAATATGTGAAATGTTGGTCAAGACTAGGAAGGTGTATGCAGTTTAAAGTGGAGTATTTATGAACGCTGCAAAGAAAGAACCTTTTTGTCAGGGAAGTCCCTGCATGATGATCCTTGGTCAAGGCTTCATTCTTGTGCAATGTGATGTAAACAATAACATTCCGGACGAGCTTGCTTTCAAGGTCAATCTTCACGTTTCACCTAACAACTTCAACAAATATATTCAGCTTAGTCACGTATAGTATTAGGAAAGTTATGAAATATATGTATGGGAGGAAGAGCCACACGAGTGGAAATACGGCATAATATGTCAGATTCATTAGAAAGGGTGAGTTATGATGTGTGATAACTGTAGAGCAGTCACAATGCTATGTACAACATATAAAATTCTGGATAATATTTAATACGCAAAATTAGTATCTTATGATCAGGAAATCATAGTAAAATACCAAGGAGACTTTCTAAGGGGAAGATCAAGTGTTGATCAAATTTTTATTGTGAGATAAATGTTGGAAAAATGTTGGGAACAGAAAACAGATGTACATCAAATATTTATTGATTTTCAAGCAGCATATAACACTGTAAGGAGAAAGGAAATATGGAATGAAATGCATAAACTAGATCACCCCCTCCAAAAAAAAAAAGTTAAATTGTGTAGAATTTTAAATAATGTATTACATACTTAGGTTAAAATAGGTAAACATTTATTCTCCGTATTTAAAGTGAACAAGGGTTTGAGACAAGGAGATACAATTGCAACTTTGCTGTTTAGTATAGTGCTGGAAATTGCAACTAGAAGATCTAAATTAGAAACTTACGTTCAGGTGACCGTGCATCGTCTAAATTCTTATAATAAAACCAACTAGATGCACTAATTTCTCAAATTTATTTTACGAATAAAACTCTACATGTTTCGGACAGTTCCTCTGTCCATCATCAGGAGTTTTTCACTGTACACCCAGCAATGGTATATGTCATAGAGCTTTGCTGACGGAACGTCCTGATCCTGCTCACCAGCTGTCAGTAAAGCTGTATGACATATACCATTGCTGTGTGTACAGTGAAAAACTCCTGATGATGGACAGAGGAACTGTCCGAAACACGTAGAATTTTATTTCTAAAATAAATTTGAGAAATTAGTGCATCTAGTTGGTTTTATTATAAGAAATAATCTAAATTAGAAAAAGGGGCAAACATATTGGACAAATGTAGTCAAATTATGACATATTCTGATGATGTGGTTGTTATGGGAAGAATAGTACAAGATGGTGGAGAAGTATTTACATCACTGGTCGAATAAAAGAATAAAATTGGATCAGAAATAAATGAAAAAAGACTAAATTTATGAGAGTACCACGAAAGTCTTACAATGAAAATGAATGTTTAAAACGTGGTACATATAATTTTGAATAGTGAAAAACTATACATACAGTGGTACAATTCAAAAAAATAAATTTGAACTCAGACCAAAGATTGCAAAAAGAATTACGAGTGCAAAATAAGCATATTATGCACTCCTTCGTGTACTACGGAGCCAAAAATACTCAGAGCAGAAAAAAAATAAATATCTGTAAGACGTTAATAAGACAAGTGGCGACATATGGAGCAGGATCTTGGACAGCGAAAACAGATATTGCTAATGGGCTGGGTGCTTTTGAAAGAGAAGTTTTAAGAAGAATGTTTGGGGGAACTGAGTTAAATGAATATTGGAGGAAAGCGATATTACAAAGATTTAATGCAGCTGTTTGGAGATTTCGACATGCTTTCATTTTCAGAATAAGTAGGTTGATTTGGATTGGTCAAGTCAACAGAATGGATAGTAAAAGAAAGGTACGTCAAGTTTTTAAACATAATCCCCAAGGAAGTCAACTAAGAGGACGACCAAAATCAGACGGTGGATTTGTGCACAATTATATGTTAATAAATGCATTAATACAAATTGCAAATGTCCAAAAAAAAAGAGCTTACATGGTGAAGTACATTTAAGAGGCGAAGGTTCGCATTCGACTCTACTGCCATCGAGAGAGAAGATACAACGTAAGTGCACATTTGGAATTACACTCTTTTGAGCGTCTAAATCAAGTGTCTGACAACAAAGTTAACGAAAGTCCGCTCAGCGGTGCCCCATTTGTAGCAAGGACAGACTTACGTAGCGAAAATAATAGGCTTATTTTTGCGGCTTTTTTTTAAACAAAGGCACCGAAGTCAAGTGATGATATATTTAAGTATTACGGTAGTGATAAAGGCGAAATAAATCATCATAATTTCCATCCCTGGTTCCCATAAATTGTCGTCTTGCTTCAGCAAGTACCTCGTTGTATGTCAGAATGACGCTCGATATATTTACAGTGTAAATAGACAGGGTCATGGTACCGTAGCGTCAAATTGCCATCTCCCTTATATGCTTATGAGTATTAGGGGATTCTGTACTACCAAATAGATGCTGCCCATTAAGGTGAAATATTATGCTCTGATACTACCTACACTTCCAGGTGATTCACCTGGCTGCATACACACCAGTAAAATAATATTAAACGAAGTCTTTAGCCGTCACACCGAGCACTTTGACTGGAACGCTAACGCTTCTGATTTGCATTCGGAAGGGCTGTACTTCAGAACCCGGAAGGATCAAACATTAAACTGTGTTCTGTTGCGGGTTATACAGTACTACAAGAAAAAGAAGGGGGAACGCGGTGGCGCTGTTGGTTGAGGCACTGCGCTACAAGCCAGAAGGTTGCGGGTTCGATTCCCGATGGTGTCACTGGAATTTTTCATTGACATAATCCCTCCGGCCGCACTATGGCCCTGGGGTTGACTCAGCATCTAACAGAATTGAGTGCCAGGAATACTTCCTGGGGGTAAAGGCGGCCGGTGCGTAGGGCTGACAGCCTTACCACCTTCATGTGCCGATTGTCTTGAAATCTGGGAGCCTCAACCTTCTGGAATCCTCGGGGCCTGTCCAGGCCTGTAATGGAATCGCTTTACCTTTACAAGGAAAAGAATACGGACAGACCGCGGGTCGAATCTCGATGGGGCGGCAACATTTTCCGCATCTGTTCAGACCGATCCTGAGGCCGATCTGAACAGTCTCCTGTACAATGGGAACCGGGTGTCTTTCTCGGGGAGAAAAGCGGCTGGAGCTTGGCGTTGACCAGCCACTCCATCTAGAGCCGAGGTTAAAAAAGAGTAGAGCTATACTTCCATGTCCGGTCTCGGCCTTCATAGCCTTTCTAGGGTAAATTTTACGTTGGAGTTTATCTTTACCTTTACCTTTACTTTTACCTTCACCTTTACCTTTACTTTTACCTTCACCTTTACCTTTACTTTTACCTTCACCATTACGTACACAAATAAAAACACAAAGAAACACAAAATAAACAAATATCTCCTACAATTTATACGTTTTTAGCCCAGACAGTAAAAACCTGGCACAGCACCAAACAAGAAAAAAAAACATTTCAATTCAACTACTTTGCCCATTTTTTATTAACATAAACAAATTAACAACGGTACAAACAAAACAACTCCTAATGTAAAGCAATTAAAACAGAAATACAAAGAAGTAAGTAACCACCAAATACACCCAACGAAATAATAAAAAACACACAATAACCATCAAAACCGTACTAGTAACAAAAATATACATACATGTTAAATTACGTCAATGCCACTGTAACTTATTATTCAGTGCCTTCCAAAACACGAAGGAGAGATAACTTGGAAGAGCCAAGGTTAAAAGGGAGGATAATATTAAAACGAATCAAATAAAGAAGATGGAAGAGCGTTAACTGCATAAACCTGGCTTCGGAAAATGATGGTGGTGGGTACTCTCGAATATTTCTATATTTTCTTGTATCATAAAATGCGTGAATATTCTTGCTTGGTGCAGACTTATTAGCTTCCGCTGGAGGGCTTTGCTTCAGGCAGTTGGTTGTTGGTTAGCTAGCCTTCATGCAGCCACACTACGCTACATAGACTGAGTCACTGACAGCGTCGTTAAATAAACTATAAACAAGTTCCAGCCGTTCAAAGAACAGCAAATCATTTGAATAAAGATTGACCAACTAGATGACACTTGCTTTATTATATATTGCTCAACATGTTTCAGACGTTAATACGTCCATCTTCAGGAGCTTGCGACTATTTGTTGCGTTGTGTAGGCTGACTTGAGGCGTGCTG
>Ga0123354_10020769_pt1 | contig 10337 bp, 8 predicted proteins | sample TergutLab28metaG_2_FD_97872 | JGI IMG/M metagenome (GOLD analysis project Ga0123354, IMG submission 97872) | Labiotermes labralis P4 segment gut microbial communities from Petit-Saut dam, French Guiana - Lab288 P4 | ecosystem: Host-associated > Arthropoda: Insects > Digestive system > Gut ...
CCAGCTGATCCACCCGCTGAGCTGGGAGAATATATGGATGAGCAAATACGATCCGCTTTGGCGCTACGTCGAAACTCAGCCCGCGCCGTTTACGATGACGTTCGACGAAGTCGCGGCGGTCCTCGGCTTTGGCATCGACCATTCGTTCTTGAACTACAAGAAAGAACTACTGCCCAGCGGCTGGCAAGTCGGCAAAATATCGCTAAAACAAAGCACCGTCAGCTTTACCCGCCTGTCTCCAGAGATCTGACGTAACAGATAAATAGAAGTACCGGTTGCGCACCAGTTTTGCAGATTTATGGCACCCGCAGCCTTCCATCAACGCTTACAGCACGCCCTTTGGTATCAGGAAACAGGCATACGGTAGCGTCTCACCCGTCCGGATAGTGACATAAGCGCCACGAGTCAGGGCGTAGAACCCGCTACTACCATGACGCCGGACACCCCGCTCCTCAACTGTGCGTCCCTCAGCAGTGTTCCACGCCTCACGGCAAGCCGGTAACGCCGGGCCTGGTTCGCCATCATCAGTCAGCATGTGGATGACTGGGTCACCTGCGAAGGCGTCGATGGGCAGCACCTGCAGCAGCGCTTTCATAACGTCGATGACATCAGCGTGTGGCAGATCGATTACCCTGCCCCCATTTCCGTACGCAGGATAGTTGCGGTCAACCAATGCGACCTTGTCACCGTGACCCATCTGAGCCAGCGCCTGTAGCAGGTCTGGAGTCAGGTAAGGATCCAGCCCTTTCAACATTTTGCCTCCTTAATCGGGTTCAGCGACCCGTCCAACCGAACCATACTGCCAGTCGCTGCGTCAAACAGTTGGAGCGCTCATTGATCGGTCCCCGGCCGCGCGCCGAACCAGCCAACGCACGCAGCGGCTGCCATTGCGGCTTCGTGGCAAGCCTGACCCAGCTCGTCGCCCAATGACAAACGCGCTGCCACAACACCGGCGTACGTGTCGCCGGCACCGGTCGTGTCCACGACGCGAGCGGTTGGTTGCGCTGGAATTGCGATCGAATGCATACCATTTTGGGCTGCCAGGCTGCCCCGCGCACCAAGCGTCACAATAACCGAGGCAGCCTGGGTGACCTGTAGCAGGGCGTCGGCCAGCATGGATTCAGACGTGGTGACGTCGGCACCCAGCTGCTTCAGCAGATCTCTGGCCTCCTGGGCGTTAACGATGATGGGGTCACATCGACGCAAGGTCATTAGCGACGGTAACACCACTGGGCCACAGCTCAGCACGAAGCGCGCACTTAACTGACCAGCCAGATCCGCGGCGGCGTCCGAGACTGCGGCGCCGACTTCGGACTGAGCCAGCACCACCTTAATATTGCCCAAATTGCTTGCAGCAGTGCGTACAAGTTCTGGCGTGACGCGATCCTTGGCACCCGGTGTGACGATGATGGAGTTCTCGCCATCAGGGGTGATCCAAATCAGGGCCAAGGATGTTCGCAAGTCCGGCTGTCGAACAACACCGCTGGGATCCACCCCGTACGCCAAAAGATCATTGACCTGCATCTCGCCCTCGGCGTCCACTCCAACGGAGCTGACCATACGGACTACAGCGCCAGCCCTGGCCGCAGCAACAGCTTGATTGCCACCTTTGCCACCGTTGGTGCGGGTAAGCGAACGGGCTAGCACTGTTGCACCTGGACCGGGCGCGGTATCGACAACCGCTACAATGTCATGATTCAGCGAACCGATCACAAGAACATCGATGTTTGAAGCCATCGGGCGCTCCTTCATTTGGACCCAACTGACTATCAGCTTGTGCGGGTCTGTTCCAACAAATTCGTCGCGATGCCAATTAGATGCTCAGGCAAGCTGTTCCCCTGCCACTCAAGCGCCAGTGCCCTGGATACCTGGAGAACACCGCGAGCCGCCCCCTCGCGCAGGTTCGGTGGCAAGGTCTCTATGTCAGTGGTCTTGGCAGCGCCGATGATCCGACGCGACATCTTGGCCGCTGCGAACAACCAGGCCTCTCCACGCCATCTCATCATGGTGTCCTCAAGAAAGGCGTCACCAAACACCCGCGGATCTCGTCGTTCCGGCCAACGGCGACGAAATTCTGCCTCGAAAGAGTCCCAAGTCTGGGCGACCAGCTGAAGACACCACTTAGCCCGCTCGTCCTCGTGCAGTGCGTAAGCCCTGGCCGCCGCGATCACGTAGTTGGCGAACAATGCGCCGAGATCAAACCCAACCGGGCCATAAAACGCGAATTCTGAATCGAAGGCCTTGACCGAATCACATGGAGCGTCATCGGCTGAGCGACGCACCATGACCGAGCCGGTGTGCAGGTCACCGTGGATCAGGGCTTCGGCGTGAGTCATGAACATCCACTTAGCCTGACCCATCGCCCGAATCATCGCTGCATCGGCAGCGAATTGTGCAGCGTCTGGTTCGTTGGCTGGAAGCACGGAGTTGCGACCCGCGTCTACCAGTGGTTCAGTAAATACGAGATCTTCGGTAATCACACACAGCTGCGGGTTCTGTGTCCGAGCGATTGCCTCAGACAGTGCCTCCCTGTCGAGCGCAAATGTCGACGTTCCAAAGGCGACTCCACCTACGAAACGTCCCATCGCCTCTGCTGCGCCCTCGTGCTGCTCGCCCTGGTTAAGCGCAGCGCGCCAAACCTCGTGGTCAGACAGGTCCTCCATGGCGATGATGTGGCGCTCAGCGTCAAAGGAGTAGATCTTCGGCAAGAGCTCGGGTCCCAAGGCATAGTACGTTTGAATCGATTCCACCTCGTGGCGGGCCCTATCGGGTGTCATTGGCCAGCCCTCGCCTGTCATACGAACGTAGGGCAACGCCTGTTTCAAGCACATGCCCCTGCCAACAGCGTCTCGAAGAAGAAAGACCAGGTTCAGGTTGCCATCGCCAATCTCGTCCACTGCGACGAGGTGATCAGCGTCGATCAGCGTGTTCAACTGAGGATGCGCCCGGACGTATTCTGCGATCGTGGAATCGGTGAGGAAGGCGTAGTCAGCCATCGTTCTCCTCCTTGAATTGGGTTGTATTTGTCGCTGGCACGAATCTCATCTGCTTTCGCGAGAACGTGTAGGAGAACAGCAGTGCGAGTAGGATCACCAGACCCTCTGCGGTGTCTTGAATGTAGTACTGCTGGCCCATCATGGATAGTCCAGTTGTCATGATGATGATCAAGATGGTGCCAAGAAGAGTTCCCCATGCATTCGGTTTGCCGATGCCCAAGACAGAGGTGCCAACCAGCGCAACGGCCACCGCCTCCAGCAGGCTCGTGGTGCCAGCAGTGACATCGCCCTGCCCGATGCGAGCCACCAAGATAAGCCCGGCGATCGAGGAGAGGAATGCACAGATCACGTAGGCCAACCCGCGGTATAGCCCAACACGCACACCAGCCAAGCGGACAGCTGTCGGATTAGCTCCGACGGCATACATAATGCGACCCCATTTAGTCCTTGCCAGCACAAACCAGCCGATAACAAATAGCACCAGCATTATTATCACGGGGACTGGGATCGGGCCGATATCGCCGTTGTTGATGAACCGGAAGCTGTCAGTGAATTTGCCGGGCGCGATATTTCCGTTGGTCATGGCCATGCCCGATGATATCGACTGTCCAGAGACCGGTATCAGGCCTGCGCCCTGGATAACGAACATCATGGCCAAGGTGGTTAATAAGTCAGGTATTCGGCAGACGACGATCAGAAAAGCGTTGATCAATCCCACGCAAAGACCGATGACGATAACCACAAGAATCGCGGTGAATGTGTTCTTGTTGTAAAACACCATGGTCATTGCCGCCATCTGCACGGCCAAACCGGCCTGGGCACCCACAGACATATCCATGCCACCCACACTCATGGCGAACGTCATGCCAAGCCCCAAGATAGCGGTGACGGAGGCCAGTTTGAGCATGGTCAAGATGGTGGCTGACGTACGAAATGCCGGTTGGGTGGCAGCGAAGAAAATAAACAGCACAATTGTGACCGCAATGAATCCGTACTTCACGGTGGCGTTTTGCAGCACGGGACCCCACGACAACGTACCGGGCGACGCTTGGATCGGCGTCTTTGTGGTCTTGGCCTTCACCTGTGACTCAGACATTGTCATCCTCCTTGGACATACTCGCGATAATCGCGTTCCGATCAATTTCACTGGCGTAACGATCAAGTGCGATCCGGCCCTCGACCAGCACCAGTATCCGGTCGGCGACCTCCTCTATCTCCTCGATATCGCTGGAGAGCACCACGACGCAAGCCCCGGCCTTGGCTGCCTGCCGAGCCTTATCCGACAGATCGAAGCGGGCACCGATGTCGACGCCACGGAAAGGCTCATCCATTAAAATCACTTTCGGGTCGCCGTTCATCCAGCGCCCGACCACCACCTTTTGTTGGTTGCCACCAGACAGTGCGTCGACACGTTGATCCGGGCCAGTGCTCATCACATCGAAATGCTTGAGCACAGTACGAGCGCGGTCCTTTTCTTTGCGAAAATCTATGACGCCAGCCGGCGAAACCTCCCCGAGGAAGGGCAAGCTAATGGTTTGGGAAACGGACCACCCGGGCAGCATGGCCTCCTTGGCGCGGTCTTCAGGCACCAGGTAAATGCCGCGCCGCACACCGTCGCTGCCATTCTTAGGACGATAGGTCTGGCCGTTGAATAGCATCGACCCGGCACGCAGGCGGTCGACGCCAAAGATTGCTCTAGCCAGCTCCGACTTACCAGCTCCAAGCAGCCCTATCACACCGGTGACCTCGCCATAGCGTAGCTGCAAATCGAACTGTTGGGACCGCTGAAGAAGCTGGGCGCCCTGGAATTCGATGGCCACCTGTCCTCCACGACGCTCATCAAAGACCGACGCTTGCGACTTAGCATCCTTGCTTAGCATGGAGCGGATGGCTTGGTTCATGTCCAGGGGCGCCTCCTGGCGATCCTCAATCCGGCCATCGCGAAGGACCACGAGGTCGTCGGCCAATGTCACGATCTCAGACAGGTGGTGCGAAACGTAAAGAATGGCCATGCCCTCGCTGCGCAGGCGGCGGATAACGTCGAACAGCCGGTCGACCTCGGCCTGCGACAGTGCTGAAGTCGGTTCGTCAAGTACGAGTACTTTAGGGTGCTGCACCAGGGCCCGGGCGAGCAGCAACATTTGCGTGTCAGCTGTGCCTAGGTCGAAAACATCAGCCCTCATTTTCCTGTCAGACCAATCCAGGTCCAGTGTGGCAGCCACATGCTGGGCCATGGGCACCAGACGCCTCATCGAGGCGACATTGGGCACTAGATTCTTGACGATGTCTTCAAACAAAAAGTTCTCTGCCACTGTCAATCCCGGCACTACGCTTTGGTCGATGCGCTGGTGCACGGTTTGGATGCCTTGGGCGGCGGCCGACATCGGATCTTTGATGTCGGCCGCCGCTCCAGCGACGATGATCTCGCCGGCGTCGCGTTGATAGACGCCGGCGAGGATCTTGATCAACGTGGATTTCCCAGCCCCGTTAGCACCGATCAGAGCCATAATCCTGCCCGGCCGAAGTGACAGGCTGACGCCCTTGAGCACCGAGTTCGCTCCAAATGACTTCTTAATGTCATGCAGTTCGAGCGAGTAATCGAAGCTTTCTTCGCCGTTCATGATTGTTTCCTTCACGTACCGGGCCGACAAATCCTACTGGAACACGATGGCCGGGATCCAGGGAGCCGACGCGATATCAGCTATGTTCAATGTCGGCTCTGCCTGACGTAGATCGGACATGTTGTTGATGTTTTTATCATTCAACATCTGCTGCGTTACCAGGATCGGCGGGAAGTCGACGGTCAGCGTGTTAAGCTGCCCGGCTAGGGCCAGGAACATGATGCGTGCATCTGCGGCACCAATGGCGTTCGGGTCCGTTGTTCCTGTGGCCACCCATGGGCTATTGGCCGCCTTCATGATGCCGATATCGGCGTCGGAAATGTCGGCACCGTAAACCTTTACATTGGTTAGTTTGGCCTGCTGTATGGCCGTCACGCACGCTTTAGCAAGCTCATCGTACGGGCAGTAAAGGCCCGTCACATCCGGATGGGCTTGTAGGGCCGCGTAGACCAGCGGCACCGAGTCGGAGTTGGACGAGTCCGTGTATTTGCCGGTCTTGAACTCAACATTCCAATTATTGTCTGTCACGTACTGCTGGAAAACAGCGTCGCGGCGATCGAGCGGGGCGATACCGGCGACGTTCACGTAGCCGATATTAGCGCCAGTTCCAAGGTCAGATTTCATTTGATCCAACACTAGCGACGCGATCTGAGCGTCGGACTGCTGGGTCTGGATTGTGTTAGGCGAACAGGTCTGGATGATCACGTCATAGATGACCACCTTGATACCGGCTGCTTCAGCCTTGTTGATACCAGGACAAAGCGTGTCGGGCAGGCCGTGGGTGATGATGATCCCATCGGGAGCCGTGGCAATCGCCTGATCAAGCTGGGCTGCTTGGGTGGCATTGTCGCCCAGCGCATCGTACACATCAAGCTTGATATTCAAAGCGCCAGTCTGTAGCTTGACGCCATTCAGGTACTGCTGGAAGTAGTCGCCACCGCCAGACTGTTGGATCAATGCGAGATGAACCTGCTTGTCAGAAAATGGTGACGGCAAATCTCCCGTGGCGGATGAAACCACCACGTTACTGTTGGCAGGGCTGCTCGGGGTTCCAGGCGTCGATTGACTGCAAGCGGCAGACCCAAAAAGCATGAGGCCGGACAAAGCGACTGTCAGGCCTACGCTCAAATGTTTATTCATTTAGAGGCTTCCTTTCTTACGGACGGGGGTTCCCGTCCTCGTGTGTGATTTCAGATAGCAAGACTTGACAGCGAGTTACCATGGCCCGCAGGCTCGATAACACCCCGCTCAGTCACTATGGCGGAGATTAGGTCGTACGGCGTAACATCAAACGCCGGATTGAATCCAACCGCGTTGGGCGGCGTCGTACGCACCCCAGAGAATTCCAGCACCTCCTTTTGGTCTCGTTCTTCTATTGCGATTTCATCACCGCTGGCGATAGCCAGATCCACCGTTGAGAACGGTGCTGCGACGATGAAGGGGATACCCTTGCGCTGGCAGGCCAACGCCAGAGCCACCGAACCGATTTTGTTGGCCGTGTCACCGTTAGCGGCAATTCGATCCGCGCCGATGATGGCAGCATCCACCCGCCCATTCAAGATCGTGCTCGATGCGGCACCATCCGCTTGGACAACGAATGGGATGCCATCCTGAGTAAATTCCCAGCAGGTAAGCCGGGCACCCTGGAGCAACGGGCGCGTCTCATCCGAATAGGCCAACGTCAGTGATCCTCGCCTGTGTAGTTCGTGGATTATCCCGTAAGCCGTGCCCCAGGCCGTCGTAGCCAACCCCCCCGTGTTGCAATGGGTCACCACCGAGACACTGTTACGCCCACATCGGTTCAATAGCCAATCAGCGCCCAACTTTGAAAGCCGCCGATTGGCAGCTTCATCCTCCGTCATCACCTGCTTAGCCTTGGCCAGGGTAGCTGTGACGCCCTGCGGAGCGAGCAGCCATGCCTGCTCAACGCCCCACGCCAAGTTGACAGCTGTCGGTCGGGCGCGACGTATACGATCCACCTCGCTAGCTAGCCGAGCCTCATCCCAACCATCACCCACTGCCTCGTTCATGGCGATAACGACACCGAAGGCGCCCGCAGCACCTAATGCCGGCGCACCGCGTACAGCCAAACTGCGGATGGCATCCACTAGATCATCCACGGTGGTGATGTCCAAATAACGCTCTTGCGCGGGCAAGAGAGTCTGATCGATTACTCGCAGCGCATTGGCTGAATCGATCCATTCCAGCGCTCGTACCACGTCACATCCTCCCTCAGCGTCGACCTCGACGTTGATTTGTCTCGCACGGAGCACTCTACTTACAACATGCAGATGTTGTCAATAGTGGTCAGACAACCTATGCCAATCTGTAATTGACATTCTTGGTAGACTGCTCCTATAGTCAATCCGAATTTGCTTTGGATATGGAGGGCACGGCGGTGACCGGAAGTAGCACGCTGGTTGAACGTGTGTCCAGCGATCTGCGACGCGCAATCTCAGACAAGACTTACTCGCCCGGATCGCGGCTGCCGTCCGAAGCACAGCTCGCTGAGAATTTTGGCGTCTCCCGCCCCACCGTTCGCGCAGCGCTGCACGAGCTGGAGACCATCGGCTTGGTAAAAACTCAGCACGGCGTCGGCACCTTTGTCACGGAACAACCAGCAATCCAGTCCGGACTGGAAAGGTTAGATTCGATCACCGACTCCATTAAGGCCATGGGTCGGGAGCCTGGCATGGCTTACATAAGCCGTTTGATAAGGCATGTTATGCCCGATGAGGCTGCCGAAATGCACCTGCCAGGGCAAGCCCTGGTTCTCGAATTACGCCGTACCATCATGGCCGATGGCGAGGTGGTGGCCTACTCATACGACCTAATACCCACAGAAATCCTGCCTGAGGAGTTCGACATCCAAACTCTGTCCGGTTCTTTGTTCGCTTTTTTCAGGACAATTGTCGGAGTTGAGCCAGACCACGGTAATGCCGAAATCCACGCTGTCTCATCCCAACACGTCGGCTGGGGTCCGGAGGCAGCAGCCCACCACCTGTTTGTTCTGTTGAACCAGCTCCACTACGACGCCGTTGGACGGCTATTACTGTATTCGCGCACCTACTTTATCGAGGGACGTTACAACTTCACCATCTACAGGAACAGTCACTGACTCCACCTACCGAGCCCACTCGATTATTGACAGATCTTCTCATCTTGAGTAAGTTGTCAGACAACAACGTATAGATGTCAACTCTCTAGCGAGCTTGAGGAGGCCATGATGGCCCGTTCATGGCATACGTGCATACCGGCGGAACCATTGAACGACTTCCTGACCGCCAGCCAAACTCTGGGGAGCGATCCTTCGCTGGTTCTGGGAGGGGGTGGTAACAGCTCTATAAAAACCACCTTCACGGATATCACCGGGCAACGAATCTCGCTGCTCGTTATTAAGGCGAGCGGGCACGACCTGTCCACACTTTCCGTCGACGGTTTGTCGCCTCTGCGGTTAGATCAAGTTCGCCGCTTGCTGCCGCCCACAGACGTACCCAACGCCGATCTACAAAATGAATTACGCTGCGCTCTGGTCGACTCGAATGCACCTGACCCGTCCGTGGAGACTTTGATACACGCCCTGTTACCGTCCGCCGTGGTGTTGCATTCGCACGCGGATGCGATCTTATCCCTTAGCAATAGCCCGGACGGCCCGCAGATGCTCCGCTCACTGCTCCCAGATTGCATAATGGTCGATTACGCGATGCCCGGCCCGGAACTGGTTTCTGCGTGTCAGCAGGCATGGCAATCTGCCTCGGCAGGCAAAATCGGACTGGTCGTGCTAGGGCATGGTCTATTCACCTTCGGCGACACCGCCAAGCAAGCACTAAGCCGGCATCTCGACATCGTCGCCCGGGCCCAACAAGCCTTAGGGCCAGACCCCACGCCCATCCCCACTCGCGAGCTAGCCCACCCGGCACCGGTGGAACTATCTGCTCTGCGCCACAGCTGGTGCCTATACGCTGGTAAGGCCCTGATAGTCCGTCGGTCCAGCGACGACGCTGTGCGAGTCTTCGTCAGTGACCCGCACCTGCTGGATGCGTCCCAGCAGGGGCCCTTGACGCCAGACCATGCGACCTGGACAAAGCGCGTTCCACTAGTTGGCGATGACTTACATGCTTATCAACAAGACTATGAACGCTATTTTGAAGTAAATCAGCGCCGCTACGATGACCCGATCACACCGCTAGACCCCGCACCGCGAGTGCTTCTGGATCCACGTCTTGGCATGCTGACCGTCGGGCGAACTCCACTTGAAGCAGCAACCACGGCTGAGATCTACCAACACACGATGATGGCAATACAACGGGCTGACCGTATGGGTGGTTGGTCTCCCGCATCACCGGAACACGTCTTCGACCTCGAATATTGGCCCTACCAACAAGCCAAAACCAGCAGGAGGATCGCGTTTGAGCCGCTGCAAGGCCAGATAGCGCTGGTCACCGGGGTTGCCTCCGGAATCGGCCGAGGCTGTGCAGCCGCCCTGCTTGACGCCGGAGCCGTCGTCATCGGCTGGGATATCTCAGCCAGTGTGGCAGATACGTTCGACTCGCCCAACTTCATGGGCCTCAAGGTCGATGTCACCGACTCGTCAGCAATGACCCAGGCCCTGGCCACCCAAGTTGAAATGTTCGGAGGCTTGGATATCTTGGTGGTGTCAGCAGGAGTCTTCCCCACCAGCGCGAATCTGGGACAACTGACCGTGTCCGATTGGCGACGA
>Ga0123354_10020770_pt1 | contig 10337 bp, 4 predicted proteins | sample TergutLab28metaG_2_FD_97872 | JGI IMG/M metagenome (GOLD analysis project Ga0123354, IMG submission 97872) | Labiotermes labralis P4 segment gut microbial communities from Petit-Saut dam, French Guiana - Lab288 P4 | ecosystem: Host-associated > Arthropoda: Insects > Digestive system > Gut ...
ATGAGGTGTATTTAATGACTATATAATGGACAACTACATGTTTCGGCCTGTACTGGCCATCTTCAGGTTGTCTTAGGGGAACTTAAGATCTTACTATAAGCATGCACGCTCACGTGGTGTAGAGATCTCTCTACACCACAACCTGGAGATGGCCAGTACAGGCCGAAACATGTAGTTGTCCATTATATAGTCATTAAATACACCTCATGTTACACAGTTGTGTTTGACTACATACAATTTTCCAAGTTTCACACACACACACACAACGGGGATGACACACTTCCTACATAACAGAACATATCACTTAAACAAAATTCGCGCTATCTTAGCACAGTGTATAATTCTGAGCGTTCAGAGCGAACATTATCAGTATGCACGTTAGAACGTAACCTGCCGTACAAGTAAAAAACCGCAGTTGGCTTACAGCGCTCTTTTTTCTTTTTCTGAAACCAAAAATTCACAGCGACAATCCTGACACAATTTGTGATACAACATTGTCATTTTTAAATAAATTTTGTGCAGTGTTTACAGCGTATTTCCGGTAACAATAAGAAGCAGTGGACAGTGCCCTCCTTGCTGTCCATATCGGAACCCGAGCTACCGATATTAACTTATGTGGGCCTATTAACGTGTAAGTTGTATAGTAACAATACTCGCATTGAAGACGACCTAAAACAAAGCAATCCGAACACAGAAGAACTTCCACGTGTATTGAGCAGCGCGATTGCTGTGTGTGACGCCCACTGCAAGCCGAAGAAATCCATTTCCAGTGCATTCTTTGAATAAGGCGAGTATAATACCTAACAATAACTGCAATATATTGAACAACAATGCGTGGATCCCGTCTAATATCAAACTAGAATAGCACCGAACGCTGCGTCGCTTGCTGTCATGCAAAACATTCTAAGCGAAGAATGATGCGAGTTGTCAGATAAAACATCTTGAGCCAAAACGCGTGGACCCCGACTAAGCAAAAGCCGAAACAGCATCCATCCCAGCGCCTCATACCGCCATGCGAAATGATGTACGCCAATCGTAAAGCGAGTTGTCAGAAAAAAAAATAAAGTCTCTGAGTTGTACTGTATTGTACTGTATTGTACAACGCGGTAAGCTTCGTGATTATGATTGTTTTACAGCGTACATATGTTTACGGTTTTTTTATTGTCAAACATAAGTATAATAGCTCAGATTGGATTATACTGCCACTCCACTACATTTCAACACGATTTCCGCGAAAACTGTAGCCGTTATCACATCTTTGGATGACCCTTTTAACTTGTTATCTGCCATCGTGCCACAACTGCTTCCACACAGCAGTAATCTTTAAGTAGCAGCTGTCAAGGCTGTGCTCCAGCGTTGGTAAAGATATAATTGCTCGGTGACGAATTACCCAGATTTCAGAAAATTATGCACGGCGTCAACCATTATCGTAGTCTGAACAATCCAAAGCATCTGAAGACAGCTTCGTATCTTGACAGAAACATCAAGAAGTAATCGCATAAGAAACTGTATTTATGAAAGGACAGTCTTTTGTCGTCGGGGAAATGGCTGCTGCATCATTTTAAATCCGATTTAACTCTTTCTAAGGTCGGCCTGTGTATCGCAGGCATGAGATTGTTAATTACGGTCTTTGGGTTTCTAAATATTACATCCAGGCGCTAAATTTGTATTAAAAAAAAACTTGGAATTCTGATAGATTACCAAACTGAAGGACTATAAATCTTTGGCAACTATTTTTATCAACTGATTATCAATGAACTTCTACACTGCAAGCACTTTGACTACGCTCACATAATTTTAAAGACGTCAAGGTCTTGTAGACGAAGATGCAATTGGTGAAGAAAACGCAATGAAATAGCACTATACGGTGAAGATGAAGTTGAAGAAACTGACTGCGAAATACTTACCGTAATTTGCTTATTTCTTCCTCGGGAGAAGATGTGGTAGCAGGCGACGCCGAAGCTAAAGCGAGAAGACGATACCAAAGACACCGCTCGGGGGTTCGCTTACTTCATCGGGAGAAGATATGGTTGTCGCAGCTGGCGCAGAAGCTGCTTTAACAAGACGACACAAGGACGTCGTTGCCTAATACAGCCTTAAATGCCTAACTAAGCCCCTAGACAGACCCACACGCCGTGCTGAGAGAGACGCTTTACAGTAGTGACATGTAACCAGCCGATGCCGATTGCACGAAGCGGAACCGAAGTCCACTTGACGTTCATTTCGCAATAGTCACGTTTGCTAATTTTGTGACCTCCTGTGCGATTCTCTGCAGCACAGCAACTAAACTATATGTCGTCCGTAAAAGTTATAAATGTTTAAAATTTTTGTCTTTCCGTGGTACTGTAGCAAATGAAATATGGAATTCACATATTTTTAATTCTCAGTAATCAGGAAACAGCTGAGGATGTTTTGAGTAACAGTTCAGTTCACCTAACCTTACTCCATACTGCAATAAATACAACGTAAATTCTAAGAGGTGTGTGCACATGGGCTAACACGACGACTGAAAGCGTTACCACTGCACTGTGAAAGAACGAAAAGCTACGCGTGTAGATGCGCAGTCCGACTGAGACACGGTTGTGTTATATGCGGTTGTGATCCGGTACTACAGGTGCAAGTATCACCGTAAAATGAACAGACGGCGAGAAACGACGATCGTCTCAGTTCCATTGGAACCGGTAAAGGAGACCATCCTGACCCGTCCAATCTGTTTCTGTACACCACACAGCCGGCCGCGTCCAGCTGACTTCCGGCACAGTGACACAAACCAGTTAACGTTGCATGGCATCGATTCAGTCCGCAGCAGTATCGGCCTTGTTCGGGCTACGTAGGCACTGATGCACGACGGAGCGAGAAAACCGACAGCACTGAAGACATTTCGACCAGTCAGACAACTAGGAATAAAGAGGAAGTCTTATACACCGCTGCGGCCCAGTAAGCCTACCTTTTTCGACCTCCGATCCAAGAATCCTCAGTCACCAATCTTGCACGTATCAGCGAATTCTACAGCTATCCCAGCTTCTAGTTGCTGGCAGAGCCATCAATACAGGATACGTTTTGGACAAAGTGCCGGACGACGACAAAGGATCTAGCCCTCGAGTTCACAATCCTGTAACTACGTAAGCCAGACGATACCAACTTACAAGAGCCAATGAGGGGCACTGGTAAGTCGTCCAGGCATAAGAAGAGAATGTCATTAGAAATTCATCATACAACAAATGACATCGATATCTATCAAGTATTATTTCTTGTATGATGAGCCTTTCTTCAGGAATCGCTGAGCAGAACAGACTACAGATACGATATATTAATCGCAATACTCGTTAAACCACTCGCGCAATGTGCTTTTAAACACCTTCCTATAACGCCGAATTTGAAGACAGTGTATTTTCCGAGGTGTGGACAGGAACTCTCCCCCCCCCCACCTCCTCCCATTTCGCGCGCGCATTTTTTCAAAGAACACTACAATACAAGCAGGTTGAAGGCAGGTATAAAGTCGCACTTCAAGCCCAACCGAAACTTACTGCTACCCTGACTGAGTTTTTCCGTAATTTTCCTCAGTTGTAAGGCAAATGCCAGGGTAGAACTTGTAAGACGGGGCCCGCCCGCACTCTTTTCAAATTAGGGGACACTTTTTTACGCAGTTAGTCCATTGTTAACTTTAGTTCGACCACTCTGGGTTCAAATCCCAGAAGGCCCTCCAACCAAATTTTTCCCCCATATAGGACCTATTGCCACATAAGCAATAGACCCTAGCATGCTCGCGTGGGAGTTTTGAAACGCGACCGGAAATCGTTAGCGTAAGCATAATCCCTGTTATAGTTATAGGTGTTTGTTACTGAGCCCAGCGATGCGATTAACGCAGGAATGGTTACACAGAACGAGGGACGTCGACTTGCGCTTCGCACAAGTCTCCGCCCTCAGATCTTTGGTTGGTGGTTGGGTGGTTGGAACCGAAACTTACCACATATTTTGAGTTACATCCTGTACGCACGTTCCTACTTTGTCCGTCTCGAGACTGTTGTTTCAATCACAGTGTCTACGTTACAAGAAGAGTAAAAATTGTGGAAGTCCTCTGTATATAATTATCTCTGCCGTCCTCGTCTATCTCGTGTCAAAATATTTTCCTCAGCACTTCGAGAACAGTCACCCTCACTTTATGTTCTGGCACTGCAATCACGTGTAAGAGTTTTAATCAGTTAACAGCAGCAGTGTGTCTGAAGCTGCGGACTGTCGCAGCAACATTACTGACACATACAAGCCTGTCCAAAAGCAGACTTGTGCAGGAATGCTCGAGTACTCATGCGTCTATCTGGGGCAAAATTATAAAAATGCAAAGTCTTACGATTTCTCTTTAGATTGTAACAAATTTTGTTATTAATTAGCAGCAAAAATTCTTTCATTTAAACAGATTCATAAAAAAGTCCAAAAACGACGAAGTAAGTAAAGCTCCAAATATTCTGGGCAAATTCTATAATGAAACTCAGTCAAGAGCCTGCGGAAGCATCAGATAGACATTGTAACTTGGACAGCAATGTCGTGTTATGCGCTGGCCCACTGGGGGTTGTGGCGCCAAAAGAAAAAATAGCATAATGCCTATAACACTGGGACTGGCCACGAAATCAAAGTACGTTACATGATCACCGTAGAGTTGTACGACGGTACTACATTCACTGGGCCTATTAGTTCAAATACTTAACTTCACTGTATTTAACCAAACCAAAACGACAAATACTGTTAAAGGTTTATTGTACACAATCATTCGTCTGTGTTTAATTACTCCCTGACTGTAGAACACACTATGATATAGCGTACAAGTACTACTAGAAAAAAATTTTGTTAATACTACTCAATACGGTACTGGCAGAAGGAAGAGGTTTACAGTATGTTTGTGACGGCAATTATATTAACAAAGTACCGGAGTGCTGATAAGTCCTTAGCCCAACCTACTTCCCGATTTCGTAGGACGGAATCGTTTGTGTAGTTGGAAGCTAATCTACTGCTCAGATCAAATAATGTATCCTTGCTGCAGACTCTCAAGAACCTTTAGAGGGATGAATGGCAAATTATATGTTTAATTTTCACGTAATAATTATCAGTTCGGGCTAAGGAATTATCAGCACCCCTGTATATTAATATTAATTTCTTACAAAAAAAAACCCTCAGAGTATCAAAACATACACACTGCCAACTCTGCCCTCTCTTCTTAACTACTGCTGTGACAGACCAGCCCGAGTTCGATGTCCCAGACCGACTTCATTAAATTGTGAGAATGAAACACTGTATAGTTTCGACCTTAACATATTTTATGTGTAACAGGAAGTACGGTACATGCTATTTCAATACACCCTACCTAAATTAATTTCGCGGTTGACTGGAAATTATATATCGCAAATCTTTTCAAAATTTTTTTAGCGGATGAGCTTCTCTGGCGCCTCTCCTACAGTGAAAATACAAGCTTAGTAAACACTGCTCTGTGTAATGGGTGGTTTCTTCCCTTCCATCTAACAAAAGAGAGCTATAGAAAGATATATGATATCCGTCACCCTTTACCAATAGAATTAACCACGCTTGATCCTCGCATGTCCATATCACTGGCATTATTTGAAAACAGGACTAACCGACCAGTCTAATCTCAGTTAAAGAATAGAACAGCTTGTCTAAAACCACTTGCTTTCCTTTGTATCTGGATCTAGAACTGTGTATATCCAAAAGTGGAATCTACCGTATATTCGCAGTAGTGCACATCCCGCGTAACTGCACAACAAGAAGAGCATGTTCGTTATTTTAAAGTAAATTGCAAATAAAGTAAGGAAAAGTGCACCCTTGTACAGGCACTGAGGCTCTGTAAAGGTCGTACGGCCCATAGGGGAAATAGAGGTATAGCACTATTTCTTGACCACGGCACTAGAAGGGGTGAGGGGTCAGCGTCACACCCCGGCCGCTCTTTACCCCCAGGAAAGACCCGGTACCCATTGTACAGGAGGCTGGGTGGGCCCCAGGGTCGGTCTGGACAGGTGCGGAAAATCTCGCCCCCACCGGGATTCGATCCCCGGACTGTCCAGCCCGTAGCCAGTCGCTATACCGACTGAGCTGCCTGGCCCACTATTTTAAAGTGTATTCCGAATATTCAGACTGCACCAGCGGTGACTGTGCTACAGTGACGGGACTGTTTCAATATGCAACGATACGTTACAGAGTGCAGCATAAAACAGTGTTTTAACAAGACGATTAGCGCACGAGTTGAGGTTTATTAAACTGTAAATACAAACTACGCCGCGCCCATTGACTTTTAATACATTGAAATTCGCCGCTACCTTTCCACACTACTGAAATTCCACACAAAGCGCATTCTTAATGCAGCTGTGTGACCAGTAACGTGACCCAAACGATCTAGAAGTGTCAGTAAATAAGTACTAGATTGCCACATGTTTGAATGTGTCCTGTCACATCTCTTCGAGCGACCATTTGTCCTACAGAAAAGAGTGGCAAGGTCAACACCACTCTCCCTGAGCAGATACACAATACCTAGGCTAACTAAACCATTCACCCAAACTTCCTTGACCCTGGCAAGGTCAACACCACTCTCCCTCAGCAGATACCCCAATTAACTAAACCATTCACCCAAACTTCCTCTAAACTTTTCCTTGCTGTTTTCAAAGTCATTCAAAGAGGATAATTAGCTCCAACGAGTCAGGCAAAGCACGTAGGAGGCAGTTAGATTGTCATTCGACCCATTATTCGAAGGGATTTCTGATACACTTTACAGCATCGATTTTAAGTTGGGGCATCTCCGTTGTGTACTACAATCATATAAATTAGGATAAAAATAGTCAAAACACAACTGTGGAAGTTTCATTAGCTAAGTAGTAGCATCACCAATAAAAACTACATGTTTCGGCCTACCTAGTGGCCATCGTCAGGGTACATCCGTCTGCTACAAGAGTTTTATACATTATGTATATCTGCGTCTATATGTTGAGATCTCATCACCTATTGCTCTATATTGGTAACTAATATGTATTGGGAAGTCTGGGAGGCCCTGGGGGCGAGAATTAGATGCTCTCAGTGGGACGCCAAGTAGGCGGAAACTACAGGTGTATCATTCTCTACTTGGTAGATAGGCACTGTGTGCCTACGGTGGGGGATCTCCGTGTCATCACAATCGTTGTCGCCTCAATGTCGCACAGGCGGTGGGTATGCCAGGTCTGGTGTCCCTGGGTTTCTGTGGGGGAGAAAAATTGTGGAGTGAGTGCAGTGCCAACAGAATGTGTGACCCTCTGCCTGTCTCTGGTTAGTAATAATGGTACGTGTGGTTGGCGAGTGTCTTCCGCAGATCACGAAGTTCGTGCCGTGTTATGTGTATTCTCCAGTCATTTACATTACATTTGCTGTGAAGTAGCTGTGTCTATGCGTCAGTGTTCTGTGTGTGGGTCGCCTTACTTGACGCTCTTCTTATAATCTGCCAAATCTGTATTATACTGTTTCTATTTACACCCAACTATTAAGTTAACACATAGCACTGGAATATGTATTAAAAACTCGATCATTGTGTATACTGCCGGGGTGTGATGTGTGTAGATTGACGTTGCGGCTGCTTCTTTTGCCTTAATATTGGAAAAACGCGTCTGTGTGGGGTGATGGGTTGTGTGACCGCTCTGAAGGCCGGGGTGGGTGGGGTGTTATGTCTGGTAGGGATTTAAAATAGCGTCAAAGATCTTGAGTTCGAAAATCAGAACTTCTCCTGCAAACAAAAATACTTTTCAAAATATGGTCTCCAGTTGGCTTCTCTTTTACTGTATTATAGCACTTTACTACTGAACCCAGTAGAAGCTTATGTTTATAAAAAAATATTGTTATGTGACGCACCAGCAAAATTTCCATATACGTGTTGTTAGAGGCAAGTAATGGCAGAAGTACTGATGCAGTACCTCTGCCATCATTGGTGTTGTCCACGCACTACACCAAACAGCATTACATATTCGGTGTTAGACTAAGTTCTGACCTGGACATGATGCAGGTTTATATCTGCGTTTCTCTGTGGTGTGTTGTGTGGTGTTTGTCATGTACAGTGGTGTGTAGTGTGGTGTTTGTCATGTACAGTGGTGTGTTGTATGGTGTACAGGTCATGTACCATGGTGTGTTGTGTGGTGTACAGATCATGTACAGTGGTGCGTTGTGTGGTGTTGGTCATGCACAGTGGTGTGTTGTGTGGTATTTGTCATGTACAGTGGTGTGTTGTGTGGTGTTTGTCATTTACAGTGGTGTGTTGTGTTGCAGAGGTCATGTACATTGGTGTGTTGTGTGTTGCAGAGGTCATGTACATTGGTGTGTTGTGTGGTGTACAGGTCATGTACCATGGTGTGTTGTGTGGTGTTGGTCATGTGCAGTGGTGTGTTGTGTGGTGTACAGATCATGTACAGTGGTGCGTTGTGTGGTGTTGGTCATGCAGAGTGGTGTGTTGTGTGGTATTTGTCATGTACAGTGGTGTGTTGTGTGGTGTTTGTCATTTACAGTGGTGTGTTGTGTTGCAGAGGTCATGTACATTGGTGTGTTGTGTGGTATAGAGGTCATGCGTGTGTGTGTTGGGTATGCTAACTAGATCCAATGACCTGTGCCAGCATGACCAACACACACGACGCAATAAAAACGCACAATTGCCTGACCTCACCCAATCTGGGAAGGTACATGGTCTCCACCAAGATAAAAACGATATTATTAAAATAGATGCCATCATCACCATGTTTCCACATGCGCCTGATTTTCAACATCAGTACTTTAAGTGTTTCTAAGCGATGTTACTTTTAACCATGCTACTACACATTCATACTGCTGAAGAACTTCAACGGTGTTTAAAACGTTGTGCATCTGTGGTTTTAACTTTCAACTGTTTCACTAGACGTACACGTCACTGAAGGGGCTTTGCGTTGTGCATCTGTGATTAAAAACCACTACCTTGTAACGGACGGCTAACAAGTGCTTCTAATCATTCGACGTGTTGCGAAGAATCTACAGCTAGATTGGGCTGCCTGAAGATGTTGTCACTACACACCGAGACGCGGCAACTAGGATGTGATGTGGCATACACAGTGTAATGCACAAGAGATATTTAATAAATGGTGATAATGTGCACGGCGCACAGTACGAACGACACTATTCGTTTAACCTTTTCTTAAAACGATAGTCAATATCTACTACTGTATAAAGCCAAGTGGCAGAATACTTAGTAATGAATTTGCCTGGAATGACTGAGGAAAATCACAAATACCTCATGCATAGAACCGGTTTCCCGGCCGAGATTTGAAGCCGAGATTTTCTGAATACGAAACACCTGTGTGTCCCCCAGCACAATAATATAAGGTTAAAAACATGAAGATGGTGGTGTTGATGATGATACTGACGATATTTAATTACAATCAGAATTAACTACCGCCTTCGCTATTATTATTATTATTATCATCATCATTATCATTATCATTATCATCATCATCATTTGCACTTGTGCTGTTGAGCCCACACGTTATTACCTACTGAACTGAACGGAATTGAACCGAAATTATGCTCGTCAAAGAAATACAAGTTTGAGAGTTAAGTACAGTTGAGATAAGAAGGGCTGTCAGCTGCCGTTAAGCACTCTGTCATGGCGCACATAGGGGCAGTGGTTAGACGCTCCACACATTCCAGACCTCGGCACTGAATTGAAAGCTCTTTTTCTTGCCGGTTTTACTGACTTGAAAGAGTCTCCCGTACCCCACCCCACAGAAGGTGAAAAGGGCATCCGGTCTGGAGGTGACGAAGAAACAAAACCCTGCCAATAACGGGGAGCCAGTCCTATACAACCAGCTTTATAGCGAGTCACCAGAATGGGGACATGAAAAGGGTTCCGCAAATAAATTCAAAAGTACAATATTTAAAAAAAGATAATACAAATAATATTACTATAACAAAAATACTCATCATCATCATCATCATCTTCCTCCATGGTTGAGGTCGTTTGACCTGTTACGGCATCGACGCATTGCCCTCGTTTCCTGGGGCGTCCACGATCTCTTCTTCCTCGAGGTTTGTATTTGAGGGCGTGTTTCGGGAGTCCGGTGTTGTCCATTCTTTCAAAGTGGTTGATCCAGTTTTGTTTGTATTTGAGTCTCACGTCTTGTATTCCAGAGAACTCTAGTTCTTTTTTTATGACTTCGCTTCTTATTTTATCCTGCCTTGTGTATCCCGTAACACTTCTTAGAAAGCGCATTTCTGCAGCTTCTAGGCGAGTCATGTCTCTCTTCGTGGTTACCCATGTTTCGCTGCCATACAGTAGTGATGGTCTAGCTACAACTTTA
>Ga0123354_10020772_pt1 | contig 10336 bp, 9 predicted proteins | sample TergutLab28metaG_2_FD_97872 | JGI IMG/M metagenome (GOLD analysis project Ga0123354, IMG submission 97872) | Labiotermes labralis P4 segment gut microbial communities from Petit-Saut dam, French Guiana - Lab288 P4 | ecosystem: Host-associated > Arthropoda: Insects > Digestive system > Gut ...
AAGCAAAAAGGGGGCCCCCAAAAAAACCCCCTCATTTCTTTTTAACCCCGGGCCTAAAAAAAAGGGGGGGGGGAAACCCCCCCCCCCCCCGCCACAAGTACACTAGGAACACAAATATCTAGAGAAAGGAGCGCATTTAGAGTCGTGGCCTTAGTAAAGGTAAAGGTAAAGCAGTCCCGTTACAGGCCTGGAGTGGCCCAGAGGGTTCCAGGAAGTTAAGGTTCTCAGATTTCATGACAACGGCACAGGATAGTGGTGTCAGCTTTACGCACCGGCTGCCTTTACCCCCAGGATATACTCCTGGTACTCATTTCTGTTACAGGCTGAGTCGACCCCGGGGTCATAGTGCGATCGGAAGGATTTTATATCAATGAAAAATTCCAATGACGCCACCTCGAATCGAACCAGTAACCTTCCGATTTGTAGCACAGTACTTTAACCACTGTGCTACAGCGGTCCCCGTCGTGACCTTAGTAGTTTACTTAACTCCAGGGAGAACAGCCTTTCTTGACTAGCTAACAATTCCCCCTCTAACTTGGATATTCACCAAATTTCATGAAACTAGAAGGCTAATAGTTGCTTTCACAAGAGCCCGCCACATGCTCCTACCCTGAGCCAGTTTAATACAGGCCCGTAATAGGCCACAATATATTAAAATTAAAATCGGCTGCCAAACAGCCCAACAAACCTTTTCTAACTTTGTTCTGTTACGGCAAGGCAATTCCTGAACAGGCCTGAACAGGACCTGAGGGTTCCAGGAGGGTGAGGCTCCCAGATTTCAAGACAATCTGCAAATGAAGGTGGTAAGGTTGTCAGCCCTAAGTATCGGCCACCTTTACACCTATGAGATGCCCCTGGTACTCATTTCTTATAGAGGCTGAGTCGATCCCAGGGCCGTAGTGCGGCCGGAAGGATTATGCCAATAACACCATCGGGAATTGATCCCGCAACCTTTAGGGTTGTAGTCTCAACCAACTGCGCCACCGCATTCCTCAGCTCTTTCCAATGGGCCGTATTATTCTAGATGCCTAATCTATTATGAGCAACGACGTTCGAAATAGTACAGAAATTATTAATTTTGAGGGCTACAGAATCAAAACTTTCTTATCTCAGTACAACCCCCTGAATGCTTCTGATTGTCAATGACCTACATATTGCAAAACCTCCAACCCTATGATTGTGTCCCATGGCTACAACACGCCTCAGCCCCTTACCCTCACTCCAACATCCTGTTTGTTAGGGATTTGTCCTAACAACCGAGCGATCTGAAACCACTCCACTCCAGCCGGCTCCGAATAATTTCACGGGTCAACTTAGCAGCGAATGGGCGTGACATCAGAGCTCCAATTCCCACGGGTGACAAGGGTGAAGGCAGACATCGGTACGAGAATGATCGAGGAGGCTATGGAAGAAGAAACAGTGATGTCAAGGTAGGCCACGAAATAAAGTAGATAGAGGTTTTGTGATCATCGATCAGTCACGAATGAAAAACAGTCGTCTCTAGAGACCCTTGGATAAATTCTCATGACGCAGATAGAATAAATCTTCATGCGCTTTGAAGTATGCATAATTAACTGTCCGAAATTTGAATACTTTCTGAAAGAAATATTACAGTGGATCTTAAAGTAGTATGAGAAGGAGCGACATGGATATATCTGGTTCAGAATAAGAACCACTGACGTGCTGCAGTGGGGCAGTAGGTCTTCGGTTTCCATAAAGTGCGAGGGATTTCTTATGCAGCTAATCGGATATTCTAAAGCTATTCTAAAGAACTGAGTGTTGACCTAGGACAGAAACTTCGTCGGTGTGTTTTAAGTATAATTGTAATCCAGTTTAGAGCCGCCGTCTTCGATCATCATCACCACAGCCACTACCACCATCACCACAGCCACCACCAGTACAAACACCACCACCACCAACACCATCACCACCACAACCATAATCACCACCACCACCAACACCATCACCACCACCACCACCACCACGATCCGAAACAGGACATCAGCCATCCCAGCCCTGTTCTTTTTCTTCTAGTGTCAAGTTTAAGAACGAATTGATTTTTACTGTCACTATCCTATGCGCCCTCGTGGTGTTAACAGAGACATCATGCTCACATTTACAAAATCCTGTCTTTTGAGTTATTACTGATAGGCTAATTGGTGCAACCGTTGCTGCTTCTTCCGTGGTCATGTATCATTCGGACTCTTTCCTATGTGCAAGCAAATATTTACAGTTTATGAAACCACGATTACAGTTTACGTGTTAATATTAGTTGTTCACCCATTCACACAACATTTTATGATCCAGTGTGATATTATTTATGCTCGTGTTTTCAAGCAACATTTCTTTCAAGATTTCCGAGCAAAACCTTATCAGAATCAATAGAAAATTACACTTAATCCAGCGGCCCAAAATCGGGCTTGGGCCAGTCATTTCGCGATTTTTGGTGGACAAGTAGCCCTGAGACTAGTCTTTCTGCGAGTAATTACATTTTCTTTTATCAATATCCTTCCAACAACGCTCCATTAATGGTTCTCATCTTCACAGCTAACCCTAAGTGGACGAACGAGGGAAGAGTTTGTAGTTTCCTACAGGCGAGATTCTCGGATAACTTCAACATCAGCAGGGAACATCACAGAGAAAAAGACAATGCCACCTCATATAAATCGTGTCGATAAGAATACTTTTACCGTACAAAGCTCTGTTTTTGTTGACAACTCTGCCGTCGCATCATCCTTTCGATCGGCCTTACCCTATGTCTCCGAGGCCACGTCTGTACTAACAACGCGATCCGCCCACCTCACTGCTGGACCTGGTTCCCCATTCCATAAGCAGAGTGCTGACTGGCCGATTCAAGTCTTTTTTGTTCTCCAGCTACGACGCGGCTGAAGCTGTGGTTTGCTGTGGATGTTCAGGGTGGAATTCCATTAAAATGTGGGAGTGTGAACAAATTAACTGAAAATTGCTTTCATTCCGAAGGAGGTCAATTGTGGAAATGGTGTTATTGCCTGTGCCATTATATTACATTTGTACGACGCTGGTGTAACTCTAGTCAGCGTATTTCAAACCGTGTTCCGCAGAACCCTGGTGGTACTCTGAATAAGAGAGGATGAGAGAGAAATTTATCCTACTGACGTACAGACAAGTTGGTCGTTTACTCCGATGCAGCGCTGCCTACCGTCCTTTACCCACGAGAATGCATTTGACCTGCACGGCGTGGTTAGAGTCCCTTAATACTCGCGACGACAGTAGCACAGTGGTTAAGGTGCTGTGCTACAAATCGGAAGGTCACTGTTTCGATTCCAGCTGGTGTCATTGGAATTTTTCATTGACATAAACCTTCCGATCGCACTATGGCCCTGGGGTCGACTCAGTCTCTAACAGAAATGAGTACCGGGAGTATTTCCTGCGGGTAAAAAGCGACCGGTGCGTAAGGCTGACAACCTTACCACCATCCTGTGCCGCTGTCACGTAATCTGAGAACCTTAGCTTCCTGGAACCCTCTGGGCACCTCGGGCCTCTAATGGGACTGATTTATCTTTTTTTTTTTAACACTCGCGACGAACGTCGGGAAGAAATTTATCTCAGTATTTAACCAACTTGATGCACAAAATTTGTTTCACAATAAGTTCTATTTCATGCCTCTACATGTTTCGAGCACATTTGCTCATCATCAGGTGGTCAAAATTGCAACACACAGCCTCTGGTATCATGATGTGATGATACCAGAGGCTGCGTAATGCAATTTTGACCTCCTGATGATGTGCACATATGCTCGAAACATGTAGAGGCATGAAATAAAACTTATTGTGAAACAAATTTTGTGCATCAAGTTGTTTAAACACTGAGATAAATATACTGAGATGCACGGTCAGCAAAACGTCAAAAAAAAAAAAGTCGGGAAGAAAATTTATATTTTTTATCAAAAACATTAGTCTCCGTGACTATATGACCCTTCCTACTGGTCGCTATTTGTCACGTGTTGTCTTCATAACAAGCCTAAAGCCAAATTTATGCACAGTTCTAACCAAATAGACCACTAATGGTATAAGTAAAGGTAAAGCTAAAGGTACAGTTCACCCTAGAACAGACCACGAAGGTCCAGAGGGGGAGTAGAGGTATAGCTCTACTCTTTCCTTAACCTCGGAGCTAGATGGGGGTGTGTGGTAAACGCCACGACCTGGCAGCTTTACCTCCGGGAAAGAAACGGTACCCATTGTATAGGAGGCTGGGTGGTTCCCAGGGCCGGTCTGGACAGGTGCGGAAAATCTCGCCCCCACCAGGATTCTATCCCCGTACCGTCCAGCCCGTAGCAAGTCACTACACGGACTGAGCTATCCCAGGCCACAACCACTACTGGACGTAACTACATTATCCAACACACACAAAAAGCGACTGCACTTAAGGTCAAGGTATTTTTAACAGGAATACATTGGTTACTGATCACAAGCAAGGACGGTCGGCTCTCCTTAACGTAAATCACTGCCAAGGTCAACTGCAGATTCCAGAGTCACTATCTGTACTTACATTTGTGTGCTGTACCAGCTAGTCAGGGACTTCCTGCGAAACACAAACGACGGAGGGAAATAGGAAGAAAGGTACTTGAATGTGCATCTTGAATCTACAGAGACAGGAACAAAACAAAAAGGTTCGTTTGCCTTATTTTGCTGCTATTTTCGGAAATCTTTTTCCTTCCGTCTGTACATTTCCAGTACAAGGTTCTCCGTGGTCATGTATGTAGAGAAAACGTCTACTCTAAACGTTACGTAATGTCCGATTGCAACTGAAGCTTCGAAAACGGCGTGAGAGGAGCGGGGGGGGGGGTTAAAATAAGTACAACTGATGTCGTAACGTGGCAACAACATCAAAATTGTGGAAACTGACCATTTTCTCCGGACTAAATTGCGGAGAAAACGCGAAAGTTTTTTTCAAAATGTAATTATCTGCCACTGCATCTACCTCTTTCCACTCGAGGTCCTTGTTAATTATTCATATTATCACCATCGTAAACATCAAGGATTGGACCCTTTGATCCGTTCAGTCGTTACTCATATTATGTCAATTAATAGATATTACTATTATTGTATTCTATGTACTTATAATTTGTGTACAGATTGAATAAAGATTTTATAATAATAATAACAATAATATAAAACCGGTATTCAATTTGTACACAAATTCTAAGGACATAGAATATAATAATAATAATAATATCTATTAATTGACATGAAAAAGGCAACTGCATTACATCCCAACATGTTTTTAAACGAATGCATAGATCACTGATCGAACACCAAATGATCTAACTTCTCCTGCGCCACCGCGTCTAGTGTCAAAGCCATTTTCTTCAGTCCACTCCAGTTACTGGAACAGATTCTTTCTTGACAACTACGTCACTCAGGTGCTCAAGGAATTCCACGCCGTTTACCGCTAATTATTAGTTAATTACAAAAACAATAAGAAGACAGATGTAAATAAGATAGGCGATGAACGGCAACGTACCATTTGGCAGTTTCGCTTAATGTGTGTACCTACTGGGCTATACAAAAAACCTGCTACTATTTAACTCCAGGAGAGCGCTTTTGTGGTGATTTAATATCGCCGGCAACAAAAAAACTTTTAGATCTTTATGTATAGTGTCTGACACTTCTCCCCCCATTTTAATCAAATTTGGATTTTCATGACAGATTTTCATAAAGACCCTGAATATAAATTTTCACGAAATTCCGTCCAGTGAAAGCCGCACTGACACAACCTAACCGAGTGACAGACAGATGGATAAACAGAAGGGCATACGTGCTAGCAGCCACTTTAGTTGAAAAGAACGCTTTTATGGTCCTGTAATTTCACCGGCAGCAATGAAACCTATTTGAGTCTTCACGAAAATTACGTGAAGTTTTTTACCCAAAATTTAACCAAATTTGAATTTTTCCGACTTTTTTTTCATAACAGTTCTCAATCTTAAATTTCATGAAAATCCGTTCGGTAGGACAGGCAACCGAACGTGAAGGTAATAAGGTGAAGGTAAGGAAAGGTAAATTAGTCCCTCCTTCTACAGGCCTGGATAGGCCCTGAGGGTTCCAGGATGTTAAGGCTCCCAGATTTCAAGACAGTCGGCACATGAAGGTGGCAAGGTTATCAACCCTACGCACCGACCGCCTTTACCCCCTAGGAAATACTCCTGTTAGTCATTTCTGTTAGAGACTGAGTTGATTCCAGGGCTATAGTGCGACCGGAAGGATTATGTCAGCGAAAAATTCAATGACACCATTGGGAAACGAACTCGCGACCTTTCAGAATGTAGCGCACTGTCGAAGGTAATGGGGGGGGATGCTTTCTACAAGATCGAAAAAAGGAAGGAATGTGGGCCAAGAATTTAATGCCAATTCAACACACGATATATGATTAGGTTTTGGTCAAATTAAAGGGCCTAAAACATTCCGAAAACCCAGGTGTGTAAATAGGGGCAGTATTAAAGTGAATGTTAAATAACCCTCCTTTGCCATAAAAGGCGTGGAATTTTTAAAAAAGATTTGCTATAAACCTCTTAAGGCGCAGTCTGCTTAATTAATTTTCTAATTACATCTTAGTCTGCTTTAAGCTGAACTCTGGTCCTGCAAGTTTCTCGCTTAATATCTCTCCAAATTTCCTCGAGCCCGGATTATTTACATGTACGTTCCTTTCACACAATCTTGGCACAAAGTTCTTGCAAGGTCTCGATAACGTATATTTTTTTACTTCATTTGTATGTTGCATCCTTACAACGATATGCTAGTTTTTACTTCCGTTTAGTTGTATCTGCATGGCATGGAGCGGAAACATCACACACAGTAATTAGGACATTTATTTTGTCAGTCAGTTGTGTGTAAATTAATTAATTAATTTTTCTGTTAAATTTCTTCACATTACGAAAGAATGTTGCAATTATTTCTGTTGGTGAAACTGATTATTATATGGAGATTCAAAATTGCAAGTTCCCCTTTACGTTCTGGAGGTTAAACTTGGTAATACTAAAAATGATAAAATTAACAAAGTTAGTTTAATTTACACACACCGACTAATGCACTTATACATAATATTAAAGAAGTTCAAAATTTACATTAAAACATTGTTTCTCAACCACCGGACCGCGGCCCGGTACCCGGCCCTGTCATCAATTATACCGGCCCGAGAGAGGTTCCCCTGGAATTGATAACTAAGTTAAAAGTAATTTTATATTTGTCAACATGCCACACCGTACACATAAGTGTACTAATACTCTTTGTGATTATGCCATAATTAATTATTAATACTTACGTTAATTTAATGTATGAACTTAAAAAAAAATTGAAAAGGTACTGACGAGTAAATCTGTGGGGACCGGGCCCCCGTCTTATGAAAAAAGAATCTACCGGGCCGCGGTCCCGCAAAGGTTGAGGAACACTGCATTAAAACACTTAAAACGCTCCTACATGTTTCGATCATACGATCATCGTCAGGGAGCATATATTGTTCCTTGCTAAAGTTGTATATTGAAACAATCAGTGATGTACTTCGTTATAACGAGGTATATCACTGATTGTTTCAATATATAACTTTAGCAAGGAACAAAGTATGCTCCCTGACGATGATCGTATGATCGAAACATGTAGGAGCGTTTTAAGTGTTTTAATGTAAATTTTAAACTTCTTTAATGTTATATATGAGTGTATTAGTTGGTGTGTGTAAATTAAATAAACTTCAGAATGTACGGTGCAGCGATAAAGATAAAGTTAAGATGAAGTGGCAAGTTACTGCCGCACATTTTTCGATCAGCACGTCTCCAAACGTCTGGCAGTCCCGGCTTTTCTAAACTTCGTTTCGGAAAGAGGCGCGTGCGACAGATTCCATGCAAGAAACTGGAAAATAAGTGTACAAAATACACCGGCGTCACTTCGAATGACAAGTGACACTTGACTGAGCATTCAGCACGGAATTAACTTCATGTCACTCTGAAATCCCAATCAATAAATTTGATATTACTGAACGAAAGTAAAATTACCGCTACAGATTCAGCTAGTAAAGATTCATTCATTAGCAAGTCTAGCTGTACTCTCGTCTTCGCTACAGAGCCTGACAACCAACTTCTGCGTGGGTGTGCTCCTTTTCAATGATATGGGCGATCGTTCTAGCTGCCTGCCTGACAGGAGCTGAGGTTGCACATTTCAAGAAGAGGTTCACAGATGGACAGTCACTTTCCGCAGAGGTTACGCCCACAGTTGGCAGTTGTAGTTCCCACACCAGTCCCTGTCCAACCAATTACCGATCGATTTTCGATTAGGTTCGCATTGCCACATGCAGCTACCCAATTCAGTGCGATAATCTTTTATTTAGCAATCTGAGACGTTATTGGGTTAAGATGAGTTCGAGGCTTTCGTTACTGACTTCAGTCTCAAATATCCTATTTGACTACTTGCAAAATCGAAATTACTCTTCTGGCACAATAATAACGCGGGAAAAAACTTAAAAATCAAATATAAAACTAAAAATAAGACAGTGGGAAGGATGTATTAAGTGAGGAGAAATGAGAAATACCGTGGGCAGGATAGTTCGAATGGAAGAGAAGGAAAAGACAAGACAATGGAAAGGAGGGGCGATGGGACAGTGGGTGTGAAGGATACGATAGGAGGAGATAATACAAAAGGGAAAGAGGGATAGAGGAAATTACATGTACGAATATAGGAGTAGAGGGGATGAGTTAAGTAACGTGGTACTTCAATAGAAGACGAAAGTTAAATGAAGGAAAGAAACACATTTTAAAGGAACGGGCTCGAGATAAATAAATGAATAAGTAAATAAATAAAAAATATGTTTCTTAAGTCTCCATTTTCTGGGTAGCATAGGCAGCACCTTCCTCTACACCGTGGTGAAGAGCACACATAAATACACAGCAACTGTGTGAGTAAGAAGTCTGTTGTGTGCGGAACTTCGCACTGCCGAAATTATGCATAAATATTTCGGCACTGACTGGAAGAGTTGGAGAAAGAACCTCCACTTTAGGTGAGTGTGCTCTTTAAGTTACGGAATGTTACGCGGTTCCCCAGACATGCATGGCTTTGCTGGACGGACTAATCAATGGGAAATAACTTGTCATGTTGGCAGTGTTTACAAAGTCAAGCTGACTAACACGTACGACGTTCCACTAAGTATTACTGAACTGATCGTTCCTGAGGGACATGCAGCGCGGACGATGCAGGCAAGATATTCTTCGGGAATTTCAGCCGATACCACGCATGTAAAAAGATACATTTGAAGGCCTGGGTGTACAGCGGAAAATCCTGACTCTGAGGTCATTCCTATAGAAAAGTTACAATTCAACTTTGTGTACCCTTCCTCTAGACATTAACTCCGGATCAGGAATTGCAACCGAGATGCAGATGAAAGAAGCTTTTGAAATGTTTATAATATTTACTGCTAGGATTATCGTGACGAAAGTACACTACTAATAACATTATTAAAAGGTAAAGTGAGCCCGTTACAGGCCCGGTGTGGCCCAGAGGGTAGGTAAAGTTGTAGCTCTACTCTTCCATGACCGCAGCACTAGAAGGGGGTGAGTGGTCAGCAGCAAGCCCCGACCGCACTTTACCCCCCGAAAAGACCCTGTACCCATTTTACAGGAGGCTGGGTGGGCCCCAGGGCCGGTCTGGACCGGCGGAAAATCTCGTCCCCACCGGGATTCGATCCCGGACCGTCCAGGTCGTAGCTCAGTCACTATACCGACTGAGCTACCCGGCCCACAATAACATTATTATTATTATTATTATTGTCTGTTGGAAGGTTATTCATGTGATATTGGAATAACTGTACAACGCCCGAAGCACTCTAAAATGATATGATAAGAAATACTCAGCCCCGCCATCCGACAAGTGTTCTGTGTCACTGAGGAATGGTCTGACGGTGGAACAGGTCTTCGTTGTGACCGCCTTGTCCCTGGATCGTTAAACGCTGCGGTAAAATGAGCTTGGTGGATCTTGGTGTATCATTTCTTGCGCATGTTAAGGATGAGCCTTGTTGCAGACAAGACAGGTGACATAATGATAATCTTGTCCGTCCATCTGTCACTGCTTCTTGATTTCAAATTCCAGTTCCCGATATTTGGACTACTTTTATATATATGTGACCTGTACAATATTATTATTATTATTACACATAGAGCTTCTCTGTATTTTACTTACTGTGGTAGAGGAAAAATGAACTGTAACTGGATCTTAAAGAATCAGCTTGTGAAACCATAAACTGAAATAAGTTAGTGGGGGGGGGGGGGGTTAAACCCGTAATTGAAAAGTCGGTTTTCGAAAAAGGGGGGAAATTTAAAGAC
>Ga0123354_10020773_pt1 | contig 10336 bp, 8 predicted proteins | sample TergutLab28metaG_2_FD_97872 | JGI IMG/M metagenome (GOLD analysis project Ga0123354, IMG submission 97872) | Labiotermes labralis P4 segment gut microbial communities from Petit-Saut dam, French Guiana - Lab288 P4 | ecosystem: Host-associated > Arthropoda: Insects > Digestive system > Gut ...
GGAGTTTATGTCTCCAATATCAAACAGGCGAACGGACAAATGGGGCGGTTCCCCGGAGAACCGCTGCCGCTTCGCCGTTGAGATATGCAAGGCGGTCAGACACGCCGTTGGACCCGCGTTCCCAATCGAAATGCGCATATCCGGCTCCGAGTGCAACCCCGCGGGGTACGATATCGACGAAGGCGTCGCGATCGCAAAGCAACTCGACGGTCATCTCGACCTCATACATGTCTCGGCGGGGAGCCACGAAGTCTGGGATGTATTCACCGTGACGCACCCGGACATGTTCCTACCCGATGGGGTGAACGTAAAGTACGCGGCGGAAATAAAAAAGCATGTTAAGACAGCCGTCGCGACTGTCGGAGCATTGGCGGACCCGGAGCTCATGGAGGAAATAATCGCAACCGGGCAAGCTGACGTCGTGGAGGTCGCGCGGGGGCTTATCGCCGACCCCGACCTGCCGCTGAAGGCGAGGACGGGCAGGGAGCGGGAAATCAACACATGTATGCGCTGTTTGTGGTGCTTCTCAAGCCATATAACTAGAGGGCAGTTCGCCTGCACGATCAACCCGGTCATCGGCAGAGAGATAGAGGATAAATGGGAGATCCAGCCCGCGTCAAAGAAAAAAGTGCTTGTTGCCGGCGGAGGCGCCGGCGGGATGCAGGCGGCGATCACGGCGGCGCGGCGCGGGCATGAAGTCATATTGTGTGAAAAAACCGGCGAACTTGGCGGAATCCTGCTTTGCGAACATGACGTTCCGTTCAAGAAGACGCTCGCGCAGTACTTGGAGCGGCAGGCGCGCGCCGTGCGCGGGCTTGGGGTGGACATACGGATGAATACGGAGGTCACGGCGGGGCTCGCGGCGGATATCTCGCCCGACGTGTTAATAGCGTCTCTTGGCTCCCGTCCAATAGTTCCCGCTATCCCCGGCATCGACGCGATGAACGTGTACAGCGCGGAGGAAATCTTCCGCGACCCGCAAAAAGCGGGGGAGCGCGTTGTGATTTTGGGAGGGGGCCTTGTAGGCTCGGAGCTCGCGATATATCTGGCCGGGCTTGGGCGCAAGGTGAAAATCATCGAGATGGCGCCGGCGCTGGGAGACGGGGCGAACATGCTGCATGGTCTTGCGATACGTCTTGAACTGGGCCGTAAAAACGTGGATGTCAACCTTTCGGCAAAAGCGATCGAAATCAAAGCCGATGGGGTCGTTTGCGAGGGACCCGGCGGATTGCGGCTTTATGACGCCGATACGATCGTTCGCGCCGTCGGGCAAGCGCCGCTGCGCGCCGAAGCATTGCAGCTATGCGAAGCCGCGCCGGAGTTTTACCAAATCGGAGACTGCTTGGCGCCGAAGAATGTCGCGGAGGCGACGCGCGTGGCATACAATATCGCACGCGATATCGGCAGGTTCTAACGTGGGGCTCCGCCCCGCAACCCCGCGAAAAAGCAGCCGCGAATAAGCAAGTATAAAGCCGGGGGCGATAATCGGCGCTCCCGGCTCAAACAATATTCAGATATCCCATGTTCAGGTAATGCGTGCGCTTATATCCCCAACTGATATATCCACATTATGTACCCAATACCGCCGCATAACGGCGGCGCATCATCCACCGGCCATCCGCTCATAAGCCTTGCGGACGGCGCCCGCGACGATATCGTAAACACCTGCGCCATCCATATGCAGCACGCCCTGCTCAGTAGCCCCGCCCGGAGTTGCGACCGCGCCCACTGTCTCACGAAAACCGCCGCGTTCAACGGCGTTTTTGAATGTTTGCGCTGCGATGCGTGCGGAGGTCTCGCGGTCAAAGCCCATCATTTGCCCGGCTGAAGCAAAAGCGTCGATCAGATAAGCTGCAAAACCCAGCCCGCAGGAAGAAAAAGCCATGACCTTCTCAATCTCATCCGGGGAAGTCTCGAAAGCATACCCGAGCCTGTGAAAAATATCAGCAACCGCGGCAGGGGCCTGCGTATAACCAATCACGCCGTCGCACGCCGCAATCGCCAGCGACGGCATCGCCCGCACAAGAGCCACATCTCCGATAAGCGCGTATATCTTCTCGAACGGCACGCCCGCCATAAAGCTGACGACGGTTTTGCCTTCAAGCTTCGATTTGTCGATGACCAAGGCAAGCTCTTCAAATACATAGCTCTTTACGGTGAGGAAGATGACGTCGCTATTGCTTATGGCAAAATTGACGTCATCGGACGCGTGGGCGTTATATGGCGCGGCTTCCGCGATATTCCGGACGTCCGGAGCCTTTTCGCAAACATAAAGCTCCGCGCCGGCCGCGCCCGACTTTCTAAGGCCAGACGCAAGCGCCCGCCCTAGATTTCCAAAGCCAATGATCCCTATTCTCATCTTAACCGGCGCGGTTGACTTTACCGCTGCGGAGACAGCGCGTACAAACATGAACACGCCGGGGTGACCCATCGACGACTGCCGCGACACGCTTGACGTTCGGTTTCCACATGCGGTTGCTCCGCCTGTGCGAGTGGCTGACCTTGATGCCGAAAGAAACGCCTTTGCCGCAATAATCACATTTAGCCATCAGTTGCACCTCCTTGCATGGTAGTATTAAAAAAAACAGCGCCCCTTATGATAACAGAACGGAAAACAAAATGCAAGCAAAAATTAAAATAACTTGCAAAAGGCGGGGCTTTTGTATAAACTCATGCTAAAGAGGCGTACGTACGCGGAGGTGGATTCACATGGAACAGAAATACAGCTATAAGCTGTCAAGGTTGGCAAAGGACCTGCAAACGGATATCGTTTATCCATCCGCCGACTATGAGGAAGTGCTGATATATACAGGGGACGTACACCGCCCCGGACTCCAGCTTGCCGGGTTTTATGACTATTTCGACCCGACCCGCATACAGCTTATCGGGATCATGGAGTCGTCATATATGGAGAAACTCCCTGTGGACGAACGCACCAGAAAATGGGAAGTGCTTATGGAGCAGAAGATACCGGCGCTTATCATGTGCCATGGCTCGGAGATAACGAACGAGCTGATATCGGCGGCGGAAAAGTACGACATTACGGTGCTGAGCACAAAAGAGCACACAACTGACATTATGTCCGCAATCATCAGGATCGTCAAGAGGGAGGTCGCCCCCCGCATTACATGCCCCGGCGTGCTGGTCGAGGTGTATGGCATGGGGCTGCTTCTGCGCGGCGAGAGCGGGGTAGGGAAAAGCGAAACCGCCATAGAGCTGCTCAAGCGCGGACATAGGCTCATCGCGGACGACGCAGTTGAGATAAAGGCTATCGACGTCAACATGCTCCAGGGCGCCGCGCCCGAGCTGATACGACACTATGTTGAGCTTCGCGGGCTTGGGGTTATCGACGTGCGGCAGATATTCGGCATCGGCGCCGTCAAGGAGTATCAGAATATCCACCTGGTCGTAAATCTGGAGCCGTGGCAGGACGGGGTCCACTACGTCAGGCTTGGGATAGACGAGAACACAGTTGACATACTGGGCGTCAAGATCGCCGAGGTGACGATACCCGTCAAGCCGGGGCGCAATCTCGCCGTTATACTTGAAGTGGCGGCAATGAATCAACGGCAGAAATTCATGGGTTACAATTCGGCGGTCGAATTCACGAAACAGATCAACAGATACTTTGACGCGAACATGATTTAGCTGGATTGCCAGTATAATTTCAAGGAGCGGCTATGGATGCGACGTTACAAGCCCTTGAGGCTGTCAAAAAAGAAATGCCGGCGACGCGGTGCAGGCCGGGAGAGCCGATGAAATATCATACGTCGTTCAAGATAGGCGGCCGCGCGCGCGCTATGCTTTTTCCCGAAAATACACAGGAACTTATTGATCTGTGCCGGTTGCTGCGCAAATACGGCGTAAAGCCGCTTATCATGGGCAACGGCACGAATTTACTCGTGGACGACCGCGAGCTCGATATAATCGTCATCAAAACTACGAGACTTTACAACGCAGAGCGGACAGGAGAATACGAGATTACCGCCGGCGCCGGGATTTTGCTGTCAAAACTTGCGGTGTTCGCCTCCGGGTGCGGGCTGTCCGGCATCGAATTCATATACGGTATACCAGGCACGCTTGGCGGAGCTGTACTGATGAATTCCGGGGCATATGGCGGGGAAATGAAAAATGTGCTCCACAGCACGCGTGCGCTTTCCGGTGAAGATTACAACATAGTTACCGTAACAGGCGGGGAACATAGGTTTTCGTACAGGAACAGCCGCTTTTCGGATAGCGGCGAGATAATCCTTTCCTCGGTTATCCGGTTGCGAGGCGACGATCCGGATAGTATCATGAACAGGATGGAGCAGCTCGGTATACGCCGCCGCGAGAGCCAGCCGCTTGAGCTGCCGAGCGCGGGCAGCACATTCAAGCGCCCAAAAGAGGGCTATGCCGCTGCGCTAATCGAAGAAGCCGGCTTGAAAGGCTTTGCTATAGGCGGGGCGCAGGTATCCCCGATGCATTCGGGGTTTGTAGTCAACCGGGGCGGCGCGACATTCGCGGACGTACTGGCGGTGATAGAGCATGTTAAAGCGACTGTTTTCAAACGTACCGGTATAGAACTGGATGTTGAAGTGAACATAATCAGTTGAACACAAACGGCGGTCATGCGACTGGATGAACAACGCGAAAACGCCAGCGAAGAAGGGGAAAATATGGAGATAATTATTGTATCAGGATTGTCCGGCGCCGGGAAGAGCCGTGTGGCGGCAGTTCTTGAGGACATGGATTTCTACTGCGTGGACAATATGCCGGTGGTCCTTATGCCGAAGTTCGCGGAGCTGTGCCTTGCCACGCACGGCAGATATGAGCGCGTCGCGCTGGTCACGGATGTCAGGGCGCTGGAGAATATCAGCGAACTTTTCCACGCGCTCGAAGAGATGAAGGAGATTGGATGCGGGCATAAGATACTTTTTATCGAAGCTGAAATGGAAACTATCGTCAGGCGGTACAAAGAGACCAGACGGCGGCACCCGCTTGAGACAGCCGGACGCAGCCTTCAGGAAACGGTTAAGATAGAGATGGACATGCTCCTGCCGGTCCGCGAACAGGCGGACGAAATAATTGACACGACCGGGCTGACGCTGAACAAGCTTCAGCAGCGCCTTTTCAAAAGGTTCATGGGCGGACAGGACAGCAAGGCGCTGAGCGTCACCGTCAAGTCGTTCGGATTCAAGCACGGGCTGCCGATTGAAGCCGACCTGCTTTTTGACGTCCGCTTCATGCCAAACCCATTTTACATTCCCGAGCTGCGGGAAAAAACCGGGCTTGACGATCTGGTAAAAGATTACGTTTTCGGACTGGATTCGAGCAACGAGTTTTTCAAAAAGCTTTGCGATATGATGGATTTTCTGCTGCCGCACTATATCGAGGAAGGGAAGCGATACCTTGTCATCTGTATTGGCTGCACGGGCGGCAAGCACAGGGCGCCGGCGATAGCGCAGGCGCTTTCGGAGCATTTGAGCGAGCACGGTTACCCCGTTGATTGCCTGCACAGGGATATCGACAGGGAAAACTGACGGCGCGTTACACCGCGCGACGTTGGATTTTTGCCGGAGGGAGGCGCTTGGCTATGTCGTTTTCATATGACACAAAAACGGAATTATGCAGGTTGCCGCAAAACGGCAAATGCTGCACTGTAGCCGAATGTTACGGAATGCTTCTTTACGCCAATACCTTCAGCGCGCGCGAAATACGAATAATCACAGGGAACAGAAAACTGGGACAGCGCCTTACCGATCTGTTCTCCAGCGCGTTTTCGATATCGTTCGATATTTTACCGGAGCCTGATAATACGGGAAAACAGGTGTATTTGATTTATGACCTGGATAAACTAAGCAGCGTTTTCGAGACTTACGGCGCTTCTCCCGAAAGCTTGCTGGCCCATCATGTCAACCTCGGAGTATTGGAAGAGGATTGCTGCCGCAGGAGCTTCATACGCGGCGCCTTTTTGACCGGAGGGGCAATCACCGACCCAGCCAAGAGCTACCACCTTGAGCTTGTTACCGACCATTACAACGTGAGCCGCGAGACATATTCGCTGCTGCTTGATATGGGGTTTTCCCCCAAGGAGACGGCTCGCGGCGGCAACTATATGACTTATTTCAAGCAAAGCACGGCAATAGAGGACTTTCTGACGCTGATCGGCGCGCCGCTGCACGCAATGGAGCTGATGTCCGCGAAGATTGAAAAGGACATGCGCAACAGCGTCAACAGAAAAGTTAACTGCGATACGGCAAATGTGACTAAGACCGTCGACGCCGCCGCCGCGCAGATAGAGTGTATAAAGAGAATCGAAGCCGCGGGAACGATGGAAGCCCTGCCCGAAAAATTGAGGCAAACAGCTGGGTTGAGGCTGCAATACCCGGAATTGAGTATTAAAGAACTGGCGGATATATCGATCCCGCCTGTAACAAAATCGTGCCTGAACCACCGTTTGCGAAAGCTCGCCGAACTCTCGCAGTGCGATATATAAACGTTGCCGGTATAATTAAAGGAGGAAGCCATTATGTATAAACAACAGTATCCCAATCTGTTCAAGCCGCTCAAGATAAGAGATATGACCGTAAAAAACAGGATCATGTCCGCTCCGAACATGCTGTTTCACACGGTTGACGGCAGACCGACCGACTACTACATCAGATACATCGAGCACAAGGCGCGGGGGGGCGCGGGCATCGTCACCGTCGGAGAAGCTTGCGTTCGCGACGGGGGCAATCATACGCCTTGGATGAAGCCGGTGCTGGACAATCTGCCGCTATACGGCGAGATGGCAGCCGCGATACACGAGCATGGCGCCGTCGCAAACATCGAGCTTACACACGGAGGCGAGCGCATTAAGCCGCAGTACAATACCACCGATCGGTTCTTAGGACCCGTTGATACGGTCAATATGCACGGCGCCAAGATAAACGCTATGACAAAGCAGGATATGGAGGACGTGGCGAATTCATTTGCCGACGCCGCAGAGTATTACTTTACGGCGGGATTTGACACAGTATTGCTGCACTATGCGCATGGCTGGCTTTTCTCGCAATTCATGTCGCCGATTACAAACAAACGCGCCGACGAATATGGCGGGAGTTGGCAAAACCGTATCCGCTTCCCGCTGATGGTCCTGGAAAGGGTGCGCAGCCGCATTGGCTCGAAACCGCCGCTAACTATACGCCTGTCGGGCTCAGAGCGCCGCCCGGACGGATTCACAGCAGAGGATATCATCGAATTCCTCCAATACGCGCAGCAGTATATCGATATGGCTGAAATAAGCACCGAGGAAGTGACTAACTTTTTCGCGACACCATATATGCCGCACGCGCTGAACCTGGAGCTTGCGGAAACAATCAAAAAATCCGGGAAAATCAATATCCCGATCTACACGCTGGGCTCAATACTATCGCCGGGGCTCTCGGAGGAAATAATCAAAACTAACCGGGCGGACGGTGTGTCGATGTCGCGTGCATTGATCGCCGACCCGTTCCTCCCCCAAAAGGCGGCGAACGCGCGCGCCGATGAGATAAGACCGTGCCTGCGATGCCTGAACTGCACGGACAGCGACAACCTGACGCGCCATTTTATATGCAGCGTAAACCCGCTTATAGCCCGGGAAGAGCGGCTGGGGTTTACCGACACAATAACCAAAGCGAATTTCAGGAAAAAGGTCCTGGTAGCGGGAGGCGGACCGGCGGGTATGCAGGCGGCGATCACGGCGACGCAGCGCGGGCATGAGGTGATACTTTGCGAGAAAACCGGGGCGTTGGGCGGGATGTTGAAAATCGCCGACACAGACAGTCTGAAGCATGACCTGCGCGCTTTCAAGGAATACCTCATACGCGAGGTGAACCGCCACCCTGTAAAGATATTGCTCGACACGGAAATTTCCGACGAGCTGGTTGACGCCGTCGCCCCCGACAGCATCATAGTCGCGACAGGCGGCGCGCCGATCGTGCCGTCGGACATTAAAGGTATTGAGAATGCCTCTCACGCGTCGATGGTTTATTTTGACCAGAATATTATCAAGGGGGATAGCGCGGTCATAATCGGAGGCGGGCTTGTCGGCGTCGAGACTGGGCTGCATCTGACGGCGCTTGGCAAAAAGGTCACTGTGCTGGAGATGCTCGACGATTACGCGGCGGACGCCAAGACTGTGTACAAATTCGGGCTGATGCGCCAAGTGATGGAAAGGGGGCTGGAAATCATTACCGGCGCGAAATGCAAGGAAGTGATAAGGGGCGGCGCCGTGTATGAAAAGGGCGGCTCGGAGCATATAGTAAACGGGGATACCGTTCTCTACGCGGTCGGTATGAGAAGCATCGAAGAGCCGTACTTCGATTTATACTCCAAAGCGCCTTTTGTCACGCAGGCCGGCGATTGCAAAAAAGCGGGCAAGGTGGATGGCGCGATACACGGCGGCTTCTTCGCGGCGCTGGATATCGGTATGCGGTGAGGCGGCGCCGCGGGCGGGGCTAGCGATTGTTTACACACAGTTTACACATAATTTACATAATTTTCGGCAAAAACTTTTAAAAAACCTTGACATTCGTTAGCTTTTAGCTTACTATGGTAAGTGGAATGATGCCTTCATGGAAAGCGAGGGAAGCATAATGAATATCTCCGGCGTCAACAATAATTACGGGGTTAACAGCCTGTATAATATGATGTACCAGAGCAACGTGATGCTCAGTAACAACAAGCTCACGAGCCAATTATTCTCTAAAAACAAGATAGACGCGACAAAATCGCTTGGCGAGGAAGCACTTAAATTTGTCACAGACCTCAAGACTTCTTCTAAGAACCTGAGCAGCGCCCTAAACGAACTTTCGGGAACGGCGTTTACCAAGAAAACCGCCGACACGAAGGAAAAGGATCTTGACTACGCGAAAAGCAAAATCGAAGATCTGGTCAACAGCTACAATGATCTGTATTCCGCGGCGGTTCAGAAAACTGAGGATCCAAAAGCGCAAAAGCTGGCTTCCAGAATGCTCAACGTCGCGAAAACCAGCGTAAACCAGCTCTCGAGCATCGGCATTAACTTTGACAAAGACGGCAAGATGACGATCGACACAAAACAGCTAGACGAGGCGGCGCAGAACGGAAAGCTTGAAAAATTCTTCACAGAAAATCGGGGCAAGAACTATGGGTTTACTAATCAGCTCGCAAATCTTGCCAATAGTATTTCGCGAAATACCGCTAATTACGTGAGCAGTTCGCAATTCGGCAGCTCGTTGATGGAGAACTTTTCATATTCCGGCTTCGGGCAGCTCAAGCAGTACGATTTCTTAAGTTCCGGCTTGGTGTTTGATTATTCACTCTAAGATTTTTATGTAAAAAAACTCCCCGCAAGGCGATATGCTTTACGGGGATATTTTTTAGTTTTAAGTTATCCGGCTATTGCCCGCCGACCTGTAACCAGACACGCAACTTGTGTCTATTCAAGGGGTATCCGGGAAACAGCCTTTTTGACGCGGTTTTTGAGGCAGAAGGCGGTAGCCACTGCCAATATAGCACATTAAAGTCATAAAAAGCGTCAAAAAGACGGTTTCCCGGATACCCCCTGAATAGTTACATGCAACTTGCCCGACAAAACAATCGATTTTTATTGCATTTTTGTGTATTTTGTGCTATAGTGTATAATATTGGGAGATGTTGCACGATAAGTCAGGAGGAAGACATGAACGACGAATACATTCTGCGTCATGTGGATCACACACTGCTGACGGCTGTTGCGTCATGGGACGAAATAGGGCGGCTCTGCGAAGAAGCCCTCGCCTACAGCACCGCTTCCGTTTGCGTCCCACCATGTTATATCTCCCGTATACGGGAGGCTTTCCCAAAGCTCAATACCTGCACGGTGATAGGGTTCCCGCTGGGCTATGACGGCGCCGGAGTTAAGTCCGCCGCCGCAAGCGCGGCGCTGGAGGACGGCGCCGATGAGCTCGACATGGTAATCAATCTCACTGATGTGAAAAACAAAGCGTTCGCGTCGGTCTTTGACGAGATTTCCATGTTGAGAAAGATCGCCGGTGAACATATCATCAAGGTTATCGTCGAAACTTGTTACCTCACCGAAAATGAAAAAATCGAACTTTGCCGCATTGTGACGGACGCCGGAGCCGACTATATCAAAACTTCCACAGGCTTCGGCGCCTCCGGCGCCTCGATGGACGACGTAAGGCTCTTTAAGGCGCATATCGGAGCGGGAGTCAAGATCAAAGCCTCCGGCGGCATCCGTACCCGCGAGGATATGATAGCGTTCCTGGAAGCCGGATGCTCCCGGCTTGGCACAAGTTCCGCCATTAAAGTGCTTACAGGAGGCGCCGCGCAGGGATACTAAATA
>Ga0123354_10020774_pt1 | contig 10336 bp, 5 predicted proteins | sample TergutLab28metaG_2_FD_97872 | JGI IMG/M metagenome (GOLD analysis project Ga0123354, IMG submission 97872) | Labiotermes labralis P4 segment gut microbial communities from Petit-Saut dam, French Guiana - Lab288 P4 | ecosystem: Host-associated > Arthropoda: Insects > Digestive system > Gut ...
AAAAAACAAACTCGTTTGATTTTGGGCGGTGGTCGGTGAAATCCGGCCTCGTACGGCAGTGTAACTCGTCGCCACTGTGACCGTTCACATTAGTTAACACAGCTTTGTTTCCTCGTCCGTGATCGGCCGTATACGTCAGCGTAAAAGCACGGCCGTATACGGAGTCACTCTGACCTTAGCCTAAGGCGTGGGTCTGCGGCCGCTCGCATGCTGAGACTTTGGGTTCGAATCCCGCCGGGATATGGATGTCTGTCTGTTGTGTGTTGTCAGGTAGAGGTCTCTGCGTCGAGCTGATCACTCGTCCAGAGGAGTCCTACCGACTGTGGTTCGTCGTTGTGTGTGATCTAGAAACCTTGTGAATGAGGAGGGCCTGGCCCACTGGGAGGGGTCGCGTCAAAACAAACAAATAAACATACATACTACATGTATCAGCAGAAAAAGTTTTGTAAGATATGTTTTACAGTAAATGGAAGAACAAAATTTTATGGCCAATACCCGTTTTGCGTGAATCCTGCCGTTTCCGCTACAAACACCACTAACGGCGAACGGAATTTTGCTGACGAAGCAGCTGCTAAAGAACGTGAAGTATGTGCAAAACGTTCTTTTGTGAAGTGCAGTTAGACGTATCACCACAGCATGAACTGGTGATAACGAATTTAATGGACGCCTTCCATTCGTGTCTAATTACCTTTCACACAGCAGTCCCATTACAGGCCTGGAGTGGCCCAGAGGGTTCCAAGAAGTTAATGTTCCCAGATTTCGTGACAACGGCACAGGACGGTGGTAGGTTGTCAGCCTTACTCACCGGCCGCCTTTACCCCCACGAAATACTCCTGGTATTCATTTCTGTTAGAGGCTGAGTCGACCCCCAGGGCCATAGTGCGATCGGAAGGATTTTATGTCAATGAAAAATCCACTGACACCAGCTGGGATCGAGCCAGCGACCTTCCGAATTGTAGCACAGCACCTTAACCACTGTGCTATCGCGGTCCCCACCTTTCACACAGACACCAATTATTTCGCCTAACACAACGTTTTATTGTTATTTTCCAACACTACACGTTTCGATCGAAAACGATCATATCAGGCGTTTTTTTTCCTACAGATTCTTAAAAATCAAGGTTAAACGTCGTGTTAAGACGGAATAATGTCTATGTGAAAGGCGATATTACAGTTCATCCACCAAAACATTCCGTACCTTCAACCACACAAACACACACATATGTATGGACGCACAATTCCGCGGTCAGTTTCGACACACAGTGCAGTTCACATACAACAAGGTGTCGCGCATGCGATGCACGGTATCAATTCATTATGCCAAACAATGCAAAACACACACAGATAAGGCCTGCTATCAATGTAGTAATTGTGAGTCACGGCGAAAAACTATTACTTTTCAAACTCGAACCCACACATATCACAAGTTTCACTGGCACATTGTTGCACTACGTGTTAGAAATGACCTTCTTCGACTCTCAGGCACACTTCACACCCGGTAAATAGCTTTTAAGTACTGTTTGAAGGTCTTGTCTAGAAACTGTCGATACAACGCGGCAAGTTTAACAGCAGCTGCATAGTTCGCACACCGCCAGTACTATCGTCAGGCGTACGGTTACACTAAGTCACCTTCATCACACAGTCCGGTTTAATATGCTGTCTGTAAGAGACATGAGAAGCACGGTCTAATGTACGTTACTTTTGTTCGTGAGTGTGCAGTACAGTTTAATACAGACGATTTTCACTGTGGAAACCTACATAAAAAAGAAATTATATGAAAACTGTCGTACAAAATTTAGAACGCCGCTTCCAGGCGTATCAATTCGCTCTAAACCAAGCAAGTGTCAGAGCTGCAGGAGGTCATCTACATCAGGTACTCTGACGTTAAGTTCTGTGACATGAGGAAATGTAAGGCCGTAAGATTGCCGTGCGTCTGAGCTCGGTATTCCAATGAACAAACTCCCTGCCTGTACCAGCGTCACCATCACAGTGCACTTGGCTGCACCTCGGTTCTGCAGGAGTGCGTGATGGTATTCGCTAGCACATTGGATCGTCTGCAATCTGCAGACTGCTTGCACTACATAGCCCGCTTTTTTGGGCCAGGATAGCTCAGTCGGTATAGCACCTCACTACAAGCTTGAAGGCCCGCAGACCGAACCCCGGAAGGGGGGGGGGACGAGATTTTCCGTTCCCGTCCAGATCGGCTCTGGGGCCCACACAGCCTCCTGTAAAATGGCTACCAGGCCTCTTTCCTGGGGGTAAAGCGGCCGGGGCGTGGCGTTGACCACCCACCCCCATCTAGCGCCAAGGTTAAAGAAATAGTAGAGTTATACTGCTACTCCCCCTCTCGGCCTTCATGGCCTGTTCTAGGGTGAAATGAATACAGCATGTACAATGCTTGCTCTTCGCCCTGTTCTAGTTCGCCGTGAATTTCCTGTTTGTCTTTATAACGTCCACAATACTGTTGCTAATGGACTCCATACTAGGCAAGCATACTCCCCCTTCATTGCCCCGGATTTGTTACCGTTTGCAGAGCTGTCTCTAATTCCGCAGCCTGACTGTACTGCAATGTTCCTAAGGTCACTGTACTTTTTATCGCCCTGTACTTGTGTCGGGTCTTGTTTCCTTTTGTCATGTAACGACAAACCTAACAGACCAAAAAATGAAGAAGAAATAAGAAACACTACACAAAACGTAAGCACCAAGAATAAGCAATGAACCAAAAACAAGACACCTACCAACAAGCGATGCAACTTTCACCGCAAACGGCACTTCACCTACAGCCACTCTGACGTAGGCAGCATCTCGCCTGTTACGCACTCGCCCTGTCTGACGCAATGTAGGAACAAGACGATACACGGTGTTCGTCTTGTGCACGAATCTTGGGAGTCGCAGGGATATATAAAAACGGCGACCGGGTACCTTGCGCGTACTCCACCTCCCGCTTGTCTGACTTAGAATGCGATATAGGATGGCGTACCCACCGGCATGCCAGTTGCACAGCTCGGGGTGAGTTGTCACTTAATGTCAGGCTGGAATTATCACCTTGGCTGCATTCCAATTAGGTCACTGAGCATATTAGTGTACTATTAAACACTAGCATTAACATGACACGCAGCTGAATGTTCAGTTCGTACCAAACACAAGGTAGTGCTGTACAGGGAAGCAACCGGTATTAGTGGTGAAAATGTGTTTGTTCTAATGTTAATCTGGTGAGGTACAGTTGTACCTGTGCAGGCCATGACGGCATATGGTGAGAGTACAGCTATAGCTACAGCTACAGTTCTACTTTTGTCTGCCCACTTGCTATCTAAGAACACAAACAATAAAATGTACAGGATGTAAATTTGCCAGTTGCTTGACACGCGCGATAAAATTGGTTGCGTACAGGAAGGGTATTGGAGAAGAGGGTGCTGAGGGAGATATCTGGGTCTGAGGGAAAGGAAGCAACTGGAGACTAGACAAAACTGCGTAACGAATGGTTGCATGGTTTGTAATGCTCATCGAATGTAATATAGTTCATGGAATGGAGGATGATAGGATGGACTGGTCAAGTAGCAGGAATGGGGAGGAGGAAAACTGTTCTACACGCCTACAGGAAAGAGGAAGCTCTGAAGACACATGCACAGACTGAAGCATTATATTCACAGGGCTCTGAAAGAAACAGGACGACATGGCGTGCCGTACACTCTTGGCGGGGGATTGCGCACACAGCAACTCCATACAATGGCGGGGATTTCTTGTGCAGGCGAAGACGGATTCATGTAGGGCAACCCTGCAGCGGCAAGGTTTGCTGTCGCTGCTACAGGCTCCACGGTGTGCCACTTGCCGCACTGTGAATGTCGGTCACTGTGCGGTGCGCCACGCAGCACAAAGCAAAATGTTATTACATTTATTGTGATTTTCATTTCGTGTGTTCGAAAGGACATACGTAATGATGACGGCAACTTCTGATGTTACGTCATTACGTCGGTCTATGGTGCATTAGGCGCTGCTGTTGGTAACTCGGCCTCTACAGCGTCGAACGGAAGAATCATTCTTGAACATTAACTTGCAAATGTGTGAAGACCCGGTTGTGGCCTGGTTAGGCAGAGGAAATGCGTGGGGCAGGTGAATGTGCAGCGGAACAAGTGAACATCCTAACGAGATAGGAGATAGACAAATGTAAATATTAACACGAGGCGCGTCCGGCTCTTTGTACCCTGGTTCGATATGATGATATATCTGTTAACTGCAGTTGGGTTGACAACCGGTGGCAGTTGTACGGTATACACTTACACACAAACAGCACACAGAACAACAACGAACTGCGTAACAGCAATTATTACACCACAACTGAGCGTACTTTCGCCTTAGTGACCCAAAATCAAACTCTTTGCCGCACACCATGTTAGGTCATCTACGGCCCGTCCAATTCGATCGACTCAGAACACGCAGTAACAACTTCTTCATACAAATGATCAAAAGAACTCTAGTGTTTAGTGACATCTACCCAGCAACTTTACCCATTCGTGTTAAGTATTTTATCGTCACATTACGGATACATATGTGTATGTGGCCAGAACGCGCGGCATATCCGTACCGTCATTCAACTACAGACTGACCAACAATTTTACAATTCTATCACTGTAATAACTGTGAACTTGTGGGATCCCACACATTAAAATCAGAACGACCAATTTACATGTGTAATATTTTACTTTCCTTTAAACACTGTGCGATAGCCCGCAGATGGCCAGTTGTGACCGAAACATGCAGCTGGCCTTCTGAACGAACATAGTTGTGTTGGACGGGCTGTTTATGGATTTATCATTGAAGGCTATGAACTGCCTAGTTCTGCGATATTTCTTGTAATTATCTCTTAAATGGTAACATTTTCGGTGGGGGAGGGGTGGGGGGGGAAGAAAATTGTGACATGAAATGCGAATTTTTATTTTCTCAAGTTTTTTTTTTTGATTCGTTTCTCAGCCCTGGAAGGATTCAGCGCCATCTGCGCAGGTCTCGATTACGACTAACTATAGCCAAATCTGAATTTTCTCGACAGAGTTTTGTAAAACTTTCCCAGTCTAAAAATCATGTAAATCTTTACAGTGGGTGCAGACTTTTTCCATGCAGACGGACAGACAGACATGACCAAGGCTGACAATCCCTCTTCGCAACCTTGCGCAATGGCAAAGAAAAGACAACAGCAGCAGTGTACACAACAGCCCGAGTCACGACACGTTTGTTTATTGTTCAGAAAATACCAAAAAAATCGAGTGCGCAGCACGGCGCATACTCCCTGCCGCTGGTAATCCACGTGACACACAGCAAGCTGGTATAAGTAAGTGCCGGCCTCGGTATAACGTTATAACGTGTCCGTTGTGCTTCACCCCAAAACTTCGGCAAGTTGTCGTAAGCCTTTATATATACTCTGCTGCATCAGATTTTTGCTGCAAAGGGTCAAGGGAAGGGCTGAAGACACTGACTTCGGGCACACAGGCAGCAAATGTCAAGATGTTAGCGAACATTTCGAACGCAGAAAAGGTGCACGAGTAGCGAGTCGCTGTCAGGTATGTTCCTCCGTTTTCATGCCGAAGATGTGCAGGGGAAGGCACATGATTTGAGATTCAGCTCACTTTTCAGCTCTCCGTGGAATTTTAAAGTAGGGAACAAGGCTATTACGTCATGCAGTACAATGGCAAAGGAAATCCACATGGTTACGGTCGCTCTTACGTTCCGTTCCAGACGCCCGCCAGCAGATGGAAATTACACGAACAAACCAGCATTTCAGGAAGTACAGTTGATGACGCTACTTTTGGGTGGTGGCACAGTGTGGATGTAGTTCGTCTGGTCACCGTTTCAAAGAAACATGCTGCCCCCATCTTCAGGGTAGAAAGCGCTCTACTCTGAAGATGGAAGCATCAGGATCTACTGGCGCTCCGGCAATACGATCAACTCCCCCAAAGGCGTCATCACTCAATAGCAGCATTGTCAAAATAATGATGATAATGATAATAATAATCACTATCTTATTCTGAATTCACAGCGTTTAGCGGGGTTTCAAAGAGTACGGGTCACCGACCAAGCAGTTATTATTATTATTATTGATTGATTGATCGACATGACATCGAGCCTACTGTTTATACAATAAGGTAAGGCATGCACTATTAAAGAATATACCATATTATATCGTTCCTTCCAATGAAAGGCCAAACCCAAAGAACAAACTACTTGGAGGCACTGAGCCTATTCCGAAGAAACACTTGTGTTGTGTACTCTGGACGCTGTCTTTCAATGACTGGTAAATGGTTTGGTTTCGTCTGTTTGTTGAAGGAACAAGTTCCACATTAAGTGATGTCATACCGTCCAGTCACTGACCATCAGGATTTCCATCAAGGTCCACTCAAGATGTCAGCGGCCTAACAAACAACGTAGTTTAAGTTGTCCCTTGTGGAGGATGACGAATAAATAAGGTTTCCCACTTCATAACAACCTAAGTGAAACGTCATTACATCGTTAAAACTGGCTCATTTGTTCCAATACACTAGCATTTTTCAACATAATCCGTGTGCATATTGACATATTCGTCCCAATTTCGAACCAGCACAAGATCCTCGCGGTAGAAATCGGGTTCTTGCATTCGCAACCGTTCAGGAATGGTGATGTCCAGTTCAATGTTGAGCAATCCGCGACCTCCCAAGCGCTACTTCAGTGCCCCAAATATATGATTATGTTCCTCTACTACAAGTGCTAATAGAAATGAGTAGCAGGGATATCTCGTGGGGGGTAAATGCGGCCTGTGCGCATGGCTCACAACTTTACCACTTTCATGTGCCAAATGCATAGAAACTCCTGGAGCCTCAAACATCCTGGAGCCCTAAGGGAATGTCAAGGTCCATCGAGGGATAGTTTTACGTATCTGTAGCGCAAGTACCAGCTGCATACACAGCAGCAACACTCCAGGGAATCTCACGTACTGAACAGCCTTGTATATTCAACCACAGACTCATCCCAGTTTCTTCACGCAGCGACCTGCCGCTAAAGAGTTGTTCTTCACCTTACGGAAGTCCGTTGCTTCTGTAGGGGAACTGCCTCGGAGATTTAACGAACTTCACCACAAAATTAGGCTGTTTTGGTCCACGTAATAACATTCGCGACGATGTAGCTGGAAAGTTTCTTGAAGATAATATTACAGGCTTGTTTGCCGACGCTGTGGCGTGCCTTCAAGCAGACAGTAAAACGATGGCCCAAACAGCTTGCGCAGCATTTTAATATGAGAGGGAAACTGAAACATGCACAATAAACTGAAGCCATGGATTTACAGTGCTGTGTTGCTTAATATTTACGTGTGCGAAGTGGCGCTGTGTTGTCACACGAGCAGTATTCTTCTTGTGCTGCTTGACCCTTGAAGAGGTGACCAACAGGTTGTCACAAAAGTCGGTAAACCACTACCAACATACGCTGAGTAACATCCCAGAAGAGCGAAAACCATGAAGTCACCACGTTTCTTCGTTACGTCCGGCGCTACAAGCCGAAAGACGCAGCGTCACATCCGTAAAGACGCGAATCTAACACAGCTTTTCATCTCTTCCTGGTTTCGAGGCATTTATTAACCAACACACAGCAGCAGACTGTGATGTGTAATGCTGCGAACAGCTGGTGATTCGACCAGACAAACTGACTTCTGTGTTCAAGAATTCTCCAAAATTTCGAGGTCCTTCTCACCTCCCTAATAACCCGTGCATCAACGTGCTCCGCGTTTATGTTGAAAGAGCAAGACAGTTCAGCGCAATGTCAAACCTACATTTAACATTACACTGCTGCTCATGGAACGTTTACGACCTCACTGACTGGGCATCCTTCGTAACAATCAACATTCCGAAAATCTCCGAAACGTTCTGCCCTTCGTTACAGAACGCAATCTCGTAAAAACCGTGTCAAACGGCTTTCATTACTCCGAAAAAATTTTATGTGCAGTACTATCCCTCAGCGCTAAACTTCCGTTCTGTAACATTCCTATCTTATAAAACACACCAATAAAATGCGAAATCGACATTATTCTTAAACTATGCTCATTCTATAAATTTGGTAACTTTGCACTGCACGTCTCAACCATAAATTCGACACCTTCCTACAGATACAGTCCGAGCTGGGTCGCTCGGCCTCGCTGGCCTTCTAGGCACCGATAGTGTGTTGGCCAGCATTGCAATATATTGGAATTTTATCAAAAGACAGACAGTCTTCATGTCACGTCCCGTTACTGCGGTCCTGTCCCGCTGACACAGGTGCGGATGCTGACCGCACGTGGCCCTTCACCTGATTTCTGTGGACCGGCACTTTGCACTACAAACACTTTTCCACGCTAATGTGTTACGCTGTAGACTGCACAGACCTTCACATAAACACTACTCAAGCCATAAACTACTGGACAGACGCCCGTAACATGATGCACGTCGAAATATTCACGCGACAACCCACCACTATAATTTTGTAATACTAACCAGAGATCCGAAACGGGTAATCCGGTCAAAATGCCAACAGGCAACTGAGGCGGCCAAACGAACCTTCGTTTCCTGCATTACCTGAGCAAACGTAGCGGTACCTCGTCTGAGTGCTGATCGCCCTTATGTCCTGGTGCGAGCGGCGTAGATGAAGTGACAAGTGCAGGTCTTTCCACCACAAATCGCAAGCGGGCTGGCCTGTAATTGACCCCAAGTCTCCGCACTGACAGGCCGGCGACCAACTGCCTGAGCCATGGCACGTCATTCGACAATGATATAAGGAATATTAATCGAAATGTATACAAAATGTTACATCTGCGATGCAATTAAACAGCAGGCAGCATGGCAAATGTGGACAGCAACTGAATTCGTGCAATAAATGTTAGGCAGTAAGGCCATACAAAGCAAACTACTACTCACAGAGGCAGTGAGAACACAAACACATCTAACACGTGCGCAAGCAGTGTTTCGACATACACCAATGCGCCACAGCAGAGTCAAGCAAACACGGCCAGGAATGTTTAATTATGTAACTCAATACAATTTCTCTGCCTTGCGGAATCTTGCAGATAATTACTGGCGACGGTGCTGTTACGTCATCAGATAATCTACTCAGAAAGTTCCCACAGGTTGCAACTTGCTGTGCAAAGACGACGTGTCACAGTATTACAAGAAATGTCCATCTGCACCAGTAATATGGCTGCTTTTCTCGGCAGGGCTCTAACGGACCCCCGCCCCATGTAATTAGCCGCGTGCCCCCACAATTCTTACCGATTAGTGCGGATGGTAACTTTGTTAGTGCGGATGGTAACTTTGTCTGCTGGAATGGCACCCGAATACTTTGACGGACACGCAGCTACTAATTAGCTACGGCTAATACACTGACGCAGCAAACCAACAAATACACATCGGTACAATATGCTTTACCATATATTATTAATCAGCTACATGTTCCGGCCATCATCGTGGTGCTGCTACCGTCCACCAGTACTACACACCGGTCTTAAGCCATCTCCCCTGTGACACATCCATACTCATTTCACGGCGTGTATATCAACTACATGCAACTAGCAAACAACATAAACACGTCCAATTTTAATTGTTTTTAACGATGTACAATCTGGAATGTTGCAACAACACGGAGCACTGAGGCAGTCATTAAAAATCAAGCGGTTTTACACATGCAATTTGGCAATTCGTTTATATTTTATCGGTGACGTCACAAAGGCGACCGAAACTTGTCGGTGATGAATAATATACAGGAGACGGACAAAATTATGGAAACTGTTCTGACAGGTACACGTCTTCATTAATACAGAGTTGGGCCACCATTTGCATGTAATACAGCCTGTGTCTTTCTTGGAATAGACTCACATAAGTTCTGAACAGTCGCCAGTGTAATATTGTGCCGCTTTTCACGAAGAACATCTTCTTGTTGCTTGACAGATGATGGAGAAGGGAATCTTCTTCTCACCCTACTCTCCAAAACCGACTACGATGGTTCGATGACATTCAAGTCTGGCGATTGTGCTGGCCAGGGAAGATGTTGAAGTGCATCTTCATGCTCGTCGAACCTAGACTGAACACTTCTGGCTGTGAGTATGGGCGAACTGCCATCTTGAAAAAGTGCATCATTGTTAGTAAACATCCGGACCATAGGATGCACCTGGTTACCTAAAATGTGCATGCAGTCACTAGCAGTAATTCAACCATGCAGAGCAATTAGAGGAACAGCAGAATACCAAGATATTGCTACCCAAACCACCACAGATCTGTGTCCATGTTTCATAATTCTAAAATGGCATTCAGGATTGTAGGCTTCCATGGGCGTTCAGCCTGACGTTGGGAACAGC
>Ga0123354_10020775_pt1 | contig 10336 bp, 8 predicted proteins | sample TergutLab28metaG_2_FD_97872 | JGI IMG/M metagenome (GOLD analysis project Ga0123354, IMG submission 97872) | Labiotermes labralis P4 segment gut microbial communities from Petit-Saut dam, French Guiana - Lab288 P4 | ecosystem: Host-associated > Arthropoda: Insects > Digestive system > Gut ...
TGTCCGTGACCACTCCATGAATGCACAAGTTGGGAGGTAGTGGAGGTAAAGCATCCACGTATTCTTCATAACGACTTTGGTAGAAGATAAATCGTCAGCTTCCCTCCCAAGTCGCTGTTTACCGTCCGTAATTTTGATCTCTTCAATAACCGAACACTGCATGTTTTGGTAACAGTATGTATATAAACTAAACGCTATAGGATGCTTGCAGTCGGTATGCATTGGCTTGTCGTTACTGACATAGGCGTGCGGTTTGATTTCATAGCGCAATGACGCAGGAGTGTTATTGATTCTGCTCTGAAGGACAATAGGAAGCCATAAAATGCATTTGTATAATCCTCTTGTCTTTTTAAAAGTATTCCGATTAATATGAACATAAGGATTGAGTTTAGGTTTTTTTTTACAAGGGTCCAGGCCAGACAATCATAATTACAGAAGGATGTTATATGAGCATATTCAGTTTTTCAGTTACCTTTCACAAATTTTAAAACAGGTCTCTACAGAACTGTTTGTGTCTGAACTGTTGCATTGCAGGAACTGTTGTAGGCATTGGTTGTGCTGCTACTTGTTACTAGCGTATCACGTAGCGAAGCACAGAATGCACATCCATAGCAGGGCACTCTGTGCAACATAACATTACACAACATGGCATGCTGCCACAATACCCTACTACTACAACGAAGTTAATTTATGACTGGTTTTAATGTGGCTTTTAATGTGACTTTAGCAAGGCAAAGAAATACAGCTCCCTGATGATGGTCTTAGGACCGAAACATGTCGGGAGCAGTTTTAGTGTTTTATTGTGTAAATTTTATATATAAGTGCATTAGTTGGTATAATAATTGAGCAATTGTGTATGTTTTGTAGTTCATTGCTGTGTACCGTTTCCTACCTGAATGCCGTAGGTAGAATAGTGGTTAGAGAGTACAACGTGAAAATGTTCTGGTATTTGTCACTTCAAAAGTCTGACATCTTTTTTAAAAAAAATCCAATAAACACGGCTTGTCACGTGACAGAGCTATGCCATAAATGTTAATAAAATGCATTCTCGTGCCTGAGATATGTTGCTGGCAGATTGCTCAGTATCAGGTCCTCATGGAACATCTTCCACTTCGCGTTTTGTAGGACTATTACAAAATGAAGCGGCTGAAGAGGACAACTTTTAATGTGAAACTGAAAAATGCAACGCCCACCGTCAGACTTTAGAGCAAATAAGGAACTCTTTGTCAATGATTGCTATCCGTAATGGTTGTTGTAAACGATATTATTAACCACAAGCTGCTTCTATTTAACACTCGGCCACTACAGCTAAGGATTTACCAAAAGGTGGTGTAGCACTTCGATTCTCACAGTCTTTCATGTCATCTTCGAATGGCACGAATTGTGGTCTGTAGAATACAAGGAGCTAGCACGTTTGTCTGAACCTTCCGTAGCACCACCTGACCGTCTGGAACTGGAAGCTGTCCTGACCAATACAATCCCTAAAATATTCACAAGCTGTCAGCCTCGTAATTGCCTAGCTAACACCAACATTTCGGACATCTATAACAACTCCATGGAGCAGAGTCCTTCCTGAGAAGTTAACAGGTCCACAACTAGTCAAGAAATTCCCCGCATTTTATTGGAGCCCGAAGGATCATTACCGCATTTGCAAGCGCCCGCCAACTGTCCCTCTCACTGTTCCATTTCGAGGTCCTGTGAAATGCTTTGTAATATCGTAAGTTTTTACGGTAAGGAGTTTTTAGCAATTTGCCAAACTCCAAAACTGGAGGACCACCTCTTGTCGAATGTCCACTGTTACTTGCGCAGTAAGCCTTTTGCGGATGAAAATAGTCACTCAGCGAGTCAAGAAATTGTCTTCTATAGAAACTTAAAATTTAGTACCAAGTTCAAAAATATTCCGCCATTACACACTATCCAGAGTTACTTTCAGTTCACTCCACACCCTCACATCTTATGTAATAGAGATCCATTTTAATATTACCTTCCCATCTAACCGCAGTACTTTCAAATGACCCCTTTCATTCACAATTTTCGACTCAATTTTGTACCCATTTCTCTTTCATTTCATGCTGCTAAATGCCCTGCCCTTCTCAACCGCCTTCAATACCCTCACGAAATGCACCTACCCTCCATACCTATGGGGCTCTCCCAAATCCGCAACCTGAGGACGACCCGTGCTGTGCAGATAGGGACGCACTTATCACGGCTTCGAAAAAAATTTCAGTCCCCTAATCGACCCTCATGATGGGAACAGGTCATGTCTCCGAAACGCTACATTTCATCCTATCTCTGACGCTGCTGACATCCCGACAATATTTTATTGCCCCAGAAGACTGCACAGTGTCACACCTAAGAAAACCGCAACATGGACTTCCACCTTTGTGAAAACTGCAACTCCGACATACTTATTTTCCTTTCAAGGCAAGAAAGAAAATATGGTTTGGTCTTTGTATTAAATTATTACGGCATCGACAAAGATTAATTTGGCACATGTTTTTGTGACAGTGTGTACCTGCATGTGCCTTCCGTTGTTTGCGATTTTTTTTTTTCCTTTCCGTTCGGAAAGACTTGAGCTGTCTGGCTTTGTTAGGGGAGTAAGGAGGGAAAATGATTACTTCTATGACAACAGCACGGAAATATAAAAGGCACAGTACATCAGGCACAACTTTATTTTCTCCTCCCATTTCGAACAGAAATTGTGAATGTGATTTTAAAAGAATGTCTGTCCCCTGTTCCTTTGTCAGCTGTCAGGGGTAACCAAACGCACCACTTGTGTAAGCGGGTCAGAAAAATGAACCCGAACTATGGTTATCTTCGACTGCACGCAGTATGCAGTTTGCGGGAAAAAATAGTCACTCAGCGAGTCAAGAAATTGTCTTCTATGCAATCTCAAAATTTACTACCAAGTTCAAAAATATTCCGCCATTACACTCTATCCAGAGTTATTCTCAGTACACCTTATTTCATCGAGATCCATTTTAATATTACCCTCCCATCTGACCGCAGTACTTTCGAGTGGTCTGTTTCATTCACAATCTTCGACTTCAATTTTGTACTCATTTCTCCTTTCCTTCATGCTGCTAAATGCCCTGCCCTTCTCAACTGCCTTCAGTGCCTCACAACATGCAGCCAACATCAGGTTCACGAACAGCGTGGCCTATACTTTTCCTTAAGCCTCCTGAACACGCTTCGTAATTTCTAAATACGTTCTTCGGTACTGTAACACAATATGGGTAAACTGCAGTCAGACACAACGGTAACGTTTATATTGCTAAGAGTTTTTTACATAGTTTGTCTCAACAACTACATGTTTCGGCCTTTATATAGGCCATCATCAGGTCGAATAGTTTCTTATTATAAGGCAAACTATACAATACACAGTATTCCGTTTTTTTCAACGAGTGATCTTGTGCATTTCTAAAAAATTTCCATTTAAAATGATCACAATATTGGGAGAATTAAAAAATTATTGTAGTATAAAAATTAGAATAATATAAAATGTATAAAATTGGGGTGTTGTGATCTCGGAAGGGCAGTATGGTGTCGAAGTGGTTATATGCCAGTTTAGCAATGCTGGTTTGCTGTTTGGTCCCCCTTGGTGGCGTAATGGATGTGTCGAAGTGCCGTAATGATTGGTTCTTGGCAGATGTTAGTTGGCGGTCGATCTCCAACAAATTGTGGTGGTGATTATTAGCCGCAGGTGGTTGAGACAGTATATTTCGTATACCTTACTTATATTCTCATATGGAAGTTTTTCGGTAATGTGTTCTTTGAAGTTAGGGATACACTTGTCTGTCCCTGTACGCTTATACGAGAGTAGATGTTTAGCTCCATCCAATTTTAAAATACTCATTGTGTTGATGTGTGGTCAGCTTCACCCTTGGTAAGTGTAGCTAACTCACTGACTAGGATTTTGCATGGGCCCCAGAACCGATCTGAACGTGAGAGAAAAATATATTCTCCTTGCTAGAAGCCAGATTTTGAATCCTCCAGCCCTTTGCCTAGTCACTGTACCAACTGTGATATTCTGACTCCCCTTGTTCTCAGGTTGTCTGTAACTATGATCTGTCCTTACGATAAGACACTGACCCTCACCCTCACCCTCACCCCCACCCCCACCCCCACCCCCTCACCACTTTAAGACAAGCGGTACAGCACTGTACAGTACAATTACAGCACGTATTTTCATGTGCAGGATTGTAGAATGCTGGCAGAAAGTACTGAGTTGTAAGCTTTCAAAAAACTAAGATCTTTAGAATATTCGTATGGAAGTGGAACAACTGCAAAATTGTGCAAAATTTATCGGTACATTTTGGAGCTTGGTTAAAACTGGAGAACAGAAAAAGAAATTTTACATTAACGCCTACCGTAAATTTGATTTGCGCTATACCTGCTGTATGTATTTATGTATGTGTGTGTGTATGTACGTATGTGTGTATTTATGTATATGTGTATGTATGTATGTATGTATGCATGTATGTATGCATGCATGCATGTATGTATTTATGTATGTATGTATGTGTGTATGTATGTATATACACACACACACATATATATATGCAAGCGAATGCAATGTCGGACAAAATTCGTACAGCGCAGTGAAAAATACATGTATGTCCACAATACATGTATGTCCAATATTAAATTTCACTCCCGTCAGAATTTTGTAAAGCAAAACTGGAGATTAATGGCGATAAACCAAACAACCATCTCAGAAGGAACTTTATCAGTCAAATCTACGTATCTTGAGATTGGTAATTGGGATATTCATTAGATATATTTTAAATCTACTCATGCAGCCCGGGTGGCCGTACCGTCTAAGGCGTTCGCGTGAAGCCGCTTGCTTGCTGGGATCGAGATTTCGAATGTCGCAGTGGGCATGCGTATTCTTCTGCTGTGTTTATTGTGTGTTGCGCAGGTAGCAGCCTCTGCGGCGACCTGATCACTGGTTCATAGGGGTCCGACCGGGTGTGTGGGGGTGTGTGTGTGTGTGTGTCTGATAGTGTGTGGGTGTGGGTGTGTGTGTGTGGGGGTGTGTCTGATAGTGTGTGTGTGTGGGTGTGTCTGATAGTGTGTGTGTGTGTGTGGATGTGTATGGGTGTCTGATAATGTGTGTGGGTGTGGGTGTCTGATAGATTGTGTGTGTGTGTCAGTGTGTGTGGGTGTCATATAGTGTGTGTGTGTGTGTGTGTGTGGTGTGTGTGTGTGTGTGTGATTGTCTACGTAATTTTCCTTGAATTCTATTTTATGCTATTTTTATAATTGGTCATTGGTGCTGTCAAACTATCAAGTCAAAATTATTATTATTATTATTATTATTATTATTCATGATATCACTAACGCCGCTGGCAGACATAGCAGAAGCAGTAACAGAAGCAGCAGCAGTAGTAGACGTAGGTGTGGTATAGTAAAAATGTATTTAATAAAATGTTCCGGAAGGCTTCTGACAACTTATCTAATCGCAACCAGCAACGCCCTTAAACAAAGATATTTTTCTTCATCACCCAACTGGTAAATTAGGAAAGCTTGTTTGCAACCACAATAACTAGATGGTGCAGGATTTCTGAGTGCTGCAAAATAGTTGAGGAATATAGTAATACGAGTATATTCTGAGATAAAGTCTCCTAAAATTGAGTTCTGGGGGACAGCAGAAGTGCCCATGAGGTAGAAGATTAGACATGTCATTTTGAAGGGAAATGTTCATGTTTCTAACGACAAAATGCGGAATAAAAAGTTGGTGTGGAAAGTTTCGTCGAATGAAGAGTACCAAATAAGTCTTAAGGTGAAAATCTTGCGAGTAAAATTGGCGTGACCGATGATCCATGGTTCGAGACCAGACCAGAGTTATGCTCGACAAATAGGCAAATTACGGTTTGGATAAATTACTTCAAAATCATTAGAACTTGAGCAAAACATTATTGGTGCATATAACGGATATTGGCGCGCTGGATCGAGATTCCTTTGTTAGTTATGCCCGATTGTTTCTCTCTTGGGTAGCGGTCATAGAGGGAGTTCGAACATCAAGGTTGTTGACACCCGATGACAGAGCTTGTTGTAGGATTGTGACAGTAGTGTCGCGAAGATGGCCTCAAATTCCCTTAGCTAAGGGTACTATGTAATATAACAGGGAATTGGGAGCACACTGTTTCTGAAATCAGGAAAGTACAAGTGTTGATGTTACGCCAGAATGGGGACACTGACACTTCGTTCTGGAACTTGTACATGCCAGTCGAGTCACATAATGCATTGTAAAGTCTATAAGGATTTGTGGTGACAAAATGTCCCGGTGTGCTACACAAATGACAAGGATTCGAACAGATAATCATTTTATATAGGACAACGATATTAGCGGTTATGATAAATGTATTGTGACTGCCATGCCGCTGGTGTTATAACCTTATCGGTCGATCTAAACTAATGTCTCCTGTGGTCACCACACACAATACTCCCGTGAGTGGAGATCATATTCTCCGACTGAGATTTGACTGGTCATACTGGGTGTCCTAGAAGAAACTGGCAAGGGGATATGGGCAAAGCCATGAAAATTAGTGGGCTGCGAGGAAGTGGAAAGAATAGACAAAGAGTAAAAGTTGCCAACTGGGTGACTGTCAGAGCCTCTGTAATCATACTGATTGTGAAGACTACGCTGATTATAAACACTGACAACGTCGCCGCCGCCATCTTCTCTACCACAATTTACTACTAGTATTACTACAACCATCATCACTTTTACAGATATTACTACCACCAGCAACACTTCAACCACCACCACCAACGTATTCACATATATGCCTACTGCTTAATGCTGCAACAGGTTAAAGTTTGCGGTAAGTGCATTGTGTTAGAGAAATATGTGCCCTGTGGCACAAAAAATCAATGACTGTCACAAAAGAGTGCAATATCGCCATTTAGAAACAGAAACTGCAATAATATCGTACTTCGGTTACAGTAACAGGACAGATATCTCCGTATCACGTTTTAGATGCGCTCAAATCACTGCAGAGGCCCTATTAAAATCGTTCTGCCTTCCCGTCTGTATGAACATAGACAACTCAAGAATTCAAAAAGTAATTTTATAAAATTCAGAACTGGAGAATCTTACAAATCCTGTCCAGCTACTTAAATTGTTATTAAATCTAACACTATTAACACTCAATTTACATGCGTTTCTGCTCGAACGAGCTAATACATGTCTGTTCCGAGAACACGTGCGTTCGCGCCCAGTGATACCAACTATGCTTTCCACGTATTCGTAATTCCTGTCATGTTTTACTATAGCACTTCTACTTCGACACAAGAAAACCACAGTCTACGTGCAGCGCCGGAATTGGAGCGAAGCGAATGCGTACATTTACTAATTTGTCCTTTACCAAAAAAAAGGGCAGTGAAATTTCATTTTGTAATAATATTCTTGAATTTTTTTTTTGTTTCAGCCTTAAAATTATAGTTACTTCGTTGGCACAAAAAAGATATGTTCCTGAATTTTACATATTAATATTAACAATCGCAACACTAGCCTAATTTTCTTCTTGACTCACCGTCATAAACCACTTTACAAGAACGGCCTTTCGCCTTTCTAGATTCTTCCCGCCAGATAATAGCAAATGTACGAAGCCAAATTTCAGAAGAAAAACACATGGCGTGGAATTTCCAGGATAATGATGAGTAGGCCTAATAATAGCGCTAAGTTGACCCTGTGCTTAATTAAGCACCAAGCAATTAAAACATACGACTGTGTGGAAGTGCATTACTATGTCTTGACTCTATCATAGCTAAGTATTTACATTCTTGAATGTTGCGTTAGGTAAAGTGATATTTGCTTGTCCGAATCCAACAATCTACAAAGTGTATCCTCTTTTTACTGCATAGGGTCTAGTTACATTCTGACCTGCTATACCTAACATTAATTGTATTTCCTAACCCCCTAGCATCCCCGTCCCCTTTTTGTCCGTAACACTCCTTCATTTCAACGTCCCTCGGGACTTAAAACACAGAGAGAATAAAAACAGCAGGAGTAGGCTGCAAGTTGAGACTGGCAAATGGGAAGGGGGCAAGCGGGAATTCCTGTGGGAACGTGCCGCCCGTGAGTTGTCCAGGAGAGAACGAGAGAGGGAGTGAAAGGGGTGAGTGTGAGGTGGGGGATTCAGCGGTTCATCTGTTGACCGATTGCGAGCCACCCGAACCTCCGGCTGGAATCCCTCATTTGTCCCGGAATGACGTGTGGGTGAGAGAGATCGAAAGAGACCAACAGGGGACGGATTTGTCAACTGCCTGCTTCGCTACTAGAGGCCTAACATTCCAACTGCCAAGATGAGATTACTCCGGTATTATGCTGATATTTCACTAGTTTACCGAGCGGGAAAGGGAGGAAGAGAGAGGTTAAATGATGCGTTTTGCCTGACCCCAAAGGGAGGATGAAGGGGCGGAGGAAATAAATAGGGTTACGCTATCATAATTTGTGGAAAATATGAAATGATCGAAGACAATTCTGGAAACACGACACAGTTGAACCAACCCTTAAAAATTTTGTACATCAATTCGCTGTCACAATTGAAATAATATTAACGACGAGCAATGTTCCTCAAACCGTAACACGCAACTTCACGGAAGAAGTAATTACTTGTTTGACAACATTTTATCATATACACGGTTCATAAACAAAGATAGTTATTGTAGTTGCTAACTTAGGAACTCTTAAAGAAATTAACGTAGGAAGTCATGAGAATATACAGATCAAAGCAGCTCTTCTGGCTATACGTCTTATTCTGGCAGGATAATTGTAAAGCAATGGTTCTCAAACTTTCTAGTTCAGCGGACCCCTTGCTAAATCTCAAAACTGAAGTGGTGCCCATCTCTAAAATTAACTCAACATACCTTCCTCTCAGGCACAACTGGTAGTAATATTGTTCAGTTCGCATAAATAGAAAGGAGAAACGTATTTGAAATCTAAAAAGCTTTAGTCGGTCAATAAAAAAATTCACTGCAACAATTATTATTTTCAAAGCAGTAATGACAATAATACTAAAACAAAAAACTCTGTAGAAAAATCTTTATGTTCTAATCAGCAGTGCCTATTCAACTCGAAGACTCGTTGGGTACAACTCGTGAACTCCTGGTCGATAAACGCTTCCTATACCAGTATTCCAGATAAACATATTTTGTAAAATATCAAAATTATTCAATATAGTACTTCTCCTTGTAACATTATAAAAATTGCAAATAAAATCCCGTAATGCCCACGGCAAAGTTTTGTGGACCCCTAGATTTCCGAAGACCAGACTTTGACAACCACTGATGTAGCTCATGTATCTCAGTTTACAACGTTCTAGCCCCTATACTACACTCTTCGTACGCTCAAAAATGGATACGCGTACATAAGAGTAAAGGTAAATCAGTCCCATTACAGACCTGGACAGGCCCAGAGGGTTCCAGGAAGTTAAGTTTCCCAGATTTTCGTGACAACGGCACAGGATGGTGGTAGGTTGTCAGCCAAAAGCACCGGTCCCCTTTACCCCCAGGAAATATTCCTGGTGCTCATTTCTGTTAGAGGCTGAGTCGACCTCAGGGCCATAGTGCGATCAGAGGCATTTTATGTCAATGAAGAATCCACCTACACCAGCTGGGATCGAACCAGCGACCTTCCGAATTGTAGCACTGTGCTACAGCGGTCCCCATACGCGTACATAAGAGTACAAGAAAATATGTAACAAGCAGTTTGTGGTGTACGAATAAATAAAGAGATTTAATTTTCTCCTCATTCAGATATAAAATCTGATGTTGGATGTACGTTCGTTCGAAACTTTGGCACCAAATCGAAATAATCCGCTAAACATGATTAAAGAACGACTATCTTCATAGTTCTAACAAGTCACAAACTGGTACAACGGTGACCCACACGTACAGGCGTACTTCACTGCAGAGCACAAAACATGGCTAATTTTGGAAAGACCACAATTAACAATACACAGAACGCAATTATTATGTAACGATGATAAGCTTATGGTTAGCTTCACTAATTTCTGCAGCTTCAGACAGGCAGAGTTTAGGTTATTTAGAGCCGTCACTGAGATTTTCAACATCTTAGCCCCGTTCACGACGTGAAATGGGTACATGACCAATTAAAACAGGGCGAATATGAGAGGCTTTATAGAACCAATAAAAACACTGTTAGAAATGCCGGAAATGAGGGTGCAAACAGAGATAATTTTTCCTAAAAGGCCATATTTCTCCAAGAAAATACTTTGTCCACCGAAAAGGCCATATTTCTCCAAGAAAATACTTTGTCCACCGAAAAGGCCATATTTCTCCAAGAAAATACTTTGTCCACCGAAAA
>Ga0123354_10020776_pt1 | contig 10335 bp, 5 predicted proteins | sample TergutLab28metaG_2_FD_97872 | JGI IMG/M metagenome (GOLD analysis project Ga0123354, IMG submission 97872) | Labiotermes labralis P4 segment gut microbial communities from Petit-Saut dam, French Guiana - Lab288 P4 | ecosystem: Host-associated > Arthropoda: Insects > Digestive system > Gut ...
TATGTGTTCCAAGTCAATATTTTTCCATAATGATGGAGTTTCGTCCTTTCCTCAGTCGGAGCAAACGTCTGGCCAATCAGAACGTCGGATATTCACTGCTGATACAGTGTTGGGGACACAAAGAGAAGGTTCCTCTGACTGCTAATTTCGTCCCTTCACCAAGTCAGTACATTCCTAACATTCTCTTTGTAGTGTTTACGCCTCGCTATTTCGATCTTTGTCTTCATACACTGACGTATGTGTGTTTGTTCATACGTCGCAGCTGTCATGAATGTCGATGCAAGGAGAGGATCTTGCAGCTCTGACTCTAATAACGAATTATCTAAGTAGATTTACCGTTTGTCTGTACTGGCACACAGTTGTTCGCCGTGCCGCAGCGACAACTTCTCTGACATTATTGTTGTGCGCGTAGTCTACACACTTACGTGCAGGCTGACAATGTGCAGGACAGTCAAGGTATGATATGATATGATATATATTTAACTGCAATTGGGTTGACACCCGGTGGCAGTAGTACAGTACACATTTACACACAAACAATACATAGAACAGCGCAGTTCACTAATTGGGAAGAGTGCGGGCCGTGCCCCGTCTTTGCGAGTTATACCCTGGCATATGCGTTACTTACTTACTTACTCCATGGTGCAGAGTCCTTCTTGAGAATCCAACTGGTTTGCAGCCAGTCAAGAAATTCCCCGCATTTCACGGAACCCGAAAGTTCTTTACCTCAAGCACAAGCGTCCGCCACCTATCTCTATCCTGGGCCAGCCCAATCCAGTCCATATACCGACATCCCACCTCCTGCAGATCCATCCTAATATTACCCACCCATCTACGCCTAGGTCCCCCAGTGGTCTCTTTCCCTCCAGATTCCCCACCAAGACCCTATACACCCCCCTCTCCTCACCCATACGCGCCACATGCCTAGCCCATCTCATTCTTCTCGATTTTATCACCCCACAATATTGGGTGAGGAGTACAAATCATTTAGCTCCTCCATTCACCCGTTACCTCGTCCCTCCTAGATCCAAATATTCTCCTCAACGCCATGTTCTCAAACACCCTCAGCTTACTTTCCTCCCTCAATGTCAACGACCAAGTTTCACGCCCATACAAAACAACAGGCAAAATTATAGTTCTATATATCTTGATCTTTAATTTTTGTATAGCAACCTGGAAGACATTTGCCTTACAACTGAGGAAAAAGCGCTGGAAACCCCCAGTCAGGATAGCCGAAGAGTGCCAGTTGGCAGAAAATAGAATTGAAAACAAACAAACACAAATTATAACTGGATGCAGCCATTTACGTTCCAGTAAAATTCTGAATTTTACCTACGCAGTGCAGGCGGTGCCAGATTGTCCAGGAGCACGCAGCGTCTTATTCCAGAAGAACAGACGTCCCTTGTAATTCTTTCACTTTGTACGTAAGTTTAACAGCTACAGTTTCGTATCCATCGCGGCTTGTCAAGAGTTGCCCTATTGAATCTTTTGTTATACTGAACCACAAAACAAATTGTACAGTTTGTGTTTGAATTCACATCACTTTGTACAAATCTGAACACTTGTTTCGTCTATTTACAAGAATTAGATAAATCTGTGATAATAAACGATAGAATAGACTGAAATTGTGCGGAGCTGCTGGCCGATTGGAAAGTGATGGCCTTTTGTGAAAGTTACTGCTGTTTGAGAGTAACCGAATTTTTCCTGAACGCTTCATCTTTTCGTCTGTTCCAACATCGTAGGTGAGAAACCGTCTGTGACTTCAGGTGGAACAATGTCGGACCGCACTGTGAGAAAGTACTGTCTTTATTGTCACTTTGTCGTGTAAGTTACTATGCATTTATTTGAGGGTTGTTTGACCGAGCATCTTCCTCATGAAATAAAGTGAAATGCCAACTTGATGCAACTAGATAATTTTATTGATGTATTCTTAACTCGACATGTTTCGGGTACATACGGCCATCATCAGGAGCATTAGATGTTGAGTTGCAGCATATGGTTTTGTGCACCGAGGTTTTGGATGGGTAGTTGTCTTGAGAGCCGCTGTGTAAGTCACGTGTATGGTGCCGATGGTGCCGTGCACGGCACCATCGGCACCATACACACGACCTACGTAGCTGCTCTCAAGACCACCACCCATCCAAAAACTCGGTGCAGAAAGTCATATGCTGTAACTCAACATCTAATGCTCCTGATGATGGCCGTATGTACCCGAAACATGTCGAGCTACGAATACATCAATAAAATTACCTAGTTGCATCAAGTTGGCATTTCGCTTTATTTCACAATGCATTGTGTTTAGTGTATTATATAAAGTTGCGGTCTAACATTTAACAAACTCCAGAAAGTTCAAATCACAATGAATAGGTAAATTAGACATTCAGAGCACCGTGCATCGTGCTATATTCTTCTAATAAAAGCCAACGAGATGCACTATTTTTCAAATTTGTTTTGATAAAGATCTCTACATGTTTCGGTCAGATCTACTGTCCATCATCAGGAGCCTCAACACTGTATACACAGCAATACGTATTTGTCATGCTAGTTATGTTAACTGCTAGCGAGGTCAGGATGCTATCCTGACCTCGCTAGCAGACAGTCCACACACAGCTAGCACGGCCAATGGTGCATCTCGTTGGCTTTTGTTATAAGAATACCTAAATATTCATGTGAAGTGAAGTAAAGAGTCCTGTCTTCAGGGACGTGAAATTGCGTCACTAGTTAAGCGGTTCCCGACGTTTCGAAGAGCGCATCGGCCTCATATCCAGCAGTTATTTTTAATCTGCTACTGAAACCTTGGAAAGGAAGCGATATTCTTGTCCGAAACGTTCAGGACAACTTTCTGGAATCCGCAGTTCCACATCTTTTTATATCTGTAGCCCTCGACTGCGCGGTTGTGAAATTCTGATTTCTTGCTTAGAACAGTTCTTTAAGATGAACTGCAAAGTGACGGCACAAAATCCGTCAAGATATTCTCTTTAACATCCCGGCGATCGAAAGAGTGCCTGAGTAGGAAGAATCAGGCCAAATTCTGAAGCATGCAGCTGTGGAATATTTCTGACTTGTACCGCTAGTTTAACCTAGTCTCTGCGTGGAGGAACTGCTAATGGATGATAAGGATATGAATCTGCCCCCCCGTCCCCCCCCAACCCGACCCAAAGCGACGAAAGTTCTGCCAGTGTTAGTTTTACCTCTTTGAGTCCTCAGAAGGAATTTAACGTAGCCATTAAAATGAAAAATTAGAACCACAGAGGACTGCGTGAGTGTCGAAGGGCGTTTATCATCAACATGGGTGACAAAGAGAGAGAGAGAGAGAGAGAAAACACAATTTCGCTGTCGACATCAAAAGCGTATTCTGTTCCCATTAAAAAACAATGAGGTAGCGGCGCTGTTCGCTATTTTATGTGATGTTGCATGAAAACACACAAAAGGATTTCGAAGTTAAAGGTCACGTGATGGTGCAAATTGTCACCCAAAAGAAATGAACACATTCGGCGCCATAAACCAGCCAACACCTTTCCTCCTCTCCCCACACCCAGCACGTACCTTCTATGAATGAGATTCATTCAAAAGACGTATTAATTTTTGACGCCTAATGTCAACTATAGTGGTCGTACCGCACCGCTAACACCTAAAGTTGCATTTTATATATTTATTCAACAAATATATGTACTGAATATTTTAAACATGGTACATACACTCCGTTTTTTTTCTCTCTTCAAAATACAGTTTGTTTCATAATTCTAACGTATTTGGTACCTGTATTATTCACATTTTATATACAGGGTGTGCTAAAATTAAAAAATAATTCCGGCGCCAAACGTTAATCTCTTTATTTACAAGTGACGTGTTAGTAAAAATTACGCACATTTAATAGCTATTAATGCAGCCCAGATTTACTGATTTTGTGCCAAGATTTTGAGTGCATAACGATTTTTGTTTGTATAGCCTGTACTACGGACTGCGTGTTTCGGGTCTTAATATTTTTCATTATGGGGGGGGAGGTCACTGTCATGTAAAAACAGATGAAATTATGAAATATAATGTTGTAATTAAATTTAGCAATTTGTGCTCAAGGCGATGCCTTACACAATCATAACTGTTATCGGTAGATGAATCTACATTTGTTATTATGCCTGTTAATACTGTAACGTGCTGTGGAATGTTTACGTTAATCTTGTAACGTGACAAGACAGACAGACAGACAGACAACGCCGTAAAAATAAGTCGCTTTCGTGCGACCATTATTGCAGTGGAAAGATAATAAGTATTACGTATTCTGAGTGTGTGTTTGTAGCCCTATGTAGTCAGCACAAAATGCGCATGCGCCATATTGCAATCTGTGGTCTGCTCTATTCTGCACTATTTTTCCACATTATTTAACAAACGGCACGAATTTCGGGAAAAATTTATTGGGCACAAAATGTGGGTTTTCTGAAACATTTCTCATTCTACGAAAGATTGAGCGATATGATAAGATCAAAATATATATTGATAGTCACGTAAAGTACGATTTTAATGCAGCTTCAATTTTCGCGGCAATTTTTTTTTTTTTAGAAAAAAATACCCAAATGTCCAGTTTCATAAAAATCCGTCCTTGGGTTGCCGAAATGTTCTATGGAGACGGACAGAAGGGGAAGACATGACGAAACTAACAGTTGCTTTTCGTAATTTTGCAAAAGGGTCCTAAAACTAGACAAAGACTTAGTGAGCAAATGAAAAGCAACACACAAACATACCGTCCACAAACCCTATTTAAATTGGTTTACTTTTAAGACTGGGTTGATAAGGTTTTCTCTTATAATCACTCAATTATCACACCAACTACTGCACATATATAAAATTTATAAAATTTACACATTAAACATTAAAAACCGTCCGACATATTTCGGTCCTAAGACCATCATCAGGGAGCTGTATATTCCTTGCTAAATTCACACTAGAAATAGTCACAGATTAATTTCGTTGTACCAGTTGGGTATTGTGGCAGCATGTGTAATGTTATGTTGCGAAGAGGGCCCTGCAGGGCACTCTTCGCAACATAACATTACACAACACGACATGCTGCCACAATACCCAACTGGTACAACGAAATTAACGTGACTTTTTATAGTGTGACTTTAGCAAGGACGATAAGGCTCCCTGATGATGGTCTTAGGACCGAAACATGTCGGAGCGTTTTTAATGTTTTAATGTATAAATTTTATAAATTATATATATATATATATATATATGCAGTGGTTGGTGTAACAATTGAGTAACTCGACAACATGCACAGTGTAACAACGGAAATAAGAACATTTCTGTTATAAATTATCTCAGAGTCCTGTAGACACTGGATGTTGAAACTGAACTCATAAAATCTCAGAGCCATATTGTGTCTGCAAAGTAACGAGATACTTGCAGGAAGAATGAAATAAGGAGCTTAAATCCTTTCTAATTAACGTCAAGTAGTGCGTTACTAATTGGGAGGTTCTCATTTTCCTTGTTGTTCGGTCTCTCCGAATAATTTCATTTCTCTTGTTTGTTTTCAAGAAAAAGATTTACCTTTTCATTTTTAAGAGTGGTTTAAGCCATTCCTTTTTATTTCCGGATTATATAAGGACCAGAAAATATTTACGCCCTAATTACGTTTCTTCCTTATTTTGAATAAAAAAATTATAATGGGCGAAAGTGACTAACTACTGAGGCATAATTGTAACTGCAGTTCTGTGCCGGAATTAGGTTAAGATGTTTTTATTTTCACAGATTATGAACATGAAGTTTTTCATAATTTGCGTTAAATTCTGGTCAGAAGGCTAAATAAGCCGTCTTCAGTAAGACCAGGTGCTCCTCTGAATCCATAATTGTAAGCAAATACGTTTTACTCCAGTTCAAATCTTCTATATAGAGAAGCTGTGTTTGTGACATTTCATGGTGTGGCAAAGTTGTCGGGAGGGACGTGATCTTCAGCACTTGCTTGTTACAGGAACGCTGTGGACGTGAGCCACGGTCTATAGCTATGCCGCATTACAATGCGACGCTAAGCACCTGGTACTCTTTAGACAGGGCGCTGAGTCAGCGAAATTGCAAGGCAGGGCAAGACAGTGGAGATACAAACTACGTCTATGCCCGGTAACGAACCGCGATTGAGCAGAGATTGCTTTATTTTCGGTATTACCTTGACACAACTGATCTCTTGTTAATCAGTTCGTATCCTGGAGCGAAATTCACTGATTCTCGGCTATTGTAAGTAATAATATACAGGGTGTTTCTTTTTGGGTGTTCTTTAACATGGAAGTTCTCTCTGAGTGTCCTGGAGGATATAGGCGCTTTTTTCATATAAAGGTATTGTGATCACGGTAAGATAACACGGATACTTCTTTTGTTGTTCAGGGTTGAGAGGAAGCAATATTTTTACACAGTTCTTAAAAAAATTATGATGCTGTATCTGAGAAGTTCCAGAGGTGTTTCACTGTGTCAGGGTCGAAGCACCACACAAACTCGAAGCTGGTGACCACACTGTATTTGTTTGTTTGTTTTCATAAATCTAATTCTGTCTTTTAAGTGTTTTTAAATGAGGGGGCAAAAGTCCCATTTTATCTCTCCGGTATCCAAACTCACAACGTTCACCCTGACAGATTTTCTTCGTATAAAGTGTTGCTGCATGTCATTCATTATTTCAAAAGTTGTCAATATAAAGGATGGATAAAATTATATCGTTTCAGAACAAACAAATAATGTACACTGAATTAAGTCACTATCGGGTATTCGATTGGTGTCAGTACGTATTTCATGTGATTATTACACTCAGAATCTAATAACTTAATTTTAGACTGATGTTTCACAAGCTGTAATGCTTCTAAGATGCTTTCTGATTCCATCCCGCTATTCAGCAAATATTTACGTCGGTTAACAATACAATGCTGGCTCTGCCTATATGGGGTCAGTGGTGCGTAAAGTGTCACTGGATAATTTTTTATCTGAGGACCTCTAATTTTATTCTAACCATTAACCAAAACTTAATATTTATTCAAATATTACCGATCTTATAGAACTTTAAAAATTCGAATCGTCTTTAAATATTTGTGCATATTTATAAAAGGTAGTAGCCACAAAATAGATTTCCATGTCCACTTTTGTGATTGAGTATTCTTGGAAAGAACTTGTTTAAGACAAGTTTATTTTCAAATCGCCTACTGAAAACAGCCTGCAGTAAGTCATAATAAACCCCCAGCATTTGACGTGGTTCCACAGACAGTCGATATTTTGTAACTTCTCACCGGACCACTCACTCCAACTGCCGCTTCCTTGTCTCCTGTCTTGACGGTTTCAATCTGCCCACCACTTCAGACAGCTGTTCACCTATCGTTAAAACGAATGATTTGCTTATGTTGGGTTAAATATTTCACTCAAAAATGCGGTTTTTAATTCTGATGTGCGTCATCCCCGTTGTGTTAGTACAATAGTAAGGAGCTTGGTGTATTAATACTCACAGTCGAACACAACTATATTTGCCTCTAGTGTTACAGGAGGATTATAACAACGAAATGTTTCGACCCTATATGTGGGCCATCTTCAGGTTTTGACTGGACTTTCGGATCAGTTATAAAGGAATGCGTGGAGCGTTCTTTGGGAGTTCTGGGAGAGGGTCGGGTCGAGATCTCATTATAACAGTGGGTACCATGGTCCCGGATTTATTTTCCCTGTTGGACTACCATAAGAAGTTTTGAAGTGTATAACCCTAGCATAAGAGTTGTACCCACTTTGGAAAAAGGGCATTACAAAACTACTTATGGTAGTCCACCTGGAAAAAAAAACCAGGGGCCATGGTACCCACTCATATAATGAGATCTCGACCCGGTCCCCTCTCCCCCAGAACTCCCAAAGAACGCTCCACTCATTCCTGTATAACTGATCCGAAAATCCAGTCACAACCTGAAGATGGCCCACATACAGGGCCGAAACATGTCGTTGTTATAATCCTCCTGTAATACTAGAGGCACATATAGTTGTGTTCGACTGTGAGTATTAATACACCAAGCTCCATACTATGCGGTTTCTGCCTGCTACTAACTTCGTCACTTGGTCAATCTTCTCTCAAAGTGAAAGACGCAAGCTTTGTTCTGTTAAATCTGATGTACTTGAAATTTACAGACTAAAATTAAAATAAATTATATATAAATACTCAGTCCGTACCGCGCAGTAAACACACTCCCTCTCGGTTATAAAAACCAGTCAGTTAATGCTGTATAGGGAAATAATCGCTGTTTGTTCTGAGATCCACACAAAATACGCAAAGGTACTGGTAGGCAGAGACGGAAGACTATTAGCTTTCAGCGTATTAGCGCACGTGGCAACCAGTGGGCTCTAAGTCAACACGTGACAAACCCGCAGTTCAATCCAGCATTTTCTGCAATTGTTTGTGCTGTGCACACGTTTGGTCATGCAGTAACACGCGTCACCCCACGTGAACACCACCCGCATTTAAACACAATGCTATTTGTGTGGGACGTAAACACAACCTACATATTTTTCACACCACACTTAGGAATCTTTCCCCGTAGTGGCTTCATGTTAAATTTACGTTGTTTCTCTCGGCCATGTGCTTAAATATGAACACTTCGCTTAACCGTATGAAAGTGAGAAGTTGTGTGAAGTTGGTAGGAAACGTGATTTTCTTCCGTCACTTCGGTTTGTACAATGTGGTTAACAATCCAAACTCTTATTAATATTCATTAATTGTACTATTTGGCAGTACATGTTTTCAGCAATTTACATCTGTAAATATCTCGGAAGTAAAAATGCGGTAGTTTGTTCTGTATTAACCCTTATCCTGCTAACGTGGAGAATATGGTGAGCTCCTAATAATCCCAGCAAATGGCAGATGGGATTTAAATCGACGTTTGAAGGGTTAAAAACGTAAAATGAAACCTAGATTACGCAGCGTGATACTGACCTTGTCTAAGACAAACAGGGAAATTCTGTATAAAAGGAATATGCGCTAGGTGTAACATCGGCGCTTTACAGTGAAGACCGAAGCGAATTACACTTAAAGCCTCAGTTCGTACCGCGCAGTAAACACTCTCCGTCTCAGTTATACAAACCAGTCAGTTAATGTTCTATAGGGAAATAATCGCTGTTTGTTCTCAGATCCACACAAAACACATAAATACAGCTGTGTGGGCAGAATGTAGAGTTGTTGAATGTTGAATATGGTGACACAGCTACTACTCAGTTGGCTTGAAATTGTAGATAAATTAAAATATTAACTTTAAAAGCACAAATTCAGTAGAGTATAAGAATGCTTACAGTGCAGAATGAGTCGATCTTCGTCAAACAACTAACACACAGAACACATTTAAATGTCTATAAGCAAATGCACGATAATAAAGACAAATCATATTCGGAGACAGAGAAAAGAGTTTATTAATAAGGAAAAACTGTTTTTGTTATGGGATGTGCTATTGTCTGCATGTTGTTTGTTATGGAATATGCTATTGTCTGGATGTTGTTTGTTATGGAATATGCTGTTGTCTGGACGTTGTTTGTTATGGAATGTGCTGTTGTCTGGATGTTGTTTGTTATGGAATGTGCTGTTGTCTGGATGTTGTTTGTTATGGTATGTGCTGTTGTCTGGACGTTCTTTGCACATGGTATCCATAATGTAATGTAAATATAAATGCTGTTGGTCTCAGTGTCTTCAATTATTATTTGAATGGCTGAACTGTGACAGTCACACTAAATGTATGCAGTACATCGAAAGATTATCTCGTGAGGCATTTTCACTTTAAGGAAGATAAGCATTGATGAAGGGGCAATTCTGTCAGTCAGAGACATTTAAGGTGACCTACTGGATGTCAGGCACCTGATGTTAGTTCTGATACCGGAGATGTATTCTGCTGAGTGAAGGCATTTTCTCTGTCTCTAAGTGGTTAAACCATGGCGCATGAAACAGAGGCACACTGCTGAGTTGCCACCTGGGAAACATAAAGTATAATTTATCAAGTTGTACAAAATTTACTTGTCATTTTAATATACCAAAATATCATCATCATCATGTTCATGAAGGGTTAGGCGTGTTTCCTGTTCCTTAATCCTCAAGATGAAGTTGGTCCTTCCATCTCTACCTCGATCGTCATATGTTCCTTCGTCCTTTTGGTTTATATTGTAGTGCTTCTTTTTATATCAAAATAACATTTCTTATAAAAATTACGAAAGTGTTTGTGAAGGCTCTTAACCTTTTGGCGCCGGAATTATTTTTTTAATTTTAGCACACCCTGTATATAAAATGTGAATAATACAGGAACCAAATACGTTAGAATTATGAAACAAACTGCATTTTGAAGAGAAAAA
>Ga0123354_10020778_pt1 | contig 10334 bp, 7 predicted proteins | sample TergutLab28metaG_2_FD_97872 | JGI IMG/M metagenome (GOLD analysis project Ga0123354, IMG submission 97872) | Labiotermes labralis P4 segment gut microbial communities from Petit-Saut dam, French Guiana - Lab288 P4 | ecosystem: Host-associated > Arthropoda: Insects > Digestive system > Gut ...
TCTAAATTAGTCTCTCACCTTCCAGAACAACACAAGAAGCGTAAAATACTCAAAAAAGTTAATTCATAACTATAAAAAACAATAATACTCCTACAACAAAGAGCACTGACTTCATTACATGTACATCGCATTTATTATGGTGTTTTCAAATGCATTAGATTTTCTATGAGCAAATTCGTAGGCAAAGGCAATATGAGGTCGGACGTCCCTAGATGAAGCGCAACTGCCAGTATAAATGTCGACAGATTTGTTCCGCCTGGCACATCAAGCCACCGTAACGTGCGCTGATCTCATAATTCCGGAACTGTAACAATGACCTGCCACTAAGTGGAGAGCTTGCCGGAAGCATAGCTTATGTACAATAACAATGTAATTGAATTTGACTAATCTGTACAACCTTTGTTTAGACGGGGACGACCATATGACTTAGTTTCTTGTTTAACTGCTGTAACTATCTACGGAGGATTACAGTACAAGATACAGCGTAAGAGTAAACTTCTTATTTGCTAAATACCGCCAACCCAATTGCAGTTAACATATCATATCATTTCATACCATATCATAAATTCGAAATAAATGCCCCACAAAACCAACAAAATCTACGTCACACTTCATGATTATTGACAGGCCACTTGAAAGCGATGCTACCTGCACTTCACTAAACTGAACTGGGCTGAACTTTCCTTTGTGACTTTTATAGGTTTCAGTACTGACGGGCTAAAACCTTATCCCAAATATCGAATCTGACGTTATACTACGTGTCATTTGCCCGAAAAGTAGAAAGGTGAAGTTCTATCAAATCATTTTTAAACATCGTTTGCCAACAGTTCAAATTTTCAACAATGCATATTGTTAGCCATATTTTAACTCTTTAAATGTCGAATTAAATCCCATCTGCCATTTGCTGACATTATTAGGAGCTCACCATATTCTCCACATTAGAAGGATAAGGGTTAAAAGTTACTGAGAAGAAGGTGAAAGATCTCCAGGTACAACCATACTTTCCGGAACAGACTCGCTTGTAACTACACGGTTCTTCTCATAGTATAGCAAATTTGTAAAACAATAAATTATAGAAATATTTCTCTGCCCACATTGTTCTCACTTTGTTATATTTGTTGCTGAAGTACCAACAATTACAGAAGTCTGATACCGTTCAAATGACATAATCAGACAGAAGCTGTCAAAGTAACAGAACTACTGCGCATGTCTAGTGCGAGCCGGCCAGGTAGAACAGTTCGCCCACACTGTAGCTATTCAAGCCACCGACACTGCTGTCATTCCTCCTTCAGTATCGACGCTCGTATTTGTTTCGCATTACTTCAGGCGTTATGTAGCTCTTCATTATCCCTTCACTCACTTCAGCGTTGGTGGAAGAATATAGAGGTGTTGTCAAATCATTATCTAGTGGGCTATCACGTGGCGATATGTTTAGCCAGGATCATTCTGGTACCGGAACAGAAACTGAACGTCAAACACAACACTGGGCACTCTTGTGGCCAACTTGTAAGTCGGGATGATAAATGTCGCAATAAAAGAATTCCACTTAAAGGTTTCTAACCGCTAGTTATGAGGCAAAAGCCACTGTTACTTCACGTCACGGCAATTATAAAATGCTCGACGTCTCGACGTCATATCTCGACGATCAGAATAACATTATTTTACTTTACCCATCATAGAGCAAAGACTTCTAGCAGGAGAAATAAATGAAACAGACTTCTGACGCAGTCACACCGGTTTTGTTTGGAACTCGCTTTTCCGGGACAGAACTTTCAGTGGTTGGGGCTTTTCCCAGCACAGGGAATTCTCGAATTAAAAGATGTTCAGACAAAGAGAATCACAAATTGGTGACACATGTATCAAAATAAGAAACGACGTCCGGACTACACTTTTTGCAGCAATATAATATTAAATTTTTTTATTGTGTATCGCAAATTACAATCTACTCAATTAGATAGAGTAATTAGTAAGGTTGAGGTAAGAAAAGGTCGTGAGGCAGGCACCATCCATCGGTGGTTCACTGGAGTTGTGCTATTGAGCTAAGTCTTCCGGCCGTAATCGTTTGAGTCGTCTATCGACTGAGGGGTTGAAGAGAGCTCTGATCAGTTGATTACTGTGCTCAATGCTGCGGTTTTTGTATTTGTTGGCGTTGATTCGAACCACTTCCGTTACGTACGGGATATCGAAGTCACTGTGCAAGGTGTGGTTGGAGACGTACCAGGGGGCACTGCTGATTATTCTGAGCATTTCTGACTGGAATGTTTGGAGGATCTTGGTGTTGGATGGCTTGCTGCATCCCCATAGCTCTATCACGTATGTCCAGATGGGTCGCAGTATTACCTTGTAAACGGTTAGTTTACTGTCTAGGGATAGCTGTGAACGTGCGTTTATTAGCCAGCTCATGTTTTTGAGTTTAAGTTCCAGTTGGCATCGTTTGGCTTTTATATGCGTCTACCAGGTTAGTTTTTCGTGTAGGTGAAGTCCTAGGTAATATAATATTACATATAGTGAACAGTGGCAAGGAAATACAGTCGAACAGGGTAATAACGTCAACGAGAGAGCCGAATAAATTGTAAGCAACCAACAAGATGCAACAAATTACGTTTATTGCCTACCGGCAGCAATATCGGTGCATTGTATCAAAAGCTGTATATACGGTCAAAAGGTGCTCCTGAGGATGGGTGAGTTTGTCGCCTGAAACATGTAGAGCTGATTTAAAAAGATCAATAAACGTAATTTGTTGCATCTTGTCGGTTGCTTACATCGTTGTTCTACTGATGCACGGTCTGACAAACATCAAGCGAATAAATTGTGTCCTCACAAATGAACGTCGCAGTAAGCGAAGTGCGCGGTATAAAGTAGGGGAAAATATTGCAACGCAAAACGCAGGCCTGAAGGCATATTACTTAATGTTAGCGTTATGAGCTATTTCAAAATGAAATTACAATTAAAATTGGGAAATAATAAAAATTACTCCTCTATAATTGTAAATTTCCATAGACTTTCACGCCAAAAATACCTAAATTTTAAAATGAAAATTTAGGAAGAACAAAAAGTATCACAAAAAGCAGACCGCTCATTGGTACACACACTGTCACCTGTCTGTTACTTAAACCACATAAGTAGCGACTTATCGACGTCACTTCGCTCAGGTTTTCGAAATCGCTTTGTTCTCAATCCGTTCTATTCAAAAGCACTAATAAATTCAGTTCTATTTTTCCAAATCATATAGACCGTAAAATTTACGACAGCCGATTCTCTACTTACGTCAGCTCTCTTTTTTTCCATTTAACATTTGTTGTATCATTTCTAATATTTCGTCGACACACAAAACCTTCCTCTTTTTTCGTGACTGAAGCCATGTTATCACGTTACAAGACGCCTGTTAACTGCAGCAGTAGAAAAGTAGAGATCAACATTACAGACAAAGTGTATTATCGCTACTGTTGTCATTTTCCAGGCCTGAAAACTATGCAGCTACCTGAAAGAGTATAGGGCTTTTCTTCTCAAGTACGAGGAGATGGTAGAAATCTCCAAACAAACTACCTCTTGGAAAACTATAATGGAACCGATGACTGGTAACGTCGTTATATCCGAGGAACATACCTTATGCATGTCGTATTAAGCAAGGCAAGAAAACACGCATCTTATGGGGAACTAGATGGTACCACAGAATGTGTAACTTTATAGCTGAGGTGTCGCACAAACCGAGATCGTTATAACCGAGTTAAACTGTATCTGCTCCAATAAATATTGGCGGCTTTAAATAAAAATTATTCTAATACGAGTACAGTATATATCCCTTCACCAATTTTTGGAAGGTTACTTTGGACTAATAGTCTTACTTATTGCGTTGCGAATTCACTCGCGCGCCATAAGGGAAAACCGGAGGGCCACGCGTTTTATAGCACTGTGTCAACAAACTAGTAACGTTACATATAAGCCTACTAAAGGGTATGCATAAGAAATGTCTGATTTTCCCATTCTGTAGCTACACAACATTACGGAAAATTCATTTCCCCCCCCCCTTTCCATCCTGATTTATAAGTAGCACCAGTTACATTGCGTCAGGGATTGTCCGTACCCACATTGTCCGTACCCACATCCGATGTCCAGCCACAAAAGTCCATAAAGTGGCCACAAACCTTGCAACACAAAGAAGCACAAAATTTTCCAGTTCGTTTTCCGAAGGCTAGGGGAGTGATTAATATCAGTGTTTGTCCTGCAGACCAAACTCTGAACTATAAATGTACTCTCAGTCCATATAGCGAATTGTTTACTCTTCCGTCTGTTTCAGCTGGAAGTGTAGAGTTCATGTTAAGTCACTTACAGTTTGCTCTTAGGGAAAAGTTGTCCCCGTGTACCGTCGGATTGTCCAGCTTGTTTTCTTCTTCTCCCCACACATGTACGCACTGCATCATAATTCTTATTATCCAAATAGGAGCAGAATTTACTCCAGTAATTATAGTAAAAACTAGTTCAAATCTGAAATGAATATTGGTCCATTGAACATGGCATTCTTCTTCTACTGAATTCTAAATATATCACCAGCCCGGTATTCAGCAGGACGTACTGTTTACAGAATGTCCCACGTTTTCGAGTTTGCACGGCAGAAGCTCGGACTTCATTTTAATGACACAGTATATTGTGAAACCCATCAATATTATGGTTAGACAGTCAATAACATTGTGCAATATTAATTACAGCACACTATATTCACAGTCTACGGACAGCTTTCCTGTAGCAGAAGCTTCCACAGCATAGAATGATAACTCTGCTACTTTGTATTAATTAGGCCTGGACACCCTTGAACAATGTGCCTAGACAGGTGTGCCGAAGGGTCAGGTGCACCGTAAAAGTAAAGGTATAGTTCGCCCTACAACAGGCCACGACGGCCCAGAGGTGGAGTACAGGTATAGCTCTACTCCTTCTTTAACCTCGGCACTAGATTGGGTGGGTGGTCAACGCCACGCCCTGGTAGCTTTACCCCCAGGAGATATCCAGTATCCATTGTATAGGAGGCTGGGTGGGCACCATGGCCGGTTTGGACGGGTGCGGAAAATCTCGCCCCCACCAGGTTTCGATCCCCGGACCGTCCAGCTCATAACGGGTAGCTATACCGACTGAGATATCCCGGCCCACTTTAGGTGCACCGTTCTTTGTTTAATTTGAATACGTCTGTGCACTGTACATAAGGTAATGAGTAGTTTGCTTTGTACTACTTGGCAGTATGAACGCCATGTATGTACTGAGCAGCGCAAACATCATAGCCGAGTTTGCATACGAGACACACAGCCACGCAAAAGTGACGGTTCGTTTTCAGTTCTGTGTGGATAAAGCGGAGGCGATGATTTTAAATTTTCAGTAGCTTGTTGGGACAGCTAAATCTCATATTCGTACATAAATCCATTAACAACGAATGTTTATTCCATGCAATTGAACATTTAAGCATACTAGATATGAAATTGGATTGTTTGGCTAAATACGTATCCACAAAGTTTCAGTGACATTCATGACAATTTCAGTCGACTTGTGTTGTGTTGTGTTGTGTTGTGTTGTGTTGTGCACACACAGCGCCAGACTGGGCGTAAGCGTTGACAGCACGTGTTTTGCAATGCACAGAATACGGTAATTAAACATTTGCAAATATGACGAGCGACGAGATTAAATTCGACTCCGAGGTATTATATCAAACGGATTGTATTATCTATGTATTGGTTCTTTTTTTTTTACTTAATGCAAATAAAATGAATAAACAAGAGATATGTCGCGTACATCATCTTTCCTGTCGACAGTCCGCAGGTTGTCCACTCAAAACGACTGACCAATTTCAATTTCCTGGGATTCAATTTCCATCCTTATCAATAAAATACAAAATTTTTATTCCCGAAACTAGAAATGTAATTGAATTCATGTTGTGGAAAACGGCCAATAAAGGGAAAGATGTACGAGCGTGCGTAACCTTAGACAAGAACTGTAATTGCTAATCCAGAACTTGTCTCCATATGACGAATGTCACAATAAACTGAAACGGAACAATTTTCATTAATTACAAAGTGGGACGTCTGAGGTTTGGAGTCTTTCGAAGAACAGATATGAACAAGCAATAACATGATATGTAACGTGTCGACGTATGGAAAATAAAAACGAACTATTTCAAAGGCGTTTTTACTACAGTGGAGTGCGTCTTTCTTTCTGAGGTAGTTTATTTATCAACTTTACAGCTTGTGAGGTTACTATTCCGTTCCAAACAAAATTACGAATTGTGAACCCAGTTACTGGCAGCCATACAACAGGACAGTGCGCAGATTTACGTAATTTTAAAAATAGGGAAATAACAATGGACTATTAACGATAGTAGCTCTGTCGGTATAACGACTGACTATGGGCTGGATGGTCCGGGATCGAATCCCGGTGGGGACGAGATTTTCCGCCCGTCCAGACCGGCCCTGGGGCCCACCCAGCCTCTTGTAAAATGAGTACCGGGTCTTTCCCCGGGGGTAGAGGCGGCCGGGGTGTGGGGCTGACCCCCCACCTCCCATCTTGTGCCGAGGTCCTAGAAAGAGTAGAGCTATACCTCTACTCACTCGAAGGACCTTCGTGGCCTGTAAAAGGGTGAAAACCTATTAATGATAGATCAAGTTGAGCGGCTACATTTTCACACCAAGCAATACGTGTAACCGTCCCCACAAATACATAATAAAAGAATATAATCGATAAATGCGCAACTTCAATATATCAGTTATATTGTAGATTGCAGCTATAACCGGTACAGTAATTAAAGCTGTGCATTGAAGGATTTTGTTCTTTTATTATAGATTTTACAGGAACACAACGGGGGCGCCACAACTTAACATTCTCCCCACACAATAAACTGTCATATTTGCCATTATTAATATTGCATCTAAAGACCTCATCTTCTGCTTCACCTAGAACAAGAAAATTAATCTGAATTATGTTTAAGATTTGGATCGCACTGAGTAGTAAACATACTCCGTCATTTGAGACGTGATTCGTGCCTTACTCGAATGTGCACAATATCGCTACCAAGAAATGGACATAAGTATAATAAAAATAAGGCGTTATTATATATATATGAATAAAAATAATAAACTACATGTTTCGGCCAAACATGTGGCCATCTTCAGGGATATAAAGTGCAACAGTTAGATACAATAGAAGTATGTAATGAAATTATAATACTATCAGAAGCAATCCAAAGGTGTAATTAAAATCGTATGACATAACAGTTAACAAAGTATACACACAAAAACAAGTTATTGCGATAATAATGTGTAGATATTTGTTCGGATGCTGTATGTAGTTGGTCTCTGTTAGCAGTTCGCCATCCTGTAAACAGAGGAGCATGTGGCAGTAAGATATTTTATAATATATTGATAGGTACTTAATAATTGGGGACCGCGGTAGCACAGTGGTTAAGGTGCTGTGCTACAAATCGGAAGGTCGCTGGCTCGATCCCAGCTGGTGTCAGTGGATTTTTCATTGACATAAAATCCTTCCGATCGCACTATGACCCTGAGGTCGACTCAGCCTCTAAAAGAAATGAATACCAGGAGTATATCCTGGGGGTAAAGGCGGCCGGTGCGTAAGGCTGACAACCTACCATCATCCTGTGCCGTTGTCACGAAATCTGGGAACCTTTAGTTCAACAAGAAGACCATCAAATAAATACATAACTTCCCGTCCAGGCCTGTAATGAAACTGCTTTTACTTAATGATTACAAGCCAGTATAACAGGAAGGTAAAGCAGCATTCAGTACGATACGTGTTGAAAGTGTCGTGACGTAAGTTGTATGGTAGGCCGCACTCTGCCGAAGCTACGCAAGGTCGGCCACGAAGTTAAAGCTTGAGGATCACGCGTGTGCGTCGATGAGTTGTATTGTCATACATTGGATAGAAAATAGGACTTTATATTTCTTTGTTCATCTATTATTTCGTTTCGACATTAAAAAGTTCGGATATAGAAATTTTCTGAAGAATTCATAAGTCGCTGTGTATATACACAACTTTTTAATATACTTATGTGCATTTGTTGGTACCATTATAATAAACACTCCGTCTGTCTTTTGTTGTATCCGTAAATAGCCGTTGTTATGCTCTGATAGCCATACAAAACAGAGCAATACAATCTTTGAGCAGACTGCAGAAGACATATTGTAACCTGGCGGTACATAAAGTAAGCACTGGGATTTACAGTCATAATGGTGTTAAGAATGTATAATATAACAGGTAGCCTATGATACATCCACAGGTGTAGCAAAAAATGGGGACCGATATGTACGTCGAATTGGTCAAACTGATTTTGAACATCACCTGTTTTTAGATACGTAAATATGGAATGCCATGTTACGAAGCGCTGTGCAAAGGGAAATATTCAGCCGACACCACAGGAGGTAACAAGAGGTTGGACAAATGTTACACAATTTGGAATGATCACAACTTGTTGTATCAAAGAAATACGAATGTTAAAGATGTACAGTGAGGGGAGAATAAATTGGCGGAGCATATGAAAAGCTGGGATAGTTTAACCAAGACACTTTAGAGGAACAGATCTCTTCGGAGATCTTCGCAGTAATGAGAGGATAATATTAATAAGAATCTTACAGTAACACGGTATGGGGCTGAGGATTCGATACAACATGCTCATAAATAGGTCGAGGATTTGGCTCTTGTGAGGACAGAAATAAACACATGGCCGCTGCAAAACGTTGTGGAATTCCGTTACCAACTTGGAAGAATTAGTTTAAAAAATCTGGGTCAAGTGAAATTAGGTGCTGACCTACTTTCTGATATAGGCTGTTTTACAATGTCTTACCTCGTAATTTTAAATCTCTATACAGCATATGGAGAACGTCAGAGCCGTTATTTAGACTTATGTAGTAATTTCTTGCAGAAGCTTTGACTTATTTTAATATGTAATTAATAAGAATACAGTTTCGTAGAATAAAATTGATAAATGCAAGAAAATATAATGATGTTCGTGCAGAGGAAAAATATTTATCGTATCAAGAGCTTTCTGTCTCGATATCAGAAAAAGAAAGCGTGTAGTTAATTAGAAATGTTATAAATAGTTAAAATAACAAAGATGAAACTGGTGTCAGAATGGAATAAAAAACTTAAAGACGTCATTCGAAGCAAAAAAGAAAGAAAGAAGAGTCGCCTTCATACATGAACCTCTTAAGACAGGAACAGAGATTGAAATACATGTTCATCATGACCGAAGGAGCAAAATATTTAGAAAGAGCTTGGCTAAGTGCAGACCTACCAACTGCATCAAAAGTAATGCAACTGTACAGTGATGAGGTGGCTACAGAAGGGGCTCGGGCACTGCTAATATAATAATGCATCGTGGATCTTACATTTTGAAAATACAGCATTACTGAAATAAAAATTAGACGAAAACACAATATCTTGAGGGAGCCGGGATAGTGTTGACGGTACAGCTACTCGCTACGAACTGGACGATCCAGCTTTCGAACACCAGTGGCAGAAAGAGACTTTTTCTCCGCACCCGTGCATATCGGCCCTGGGTCCCATTCTCCCTCTCGTACAATGGACACTTGTTCTTTACCCGGGGAAAGCGTCAGTGGCTCAGCGTTTACCACACACCCCGAACTAACACGGAGGTTGAAAATGGGTAGAGCAATACTTCCACTCCACCTCTGTGCCTGCACAGGTATGTAAGGGGGTGAACTTTACCATCACCTTCACAACGTCTTGAAATGTAATGTTTCGATTTTATCCAAATAAAAATGCTTTATAAAATCATTTTGCTTTTACAGCACCAAAACGTCTGTTAGGCAGACATTATTCTAATGAATTCCTAATGAATTAAACTCGGCAATCTTAACTGCATTTCATTTTTTGATGTTTTGCTGACCGTGCATCTCAGTATAATCTTAGCAAGTGGCCAACTTAATGCACAAATTCTTGTTTTATAATATGTTTATTATATTCCTCTACATGTTTCGAGCACTATGTGCTCATCATCAGTAGGTCAAAGTTGTATTATACAGCACAATAGTGCTCAAAACATGTAGAAGCATATAATAAACTTATTATAAAACAAGAATTTGTGCATTAACTTGGTCAATTGCTAAGATGGCATTTCATTTTTCCACCCAAATCTGCTAGCCTCTCAAAAAAAATTCATTTTGAGCCTTCTGTTACCTTACGACCGTTTAGATTTTCGCCCAAATGTACCGAAGAACCAAACCCCCCCCCCCCCACGCGCAGCCGCCACCCCAATTCACCCCCCCTATCCCAGCACACCAACAAAAAAACCCGAAACAGGGGAAAAAGTCTATACGTCA
>Ga0123354_10020781_pt1 | contig 10333 bp, 4 predicted proteins | sample TergutLab28metaG_2_FD_97872 | JGI IMG/M metagenome (GOLD analysis project Ga0123354, IMG submission 97872) | Labiotermes labralis P4 segment gut microbial communities from Petit-Saut dam, French Guiana - Lab288 P4 | ecosystem: Host-associated > Arthropoda: Insects > Digestive system > Gut ...
ATTTGGACCTAGGAGCGACGAGGTAACGGGGGAATGGAGGAGATTGCATAACGAGGAGCTAAATGATTTGTACTCCTCACCCAATATTGTGCGGGTGATAAAATCGAGAAGAATGAGATGGGCAAGGCATGTGGCGCGTATGGGTGAGGAGAGGGGGGTGTATAGGGTCTTGGTGGGGAAACCGGAGAGAAAGAGACCACAGGGGAGACCTAGGCGTAGATGGGTAGATAATATTAGGATGGATCTCCAGGAGGTGGGATGTGGTTATATAGAGTGGATTGGGCTGGCCCGGGATAGAGACAGGTTGCGGACGCTTGTAAGTGCGGTAATGAACCTTCGGGTTCCGTGAAATGCGAGGAATTTCTTGACTAGCTGCAAACCAGTTAGCTTCTCAAGAAGGACTCTGCACCATGGAGTAAGTAAGTAAGTCCTAACATAACTGGTGAAATAAAAAACAAAAACTTCTTTCCTATAAAGACCACAAGGTAAGTGGCCGCGAAATGCAACCCGGTAAGTTTAATCCTGCAAATTACTTAACACAAATGAAAATTATTTAGTGAAATTATGCTCTTTTTATTGCGAGAATGATTATGATTTGTAGTCGCAATTTCCGGGGGTTGTTTAAAGAATTGACAGATGTTTGTTAAATCAGAAGAATTTTAACAAACAACAGACTTATTGGGAAAATCGATTTTTGTTTCCATGTGTACTTTAAAAAATTGGGATGTGCACTACATTCAAAGAACCTGAAAATTTAATTGAGTACTGTCTGCACTTCCAATCTGTAATTATGTAATAAACAATTTCCTGCGTACAAATGTATGAAGTGCGGTCCGTTTGCTGCTGTCCACTTCAGTAGTTTTTACTGACCGAGAGCTATTTTTGAAACATTAAAATATAAAAGCAGTATACGTCAAAGACATCATTTAATGTATGGAGGCTACATGTTTCGAACTTATTTTATCTCAGTTCTTAACCAACTTGATGCACAAAATTTGTTTCACAATAAGTTTTATTTCATTCCTCTACATGTTTCGAGTACATGTGCTCATCATCAGGAGGTCATAATTGCATTACACAGCCTCTGGTATCATCACGCCTATAGGTGGCCGTCTGGTGCACCAAACGGCCACCTATAGGTGTGATGATACCAGAGGCTGTGTAATGCAATTATGACCTCCTGATGATGAGCACATGTACTCGAAACATGTAGAGGCATGAAATAAAACTTATTGTGAAACAAAAATGTTGTGCATCAATTTGGTTAAATACTGAGATAAATATACTGAGATTCACGATCAGCAAAACGTCAAAATATGTTTCGATCTTTTATAGGGTCATCATCAGGCCTTCTTTGGAATCAAGTCAGTGAATGTTACGTACGTGTTGAGATCCCAACTGTGCTTACAAATAGCAGAAACATAACATAACTAACAATTGAATTACTTAAAACAGATGTGATTGTTTAAAATTTAAGACGCAAAATATAGGCTGAGTATTGTAGAAATCACGGTTATGGCAAAACAGTTCACTTTTGGTCTGTGTGGGCTTGTGAGGAAGTCGAAGTTGTCCCCTGTTAGCGTGAACTAAATGGTGTTACAAGTAACATCTGGTAGTCTCGGAGAAGAGGGTCGTAGCTTGTGGAACTGCTGTATGTTACGGATATGTGGTTTTGTCTTACGCTATCCTTGTGTAGAACATGTGGGGGGCCCTGGCTTTTTGTATCTCTTATCGCCTCTTCTAATGAGCTGTGGTGATTCGTTGTTCGGTGGTTGTAGAAATTCTCAAAGTTCACTGTTTACCTCGATATAAGTATTGGTTTTCTGTCCACTGAACTATATTCACGTACCTGAAATATATTCTACACAAGAATATTTTGTTGTTTACTGTATGGTGGTCTTCCAAGTTCGTCTCAGGCGGGACAGTTCGTTCGATGTGCTGTTCGTCCGAGTGAAATTTTTAAGCTCATCAGTTAGATAAATGAGTAATTACATAAATTAAGTGAATAATACTCTGAAATTTCCACAGAATTCTTCGATCCAAATTTTCTGTGTAAGTGCGATTGTAGCTAAAATTCAGTAGAACTGTTTTTAAAATAACAATAACAATAATGATAATAATAATAATAATAATTTTGAACTTACCATTCACAGCAAATTCATAACCATTAACACAGACTCCTGAGTGGTGCAAGCTTAACCTAAAAGAAGAAAGTAATATTATAAATTAGGGCTGTCAGTTCATTCTTAAACTTATCCTTCTACTCTTCTTTCACTTCCAATCCTTCACTTCCTTCTTTTCTTTTCGAGCTCTCTATCATTTGCACTTTTATCTCCTGTATATACAGATATGATTTAAAATATGTAAATACTAGTTCCTCTCGGATAAAGACCCATGCAGTAACAAGGCTCTTACTACCACAGAAATACACAGTAAAAAGAGCAACATACACTACAGTATGACTCAAATGGGACTCGAACCGACGTTGCCAGTGTATGAACTTCATGGTGCTTGTATGTGATCATTGCAATGCGCATCAGTGCAAGTTAACAATATTCTAAGCTGTTATTAATTTGATATTAATAAAATAATCATATTTTGTTCAAAGACAATATTAAGTTTGCTACCTGTAACTGCGTGACTGAAAATATGCGTTGAAGACAGAATATAGGTTAGAAAACTGTTTTTGCAGATATTATCCGCTACGAATTTGATGTCTCTCGCTATTTGAGGATGACGTCAAGTATGATATATTAAAATGTAACGCACAGTCCTCTTGCCGAATTGCTTCGAACATATCATCCATTAGCACATACTTTTCTGATTCGGCTAGAGGCAAATTTTTCGGTTGATTCCGCGTCACTCAGTTATTCAACAAGCAACTGTAGAAGTAAAGTTGTCCGTACGTCGACCGTGACGCAATGGGAGTGTGGTGGAAGGGTGACTATATAAAGTTCCATGCACTGGAGACCTTGACACTAGACGGAAGTGAGGGTTAAGTCTCAGACTGTACTTAATTCTTCGCTATAGGAAAAAAAAAATCTGCTTGTGGGTGGAGGCTTAATACGCCTCAGGGCCGGTCTACATCAGCGGTGGCGAGGAGAAAAACATATTCTCTGTCCGGGTTCAAGAAACCTCACCCAGAAATAACTTCGGATAGGAAGAAATTACAGTTAATAGCGACACGTGTATACTGATATATAAGGTTCTCACAGCTATGAATATTAATAGTGCTCTGTTTCGAGAAGTGACACCGGGTAGATTGGCAGAGAGGTATCAATAGGTCCCTCGCACCCTGAAGGAGGTAGCAGGTTCCTCCGATATGTTGGTACCTATCTAGCTGGATACAGGGCATCGCCCCCAAAAAATGTGGTAATATTTTTTCATTTATTTTAATAATTAATTTTTTGGGGAGTGAAGAAATACAAGTAAATAACTTTTCCAATTAATGTGTATTTGTGTCATGTTAGTGTGAGCTTATCTTTTCATAAAATTTCAATGGTAACTTAATTTTTCAAATGTTACACCTTTTCATCAAATTACTTTGCCTAAAATAAGACTAAAGTGTGCCCAGTGGGGGGGGGGGTCGTATGAATATTAATGAACCTAAGATTTCAATGAAGTTTTGTAATACCTTGATCGAAAGAAGAAATATTAATTATTTCGAGAAAATGCACAAGGCGATGTGTTTAGTAGATTACATAGTCGCCGTAAGGCTGAAGAAGAAGACGTTGAAATTGGAGTTCCGCGCTGCCACAAACAAAGTGAGTAATAAAATACAACGAGGAAAGTCATCAAGTGTCGATTTATGCTGCACGCCCAGAATTGACCATTTTCTTGGCTTGCGTGACTAATGGCCTCGTATGTTAACCCTACTGGACAAACGACTTAATTGCATTACCTTTTTGTGGGACCAAGAAATTCAACATTTCATTCACGGAGTCTTCAAAATGTTTTACTAAATGAAAGGAAACTACAATAAAGTGAGCGTTTCGCTGTGTTAGACAGGCCTAGGGTTAGGCTTCAGTAATTACTTATGTTTCCGATCAGCTTTAGCACGAGTGCAAACATAAAATCCATATTATAAATAAATGCCCCTTCTTATGTAATATTTTTCTCCGCTGTTTCTCGAAAAATACAGTGGGTAGTCTATTGTGACAAATATCTATCATTTGCGTTTTCCAAGAGATATTTCATCTACAGTTTTCGAAAAATCATAACGTATGAGAATCTGTCCGGCTTAATCTGATATTTGCAAGCTACAGAGAAGAACAAAGGGAAAGACTGAAAATCTGTAAGAGGGCTTATCTATACGATTTTCACATTAAGACCCTTGAGAGAAAAGGGAAACTTTTCTATGCAGAAACTATTATTATCATTATCGTCATCGTTGTTGTTGTTGTTGTTGTTGTTGTTGTTGATGGTTCTTACGCTTTTGAGTCAGAGCATAATTACATGACTGAACTGAATGCGCATCGATAATAATGTCAGCTGTCGACATACCGATATGTTGAATAAGGAACGGACTTCATTTAAGAGTTGTGCTGAAATTACCATGAAATCCTCATTATTATCATTATTATTTTATTATTAATATTGATATATAAAAAACTTCCTTCTTCCTTCACACATTTCAAGTTATTATGATAAATAGGTGTAACTTCATCATTGTTAAGATACACCCTATAATCTCGTAGGCCTACGAATTTACTGTACTGAAGTTAATTGCAATATTTTGTTCCTCCTCTTTCTTATTTGTTCTTAGCTTCGCTGTCTTGATTTGTTTGTTTGCTCATTCTACAGTACTTGAAATAGCTTTGTGCCTGACCACGAGGTTTATTGAGCATATAAACAAATAAGCAAAGAACTGAATTACTGCTAACTGCCTTACAAACATCTAAATAAACAATTGAGCAACTGAGTTAGAGAAGAGTCTTACTCAAAATGTTGATAGTTACTTGACCGGAGAAGGAATGCCTTCTTTCATTTACCATTAACCAGATCAACAAAACAAATCCTTGTCCTGGAAGATTTCAAAGGTTCTTTCCACCCCCTCGCATACAATTTCTTGAATTTTTCTTCTGTGTCACTACAGCAAAAATCGGGCCTAGGCCGCCTCTGTCAGGCTTCTCATTATACACAATCAGACACACACACCAAGTAGGACTCCTCTGCACGAATGATCAGCATGTCGCAGTGACCACTACCTACACGACACACAACAAACACATTAAATGAACATGCATACTCTCAACGGGCCTCGAACACGCGATTCCAACAACCGAGCGGCCGCAGACCTACGCCTTATAGCACACGACCATAAATTTTGTACGCAATTTTCATTTCCCTCTACCTACGAAGTTCCTGATTAATCTGAATTTCTTCGTGTAATTACCGTAAGAATACTAAGTGACAATCACAATTACGAATTATATAATTACGTAATTTAATTAATCCTGTTACTTCAATTTTATGTCTCAGTTTCATTTTATTGCCGTGCAATACAATATCAATTCTTGCTTAAAACCAACAATTTGCACAATAAACTTGAAACATTAAAATCACACTTTTAGTTTCACATTAAAATAGATTTATATTCCTCCTACATGTTTCGATTGTTTTAGTAACTTCACTCACGATATAGTGCATACTCTCTGAGGATGATCCCGTATGGAGATCGAAACATGTAGGAGGGATATAAATCTATTTTAATGTGAAACTAAAAATGTGATTTTAATGTTTCTAGTGTATTGTGCAAATTGTTGGTTTTAAGCAAGAATTTATGTCTCAGTATTATCAATAAATTGTTCTAAAAAATGTACCCTATGAAGTTAAAAGTTTAAGTTTCCACAAGATGTTTTTAAAACTTCTCTTTCCTCTGGTTATGATGCTCTGTGTTTTCACGGAGAATATAAGTTTATAAAACCCACGTTTTCCTTCATTTAATCATTTAGTGTTTTAAGCGAAACAAAATTCGATTGTTGATGCTTATCTTTAAGTGCTGGAAAACATGACTTAACATAGAAGGCTATTTATAATCAAGAAATTTTCGGTCCGTTACTGGACGACAGAGAAATTCTTGGCACTAGAATAATGAAATGCGAAGTCGGTGAAAAAAAATAAGCCAGAACGACACAGACGTTTTCAAAAAAAAAAAACACGAAAGAATAGACGGCTTTCGTTCGAATCCAAACCTCTTGAAGGTCGTCATTTCATAACTTGTAACGCTGGCTATTCCGGCATTTCCATACCACAGTTTTGAAGAAAGTTGCTTCTTCCACGGTAAAGGAAGGCTAAGATTTTTTTTATTTTTGTTGTTACACCGTGCTTGTTGTCAAGTCATTCAATTATTTTACCAACCACTGCACATATATAAATTTATAAAATTTACACATTAAAACATTAAAAACGCTCCGACATGTTTCGGTCCTAGGACCATCATCAGGGACCTATATCGTCCTTGCTAAAGTTACACTATTAAAAGTCATATTAACTTCACTATTTCAGTTGGGTATTGTGGCAGCATGCCGTGTTGTGTTGTGTTGCGAAGAGTGTCCTGTTACGGATGTGCTTTCACAGAACATCCGTAACAGGGCACTCTTCGCAACACAACACAACACGGCATACTGCCACAATACCCAACTGAAATAGTGAAGTTAATATGACTTTTAATTGTGTAACTTTGGCAAAGACGATATAGCTCCCTGATGATGGTCCTAGGACCGAAACATGTCGGAGCGTTTTTAATGTTTTAATGTGTAAATTTTATAAATTTATATATGTGCAGTGGTTGGTAAAATAATTGAAAGATTTTTTGTTGGAATCAGTCAAAATTTGGCCTGAAACCACACTTTTAAAAAAATATATAATTGAGGTTTAATGGAGCTCTGAATGTATATTTCCTTTTCATTCTTTACTTAATCCTATTGTAAGTAAAGTAGAGCCAAACCTATGTAGGAAGATGTGTTCTCCTCTTTCTGTCGTAAAATCACCAGTGTAATCTTTTCCACGCTCTTTCGACCAGAAGCACCTTCTTCCGATAACGACAGGAAGAAATAGAGTATTAGATGTTCAATCCATTATTCTTCCCTTAGTGTCAGTTATTAAGGTTCTTTCACGGAATTTCTGTTCACGAATTGCATGGCCAAGGCGAACATTTGCCTTATAAACAGATGGGAATATTCCACAGCGATATGAATTCTTATTGTAATCTACTGCTTTATGACCGCATATAATCTGGTATGTGGGTATCAGTTTTGTAGAACACTGTGTCTGGCACTAAGCAGTTGCCAGTCACGTGGAAAACACCATAAAAAGGAAACAGGCGCAATCGCAAACCGACTTTTTCCAAAACAAATTTTATACCAAAAAAATAAAATTAGTGTAGGATTTTAGGTTCCACTACATAAGTTGCACTTATAGTCTTGTAATGGACTGATTGTATAATAAAAGGAGATAAAAATGTATAAACAAAGCGGAAAAATATCAGCTAACAGATGTAAATCTAAAAAAAAAAAAAGAAGACACAGAAATCAATTCCAAAAGAACGCGTAATAACTACCGACTGATTTTAAGAGAACTTAAGATTGTCCACAGTTGCATGAGGCAATATATTACTTGAAATACAATAAGGATTTCAACAAATTTAGATACAACAGGACGTACAATAGATATAAACAGGCGAAAAATACATAAAGTATTTTTATTCTAATGCTACATAAAGAATATTAGAACTTGTAAAATTTGTAAGATATCAGAAATTTAAATTACATATAGGCATTTCATTTTTGGATTTTAAAGTCACACACACACACACACACACACACACACATATATATATATATATATATATATATATATATATATTAAATGCCTGAGGAGGTGCTGCCTGACCGAAATATGTAACATGTAATGACAAAATTAATAAAACTGTTGTGGATGACCGAAGTACGTGTGTCAGTATTTCATGCGATATAAAACCAAGGGGATGAATTCCACAAAAATTAAAAACCAACGTATAACGTGCGTGGAACCCAAAATTCGATATCTTAGTAAAATTATTGCTATTATCAAATATAAATAGCATATGCACTTATTTTTCTTAAGTAACTGGAAAATAATCACTTAGGATATGGTGTATTATCACGATTTAACTGGACGTTATCATAACAATACGTTGTGCCCGGTGCGTGTCTTGACGTGTAGAGCTGCCTACTGAAGTACAGCGAAAGGTGGGAACTGAGATGATGAAATAACAGTCAAATGACCTTCTCCTTTTAATACTGTTTCAAATATTTTATTTGTGGTAACTGCACGTTTGTCATTCAGTTGACTTCCTTTTATTTCCGTGTTTGTAAAATCTAAACCTTAAACCAGGGGTGTGTAAAATCCAGCTCACATCGATTTGTCCGAATTGTACCCTAAAGTTTCAAAACTGTAACAAATTGTTTTAATCAGACTTCGATGCCTAATTCTCTGTTACATAGATTTAGATTTAAAAAGGTAAATCAGTCCCGTTACAGGCCTGGAGTGGCCCAGAGGGTTCCAGGATTTCATGACAACGGCACAGGATGGTGGTGCCGCCTTTACCCCCAGGAAATGCTCCTGGTACTCATTTCTGTTAGAGGTTGAGTCGATCCTAGGGCTATAGTGCGATCGGAAGGATTTTATGTCAATGAAAAATTCCAATGACACCAGTTTGGATCGAACCAGCGACCCTCCGGTTTGTAGCACAGCACCTTAACCGCTGTGCTACCACGGCCCCAGATTTAGATTTACACGTGTCAATAACTGTTAGCCTTCCATGATTAAGGCCATTTTATTTTCTTTACAATAAAATCGCTTCTGAAATGCTTTCTCACCCACCTAAGTAAGGGGTTTTTTGGATGTACGTTCATAGGCCAGCTCCAAGATTGTCTTTTCCAAACCCAAATTTATAACATTTTATCGCTGTGCTTATAAAAGGTACATACAGAAATGTTGTTACTGGCTTGATATTGCTTATAGTTCTTCAGTTTGGCATCACGACTGCTGTCTAAGAAGCCTAAATATATGACCACTTCATTATTAAGTGGGCTAAATGAATTGGGTTTATTATGACACGTCTTACATCGAATTACTGAATTTCCAAACAAGGAGATGTCACAGAAGAAAAATGACAATTTGCACACCATCAACATGTTACTTTAACAAAAGTTGCACTTATTTATAAAATAACTTAGGACGTGTAATTCCCAGACTTTGAAGTCGGTGGCGTTAATGTGGGTCCCACAGAACAATATCGCGATCCCGCCATTTGTTATTACTGATATTAGGCAATTAAAGAACTTCGTTGTTTTGGCAGTCTTCGATGACATAGATTGAAAGTAAATATAATAAATATTGATGGAATTATTCAACAGTTTAAATGAAGGACACATCCACGCACAAAGCATGGTGATCCCTTATGTCCACCTTCTTCAAAACGGATGAATTATATACCCATATTCTCTTCTGGAAACTATTCTAGTAAGGAATTAACAGTTGACTGCTAGACATGTGAACCTGTTGGTCACAACACTCTCAGAACACAAGAGTAATAAATGCAAAAACCCCCGGGGGGGGGGGAGGTTAAATCCAATCACATCTAATTTTAAAAAAAGTTTTATTTTACTTTTGTCTTATTACTGTAATCTTGACAGACCAAAAGCCAAACTTGCATTCTTCAGGAAAGCACATTGCATCTTGGCAGCAGAATTTTCAACAGTTTACCATGTAGTTGCACAAGTCTTAAAACATAAAAGGCACAGTTTAAAATAGCATTAAGGTGATACTTAAATAAACAATCCTTTTACTTTGTAGATGCATTTTTTTTTCTGTGTAAACATGATCCATAATACTGTACTTAAACTGTTTATAATATTCTGCGCTGTAATAATTCTCAAGGCTTTGCATACTTTTATGACCGTCTTTATGATTCTTCCATTTCTACTCTTTATTTTGACCACCTCACGAATCCATGGAAAATAAGTACTTACGTATGTATGTATATATGTATGTATGTATGTATGTATATGTGTGTATTTATATATGTGTATATATGAATGTGGTATATATGTGTGTGTATACTTATGTAATAAGAACTTGTATTTTTTTTTTACATTCATTGTTCCGTGCATCATTGTAATTCTTTAAAATAACCAACACGATGTCACTTGTAGACTATCCTTTATTTTCATGGGTCGTCGTCATTCACTCTCTACATGTTTCGAGCTTTCTAGAAGCTCATCATCAGGAGATCATTCTTCCTGTACAGTCAGCTTTCTGGTATATAGTATTTGCTGTAGCCCTCCCG
>Ga0123354_10020782_pt1 | contig 10333 bp, 7 predicted proteins | sample TergutLab28metaG_2_FD_97872 | JGI IMG/M metagenome (GOLD analysis project Ga0123354, IMG submission 97872) | Labiotermes labralis P4 segment gut microbial communities from Petit-Saut dam, French Guiana - Lab288 P4 | ecosystem: Host-associated > Arthropoda: Insects > Digestive system > Gut ...
ATAGCCCCACACGTTATCTCCACATTATATAATGTTTTGTGGTCAGATTCGCGCTCCGACCAAATTACCGAATTTTGTACATATGCACGTCTTGAATAGCAGTTTATAGCCACCCTGTAATCTTTGGAAACCTCCTCTGTTTGTTTTTATGCTAACCCACTGACTCATTTCCTTTTGGAGAAATGTTTTGCACTGGATCTTATTTCGTTCGCCTGGCACTTGAGGAGACCACACACACACACACACACATCACTGTGAAGCTTCGTTCACTCTGCCAGAGTTGCAGTTACAGGAAGTCTCTTCCTGAAGGCGTGCTTCTTATAAGAATTTTCTTTCTGTGTATCCCGCTCTACATCACTTGACGACATAATCTACTGCCTGTGATACTGTACTCAAAACACAGACACACTTTAGTTCCACGTTCACAGGATATATTACTGCTACAAGGGACTAAGTACCAACTGTATGTCTATGATAAATTGCCAATGCTAAACTTTATGTAATGCCTGTGTTACATTTCAGTTGTTTCTGCCCTATTCGAGAAGGATGGTTTGAAATCTAAGATAAACAGGATGCTTAAATTCGCCCGTACAAATAAATATAAGTAATTACTGGCAGTTCAATGAGATCATGGTTTTCCCCGAACTTACTACATGCGAAAAGCTTCATTCGCAAACTGCGCTGGCTTACAATCCCAACTGCAGTTTGATATATAGAAATAAACAGACTGATCTGTAAATATTAGATCGATAAACCAGCTGAAATAACATGGCATTTCAATGCTTTACCAATTGTTCCAACTTCATAATAATTAGCCGGACTGAATATTAATTTCCGAGTCAGCACTATGCAATGTCTGTGCGTAAGAGAGCTGGGTTCCTATCCCCAGACCGGATATCTGAAATGGTTTTTGACAGCGAAAGTGAAGAAACGGGCATCGTGCGACTGCATAATTTATTTAGGCAATGGAATTGAATGCAATTTTAGGCAACCGCTGAATTATCTGTTTTAGTTACTCTTTCCTTGACAAAATAAGAAAATATGATGTAGAGACTCTCGATTACTCCTCACGAAAGATATACTGGAAATGACGACGAAAGTCGGCAGACTGCAACAGCACTCAACAAAATTTGGTCAGTCTCGGTTCGTGACGGCGACACAGCTAAGATGTCGCGTGAGAACTGCGAGTGGTGTGAAGAAAAAAGTTGTTAGTGAAGTTTTGAGAAAGTATGGTGTGCGTGTGACGTAAGATGGTGTTTCTGACACTACCAGGCAAAGGCTAACTCCAAAAATCTTCATGCCGAAATTTCCTGTGCATACGTCAGGCCCGAAACAAAAAGTATGTAAAATAAATTGAGAATTACAAAAGTTTTAAATTAACTTCCTGCGTGTAGGCACTAAACATTTCTACTGAATCAGTAGCGTACCCAGGAATATTGTTCAGGGGGGGGTTTCAACAAATTCAGTTGAGGGCAGACAGAACGGGGATCTGTGGGCTGTAGCCACCTAGTCAGGGGTTCTGGAGGCAGCTGTAATTTGGTACAAGAAATTTCATCTCATATAGTAAATTTTCCTAATTTTTGGTACTTTAAGACTATTTATGATGACAACCAATTTATTTGTCATTGCTAATGTAAAACAATTGCGAACCGGCGGTAGTTTTAGAAATTTACTGCCTTTTTTCGGAACATCTTGGGGTGTTTGCATCCCAAATTCAGCAATTTTTAACAGTTTTCACAATCGGGTTCACTTTGGCATGATTTTGGAGGGCCATCTGAATTTCGGGGGGGGGGGTTAAAACCCCCCCCCCATCAGTACGCCACTGTACTGAAACTTTTCTTGAAATATTCACAATAATCACCAACACATGCACACTTTTTCATTTGACACTATAAAACTTTAATTTGCTAAAATAGTTAAAATCTCCAACATGTTTCGGTTTACATTTAAACCATCTTCAGGGAGCTATTAGTTCATGCTAAAGTTACTTATATCGTGTTGGGATGATGGTGTTGTAGTAGCATGTCGTTACATGTTTGCGATGGGTTCAGATGTTGTGTTAGTCCTCCTGCTGTACTGTACAGCAGGAGGAGGACTAACACAACATCTGAACCCATCGCAAACATGTAACGACATGCTACTACAACACCATCATCCCAACACGAGATAAGTAACTTTAGCATGAACTAATAGCTCCCTGAAGATGGTTTAAATGTAAACCGAAACATGTTGGAGATTTTAACTATTTTAGCAAATTAAAGTTTTATAGTGTCAAACGAAAAAGTGTGCATGTGTTGGTGATTATGGTGAATACTGACAATATGCACGGTGAAAAACTGAAAATGTTCTTGAAATATCTCTGATTTATTTGCAACAGTGCAGATAATTTAATTCTTTCATCACCTTCAGTTCATGATTTATAAAGGTTTATAGGCAACCACGCGCAACTATTTGAAGGGCTGTCTAATATAAACACCGTACCAAGGGCACGAAGACTAAATTACATGCTGTACAATAAAGGTTAATTACTAGAAGTTCAGTGATAACAGAATGACAGTAACTTAAAAAAACGCAATAAAAAACAGTAACTTACCTGATTTTTCAACTCTTCACCTATTTGTCCCCACAATTTTTTTCCCAGACAGTCACTATACTTCTTTGACATGTCATAAATTCCTCATATTTACAGACCAATTCTATCAATTTTTCACCCATTTCCGAAGGAAAAAAAACAGGCGGCATATGTTGCAAGCACACTCGAATTTTAGTGGAGGAGATGTAAGACTGTTCACATTATCCAAATCGAGCAGGTACAGAATTGAGATGTGACGGAGATATTCCTTTCAGTGTGATCATCTCCGTATAATTACACATGAGAAAATTTTACTGAACGGTGATGTTCAGAAACGTAACGTATAGTGTGAATTGCCCCATAACCTCACAGCTTGTCACACACTGTGGAAAATTTGACGTCCTGCACAGACAGCCATGGTCATTATGCAAATGCTTAAGCAATTCTGAACTTTGTATCAGGTCACATAAATGTTAGTAATGTTTCAGCTAAAAGATACAACAAGGATGGAACTTAGCACCCAACTACCAACACGCTGAACACATGACACAACAAATCACTGTTTTGGAAATGTGGTATATGGAGTTCAGCCACAGAATTCATAAACTGTAATCATTCTCCCTGCCCCTCATTCTCAAATACACATTACAGAGCACGTCATTCAAAAAGAACCATAGGCTCAGAATTTATAATTCATCATACATTACCTACCAATATGCAATGCAGAACAAGTAAATTCCATACACTCCATATACAGGCAGCCCGTTTTATGCCGGCTCTTGAAAAAGGCCATAAATAAGCAAGGGGTACTTCAATCACAGCATTCCCATTATACATAATGGAATATGCACAGGTTTGGAGAAATTATATGCATCTCTTCATATATGATGTGCACACATATGCACACACACACAATCATTGATGATACTGATGTTAGGAGATAAACAATATTCACTCATATCCTATGTACATTACAGAATTGTACACAAACTTGCATACATTTGCATTAAAAGCTTGATAACTGTTTCACATTATGTGAACTGTGGTAATGTCCTCACAATTTTCAAGCCAAACTAGTGATCACCTCTACTCTGTCTTCAATACTGATTTGCTTTTCACCATTTTTTTCATTTGGGGATGTACATCTGATTGCCATTCATTCTGACAAATAGGCAAACGAACACACCACAGAATATCACTGTGCACTAAATGACAAGCATAATGTGTAGGGGTGTTAAACTACCTCAGAAGTGTCCTGATGCACAACCAGCCTGGGTTTAAACCAAACACCACAAGATGTTACTTAATCAGTGGCATAAATTTCGAAGTGGCAATAAAGCAAAAGGAATCAAACGGACTACCTGTAAACGATCACTTCCCTGTTTGAAAATACACACTGACAGCCCAATACATACCCTTTCAGAGAGACCGGACAGTGACATACCATTCACCTGTAATTAACCTTTTTGTGGCAGTAGCTTTTTGCATTCTTTTTATGAAGTATCAATTGTAAACATATAGGGTTATGTGCCAGATGATATCCCAATAAAATCAGAAACAGATAATTCATGATGAAATCAAAATGTCCACACGGGGATCTCTATTCAGTCTTCTAGACTACTTGCCCTTAAGAGATCACAATGCTGTCTCTCTCTCCCATGATTTCAAATTCTTAACTGCTACAGTGATTTTCACAGAACATGGTATAATTGCTATGCCACTGGAGGCAAACCCAACAGTATCACTATTTCTTATGGTCAGCAATAACACGGTAAATGTCAAACACAAGACAGAAAGAAGCGACATCAAGTGCAGTTCTAATAATCAGCAATAGAAAGGTGAAAGCCAAACCCATGCAGGAAGCGCAGCTTGTGTATCCAAATGATGTAACAGATCCTTAAACAACACACAACCACTGTTACATACTTTCTCCTACAATTAAAGTAAGATCACAAAGTCATAAAAACTTTCTTTCAGTTGCTGATGTCACAGCAGTAGGTAATGAAAAACGTGGAACTAGTCATGTGAAAATGTTACACATTAAAATGGCATTTACAGACATACATGCCACAGTGGCAGGGGGGGGAAACTGCCCTACTAATTACAGACTAAAGATACAAGTACAGTCATTCCACTGTACTGATCAATCAAATTATTAAGTATAAAATCCAAACAACCTATCACAGAATAATTTTCCTTCCAGCAATAATACATGGAACTATAGGCATAACAGCAACATTTTTAACATTTTACTAATCCAATATTTGAAATAATATTAATATAAAAGTAAACTAAAAAAGGATAATCACTGTTTGTAAAGGGGAGGCCTCTTCCTAAAAACATTATTCCTTCGCATGTTTTGTAAGAATACTTTAAGACAGACAAATGGAATTGCCAAAACATGTAAATTGTGTTAATCAGATTTTTATATCTAATAATTATGCAGAACTGTGCACTAGATTCTGGTAAGTGGTATAGGTCTCAATCCCAATCCAATTAAGCCTGAGGAAAGAATCTTCAGCGCTCAATAAAAAAATGTAACAGCCTGAAAGCCAACAATTACACACACTGTCTGGCAAACTGTAAGATAATGTGCAACAGACATAACAGACAAGATTTTACTCCAAGAGCCTGCATATGATGACAATGCTAGATCTGTATGACTAGAAAAGGAAAGCAGGCTTTAAGAGCATGTTAAAAATGGCCTCTCTCACCCCTGGAGTCTAGATTCATGATTTGTGCTTGGAACTCCTTGTTTATGATAATTAAGCCAAGTTTTAAAATGCATGGCACTAGACAAACATAAACCAATTCATACATCAAAGATCCAGGTCATGTGAAATGTTACACCATGGGACTGGTAAACAGTTATGCTCGCAAATAACTACATGCCTCCATCTCCTTGTATTGCTAGACACTGATTACAGAGGAGACTTAATCCAAAAATTTTGTGAACTACTTACCAATGCACACAGCATAACATCCCAGAAAATGTATATCTTCAACACTGGCCTAAAAACCTCAAATTTTAAACTGGGATCATACATTTGCCTCTTAGTTAAATGTAAGTTATATTAACACTTTAAAATCTCAAGTAGTCTTGCACAGACTACCTTTCAGTAACCCCAATACACATTGAGTAGGAGGTTGGGTGGGACAGCCAGACAGTCCTGCTGTTTTGGTGTAGAAGAAAACCACCTTGTGACCCTCCAGAGGACAAACCCCCCAATATCCAATATGTAGCCTAGTCATTACAGAGATTTGGCTACCCTCACTCTCCTTCTTTTCCATACAGTTTTCTTATTTACAAGGAAAATACTAGTATATTGCATTCTCTCCACATTTCTTGCCCCACCCCATTACAACCTAAACAGATTAAGCATTCATGGAACTCCATATGAACATCTCACACTATAGGCCACCCTATCACTGCACTTCACAATTTCATACAAGTATTATAAAATGCTGAATGAACAAACTTTTTTGTGACAGGAGTAGAGCTGTCAACCATTAACAGTCCTGAATTTTGTATGGCAAAAATTTAACATCATGCTCATGCAACAGGTTTTGCCAACATCCTCTGTGTGCACGTGTTCCATACTACACCTACGCCTCCTTCGAAGAGTATGGATGCATGCTGGGATTCCTTAACTTCAAAGTTACCATGACCACAGAAAGAACAGATACCAGTCTACCAGAATGTTCCCAGAAAGGCAACATGGCAGCTATGAAGCACAATGTGCTGCCTGTAGCCCTTGTGAACATATGTGGGAGTGACTCAACATTGCAACCTGTCCTGTGCCAGACCTCAAGTGAACATGTGTCTGAGCTGTCTGGCGCAATGTCTCAGTCTGACCAAACAGCCTACATGAAGTTCATATGCCAGTCACGACAGAGTGCTGCAGAAACGATGGAGGCCTTGCATACCGTTGATGGGGATAAGAATCTTACACCGTATTCACACCTTGCACCCTGCCATTTTTGGCTCAACCCCAGACTAAAGTTACATTTCTGGGTCAATGTCCTATGACATTTGCAGACATCAAATGCAAACCAACAGCCTGACTGCACACCACACCAAAGAAGGCTGTCTATGAGTGCCGCCAAGCATGCCAAAACTATTAGAAAGAGTGTCTACGCTTCAAGTACTTAAGTCTTACAGGTAAATTCTAAAAACTTTTTAAGAAACCTGGCATATGGCCATGGAAACAGCACTGGAAGAAATTCACATTAATAAATCTTCTCCTCATGCTGTTTCCCCCAAAAAATACCGGGTTCCACACCCAAGTCTACAGTTTAAGCTAGACAGCCTTGACCACACAGAAACTTTTGGTCCCACACGTGCTCTCGAGCAAAGAAGAGTTGACTTCGGTTCTGCGAGAGACTTACACATATACAGAAGCCATTTGTCAGTTTACACACCAAAATATAATTTTAAATTACCTGCTTACTGTGGGTGGAGAAAAGTTGCAAAGCAAAGTTTCCCCAGGGGTAGGTAAGAAGGATGTTTTGTCCAGTGTGCGGGAGTTTATAATGCATTCAAGAACTGGTGAAGAGTGGTTAAATGTAACACGCAAAACTTTTTTTGTTTACATTATCTTTAATCATTTATGCAGGCAACAAACACTGTAAGAGGTTTTGTTGACTATGTTGGCACACCTCCCTTACTGGCTTTCTCCAGGCAACACCCAGAGACAGTTGAAAGTAGTCACTTCTGCAACTTTTTGCATTTCAGAAGCTGACACCAGGAAGTGATTTCATTAAGCTAGAGTACATAAACAAGAAAAAATTGGAAGAAGGAACAGGAGACCCTTCAAGATTTTCAATGAGGATGAAATGTGTTTCCAAATATGCCCATCTAGAGGTGAGTTCTGGCAACCAAAGCATCCAGACAAGTGTCATCTGCATCTCTTTTGAAAGAATTGAATCAAGTGCCGAAAGGTAAACCCCTCACAGCTTGTGGGCTTTGCCCATTTAATCCCAGTGTTTTGGATTACACTAAATGTGTGGGAGCACCTACAGTAAGTATGTCTACTGCCTTTGAAGAAGTTGATATTACTATGAGTTACTCCAGTCATCACTGGAAGAGTTGAGAAATTTAGGAAAATGACAGAATTTCTGTCTTGTAAAAATGAGGACTTCACATCACTGTTTTGTACCGTGGGAGTCTCTGCACACAAATATGGAACAAGGAGATTTACATGATACTGCTGAAGTTACACTGCAACACTAGAATTATCATCAGATCCATTAGACACTCCTACAGGAATACATGACAGAGAAGACAGAATGGCTGCTGACCATGACAGGAATTTAGGTAACTGAACTCCAAAGGAATATATCAGCATAAAATATTTACAAGTTGAACAACCTAGTGGATGTCTCTGCCTCCAGAACAATCTATGAGAAGTAGAGCCTTGCGTGATGCCAGGTTTTTTATGTGACTTGATATGCCTAAATGCAAAGGCAAAAGACACACAGAAAGAGAACCACTTTCAAAATTAGCTGAGAAATATGGAGAAAATATAGCACTTTAAGATACAGATATGTCTGAAAAGAAATGCCTTCCAACGGATGAAGAAGAAAAGGAAGTGCAGAAAAGGAGACATGAAACAAAACAAAAAAAGAAAGAAAGAAGTTCCAAAACATACAGTTCAAAGAAGACTTTTCACACTAAATCAGGTAGCTGAGTGCAAATCAGTGTGTCACATCCGCAGAAGAAGAATCAAACATGGCCAAATGCTACATTGCGAAGATTATCAAAATTAGTGTCCTGACTCAAGAACACAATATCACCAGGATCATACTCAAAACTGAGAACACTTTTGTCTGTCACACCTGCTACAAAGGAAATAAAGACAACAGCATATACGAACTGCCAGAGACTGTTCATTATGAGTTATACTAGTTATCTGTACATGCTGGCAATACAAGCACACTTGCCAATCAGTGCCTAGATCCATGGTACTATTAACTGCCATTGGTTGCAGCTGTTACTATGTCAGAAACTGGTATCTGATAAGATTAATTTACAACTGAAGACCTGCATAAAGAGTGTCCAACTGTATGATACATGTGCATAATCTAAGTGGTCAATAACCATACATTTGTACAGACTTCACTTGTCAGCCCCAACAAGACAAATATTCTGTAATACTTGTATAAATTTTCTAGTTTTCAGTGAAAAGAGACATACATGAGGTTTGCACCAACATATTTCAGTAAGAGTTTTAGTCAAATCCATGGGTGTTATTCAATTTCAAACAGTAAATTCTCCTCAAGTGACCAATAACTATATTGTTTTCCGCATCACACGTTACACAAAATCAGCAATCAGGTGTTCGAGGTGATAAGCGCCCAAACAATGAAATTTCTATTTTGAAATCTTATTATTTGGATGTCCAATTTGCACATCTATGAAGGAAAATCTCAAAGCTTTCTTCTTACTGCTACCTACGTTACTAACTGCAATGCTGGCCCCCTGGTGAAAACAAAATCCATACAACATTCAACCACTGACCATGTGTATGTAGCATGTTGTGGGTTACCACAGCCACACACCCCTGTATGGGCTAACAAGTGCTGAATACTGTATTTGATCTTATACACAAGAAAAGGGATTACCTTAAACACATGGTGTCTAGTGGATGCATCACGAGAAAAGCACCAATCTCCTGGCTTCCTAGTCACCGGACTAACACCACTGGATTTTTTCCTATGGAGTTATGTGAATAACCTTACCAACCACCTTTACAGAAGCCATCCCGATGTGTTACTAAATAAACTATACTTACTCAGACGAACACAACACAGGTTTATTTTAATTCCTCCTTACATGTGTGCTACATGTTTCATCCCTTTCTCAGGCCATAATTAGCCATGTCAATACAAAAATCATCTAAAGGAAGAGACAATTAAATAAAATGTAAAGGGACTCTTGTTAAAGTCATGGTTTTCACATAGTATTAAAATACAGAATATAAAAATACACAAACTATGAAGTAGAAAATCTAATTAAATCTTCAAAATTACTATTAACTTTAGGCTTGTGTGTTGTACAGAGTTTGTAATTTAATTCTTCTATGATTATTATATTATACTCGGTGCTGTATCGACTCTTTTTAATGTTCCATCTTTTAATTCCTGTTTCGAAATTGAGACCCTTAGTAAGCTCATGGTGGTGGTGCTTGAGTGAAGATGACCTGTTGCTAGTTGTGGCATGAGTGATGGCAGATTGAGAAATGGCTGAAAAGCAGCCTACAGTTAAGGCACAATAAATTAAATCTATGTTGTGTTCCATGGAGTAAGTGTAGTTTATCTCATCTACCAGGTTGAAAAAAAAAAGATCTTCAGCAGCTGAAGGTCCACATAATGGTCGCCATGGCTACCTTACCCTACAGGGGTGGATATTTAAAGTTTTACATATGATTTATGAAAAAGTATTATGTGAATGGAAAAAGATAACATTATGAAAATACTGAATTTTGTGGAAAAGAGAACAGCTTATGCAACAAGTCTTAAAAATTCAGATAGGTTCCTTGCTGCCTTAATACATAAAATGCATTTCTGGCGTCTTTTCCAATGTGTATTCCTTTCACAAGTGCCTTTAACCACAAAATGACTTATGTAGGTACTTAAATTTCAGCACACAATTTACAATAAGCGTCTTAATTGAAGGGGGGGGGGGGGAAACAAAAAAAAGGGAAAAAATTGTAAAATATGCTCATTTTTGGGGAAAGAAAAAAAAAGATTAGGAGGGGG
>Ga0123354_10020784_pt1 | contig 10333 bp, 8 predicted proteins | sample TergutLab28metaG_2_FD_97872 | JGI IMG/M metagenome (GOLD analysis project Ga0123354, IMG submission 97872) | Labiotermes labralis P4 segment gut microbial communities from Petit-Saut dam, French Guiana - Lab288 P4 | ecosystem: Host-associated > Arthropoda: Insects > Digestive system > Gut ...
CCCAGCTGGTGTCATTGGGATTTTTCATTGACATAATCCTTCCGATCGCACTATGGCCCTGGGGTCGACTCAGCCTCTATCAGAAATGAGTTCCAGGAGCATTTCCTGGGGGTAAAGGCGGCCGGTGCGTAAGGCTGACAACGTACCGCCATCGTTGGCACGAAATCTGGGAACCTTAACTTCCTGGAACCCTCTGGGCCCCTCCGAGCCTGTAATGGGACTGTTTTACCTTTTTTACTTGTCATTTGGTTCTGGTAGCAGCCTGATGGCAGACGTTTCGATGCGGGTCAGAACGGTAGAGCAGTCTGCTTCATGCACCATTACAGGCATTCTTCAGGTGATCTGATACGCCACTTCTGATACGGAACAGTTTTTGTGGTTATGTTCAGGTGCAAACTGCACTGTCCTTGAAGGTCAGGATCCCAGACAGTCTAATTTATAGGTGCGGCGCAAATTGTAGATGTGGCAGCTTGTGGAAAGAATAAATAATAATGAATGCGTGATTTGAGGAGGTTCCCACGAAGTTGGCTATGAAGATACTGTCTTGTGGGATGTGAAGCCAAGTCTGTGGGTGTTTCCCCAACGTTACCAAGCGTCGTGCCGTCTTCACATTCAAGAATAATCAGTCCAAGAAGGATCTGACTGCCTTTGAAGATGCAGACGGCATGATCGTTCGAAGCATCTGATCTGGGCACACCCTGCGGGAAAGCGTCGGATTGCAGAGAGCTGGAATTTTCGTGGATAGCGCTGTGATAGCCTCGCTGTCGGAAGTTTCTGCTACACTGCTTGGCGTCGCATCCCAAAGACTGACTCTCACGATGCCGAATTTTCGGGTTTCGTAAAATGCGGGAGGTTTTTTTTTTTTTGCGGCCGAAGGTCATGGACTGTGTTTCGTGGAGTCAGCTGACACGTTTCAACACGCACCCCGCCCTTGTTTCACGCCCTGATTATGTTCCTGAAAGAGTGAGTGTAAATGAAACAAGACATAAATAAAAAAATGTTTTCCCGTACGAAATAGTGGAATAGGTAGGGATTAGCGTAGTGTAGTGCAGACAGCCACAGGGCGTTAAACCGAAAATGAGTGGACGTAAATCATGAAATCGTGTATATTTCAAAGGGGCGTCGATGCAAAAAAAAAAACATTGAAAACAAACGGGACGTAAGATAAGGGATACGTGTAATTTAATTTAGTGCGGATAGTGTAGTCCGTATAGCGACTAGCTGCGGATCGTATTGTCTGTCCAGTTTCCGAATGTCGACAGGGGCCAGTGTTTTCTGTTCTCCAGAATCAACAAGGCCACCCCTGAGGCCCACTTAGCTTCCTATTCAGTGGGTACTTGGGTAAAATGGCCGGGGAGCGAAGTTGGCCGCTGACCGCCGTTTAATACTGAGGTAATTAAGTGGATCTATGTCTCTACGCCCTCCATGTGCCTTCTTGGCGTGGACAGGGACACTTTACATACATACATACATACATAAATACGTACATGCATAGACATACATACATACTTACTTACTTCTTACTTACTTTCTTACTTACTTACTGCATGGAGCAGAGCCCTTCTTGAGAAGCTAATCGGTTCTTAGCTACTAAAGAAAATCCCCGCATTTTATAGAACCCGAAGGTTCATTACCGCATTCACAAGTGCCCACCACTTGTCCCTAACCTGAGCCAGCTCGGTCCAGTCCATACCCCCACATCCCATTTCCTGAAGATCCATCTTAATATTATCCTCCCATCTACACCTGGGTCTTCCAAGTGGTCTCTTTCCCTGAGGTTTCCCCACCAAAACCCTGTATACACCTCTCCTCTCCCCCATACCTGCTACATACCTCATTCATCTCATTCTTCTCGATTTTATCACCCGAACAATATTGGGTGAGGAGTACAGATCATTAAGCTCCACATCATGCATTTCCTTCCACTGCCCTGTTACCTCGTCCCTCTTAGACCCAAATATTCTCAACACCCTATTCTCAAACACCGTCAGCCTACGTTCCTCCCTCAATGTCAGCGACGAAGTTTCACACCCACACAAAAACAAAAGCAAAATTATAATTCTGTATATCTTAATCTTTAAATTTTTGGGTAGCAAACTGGAAGACAAAACATTCTGCAAGCATCTCCTGAATTCACTCTGTTCTTAATTTCTTCCTGAATAGAATTTTGATTTGTTAAGGTTGTTCGTGGAAAGGGGCAACTTCAGTGCAGTATTTTATTTTTAATTTTTGTGACATTGCTTACTCAACGATGATTATGCGTGTTTTCGTTCTTCAACGCGTTGTGGCCAACGCCCCCTGTGTAGAAGTTTTTTCGGCCACTTTTTAAAGATAAGCATTAGAACTGAAAGTGGATCTACTTATCGTTAGATGATCGAAGTTAAGTGATGGTATTTAAGACGAGGTGCAGCTGTACATGTCAGCACCTGTCAGCAGTACATAATATAGGTGGTCTACATGATCAGGACAAGTGCCGGCGTGTTCTTGGTTCCAGAGACAGCAGACAGCGTGTACAGATGAACTCATGAACAATATAGCCCTAATTATGCACTTCGTGTGTGGTACACACCCACATGAAGGTGTGCCTTAAATAACCCGCTGTGTGTACTTGTACGTCTTGGCTGTAGATTGTAGAATAATACTAAGCTGGTTAATGGCGTTTTCTTCAAAGTGTCCGGACCTTTATGGTATTCACAAAGCCTCTTCTTCCATGTAAATATGGCGAGCCTTCCCAGAGCCTAATTTTTTTAAAATCTAGATCAGTATCTAATTTGCGGTTATACTTACTTACTTACTCACTCACTCACTCACTCACTCACTCACTCACTCCATGGAACAGAGTCCTTCTTGAGAAACTGACCGATTTGCAGCCAGTAAAGAGATTCCTCGCGTTTTATGGAACCCGAACAGTCACAAGTGCCCGCCACCTGTCCCTATCCTGAGCCTTTTTCGTTGCTTTGGTTGCACCAAAGTATCAGTCCAGTTCCGAGGCATACATACTCTTCGACCGTTTCGCAACATGATACGTGTTTACGGTGAGGAGTTGTTAGCACCTCGCCCAACCCTCAATCTGGAGTATTACCCCTTGTCGGCTATACGCGACTGCTTATTCAGTATATTCGCTGCTACCATCCATATTCGAGGCCGTTCCTCCATACGCAACCTGAGGACGCGCCATGCCGTGGTGACAGGGACCCACTTATCACGGAATTTGCTGTTATTACGGTCTTAATTTCTGCCATAGAAATAAGGGTAGTAGCCATCAATCGCTACAGTTCTTTACATGTTGTAAAGTTTGACCGCACCATGTTTCGGCCCATGTATAAAGAGCCGCCGGTCAGGCTGCAGGGTACCAGAAGGAAAGTTCCGTACAACGCCTTGATTATTTTACGTTGTCCTTGTAGAGATATGCATCGCTTATCGACGGGGATACGTTCTGAGAAATTTGTCGTTAGGCGATTTCGTCGTCGTGCGAAAGTCATATAGTTTACTTACATAAACCTAGATAGTATAGCCTTATACACACCTAGGCTATATGGTATTCCGTATTGCTCCTAGGCTGCTAACCTGTACAGCATGTTACTGTACTGAATACTGTAGGCAACTGTAACAGTAGTATTATAATATAATATTATTATAATATTATATGGGTCCCGTAGCTCAGTCGGTGTAGCGACTGAGCTACGGGCTGGACGGTCCGGGATCGAATCCCGGGGGGGGACAAGATTTTCCGCCCGTCCAGACCGGCCCTGGGGCCCACCCAGTTTCTTGTAAAATGGGTACCGGGACTTTCCCGGGGGTAAATTGTGGCCGGAGCGTGCTGCTGACCACTCACCCCCTTTCAGTGCCGCGGTCATGGAACAGTAGAGCTATCTATACCTCTACCCACTCTCTGGGCCACACCGGGCCTGTGACAGGATCACTTTACCTTTACCTTTTTTTTTTAATAATATTATATTATTATAATCTTTTGGGACCACCGTCGTATTTGCGGTCCGTCGTTGACCGAAGTGTCGTTATGCTGGCGCATGACTGTACGGCTGAGAGCTTAACTTGCAAGATCATTAAAAATGCTTGAGATATTATGAATTCTGCGGAGCCAGATTTTTCACGGTATGACTTAAATTTCGGAGCGGGTCACTGAGGATTAATCACATTCTATTGTGCGGGCCTCCACATTACCTAACTTCTCAGCTCTTTTCTCGTATTAAATCACGTGAATTTGTTTGTAGCTTGCGTATCGCACACGGACGTATTTTGCTAGCCGTGATGTCATCTCTGGATTATTCTGTAGCGTAATGTGCTGTATTGAATACCACGATTTCCCACTGCTCTTAGACGTACCCGAGAAGAAGAAAGAGCTGTCGGAGCTGCAGTTTCTTTTGATTTGTGTTTTGAAAGGAAATGAGCTAGATAGCCTGTTAATCGTTCACTGTTCTAAATTTTCAATTAGAATTCATGCGTGCAGTTCTGTTTTCATCGCGTTTTGACTATATCAGCGATCAGCTTCTGAAGAAGGTCTCTACTGCCCGGAGTTAGTTGTGGCTCAAACACTGAAGTTTGAGCCTTGCCGTGAGAATCTGGATGTGGAGAATTCGCGGAAATATCTCTGGCATTTATTGATTGTCGTAAACTTTGTTAAAACGCTCCAGGTCTGAATACCTTGTGAATTCCGATTCGAATGAAGACTGAAGCAGAGGAGCCGAACCGCCTGCAGGCCGCGCGGTGTTTCTGTATCGGGACACCGAAATCGGAGAGAGATGTATACGGCGCATGTTGTACGTAACATCTGCGTTGGATAGGCTAACGTTTCGCTGTTTATGTTAGGACCATTCGTAAAATTGCGAAAAGCGACGGTTAGTTCCGTCGTGTCTGTCTGTCTGTCCGCATGGAACAGCTCGGCTTCCACTGAGCATATTTTCGTGAAATTTGATATTTGGATGTTTTTCGCAAATGTGTCGAGAAAGTTCCATTGCCATCAAAATCTGACAAGAATAAGGGTACTGAAGACCCCTGTATGTTTATGATAATATCTCGCTCAGTTTGTCTTGAAATTAGAAATATTTCGGACAGAAGTCGTAGAGAAAATCAAATGGAAAAATGTGGTACAGCCGGGCAGGTCACAGGTGACAAAATAATACGGCGCATGCGCTTTGCATGCTGGGTACCTAAGGCTACAGGCCCACAGTCAGAATATGTAATACTCAATACTTTTGCACGGCAACAATGTTCACACCAACGCGCCTCATTGTTATGTTTATACCCACATTGCCTGTGTTGTTCGACAGTAACCCTTTAAACGCCGATTTGAATCCCATCTTCCCTCTGCTGGCATTATTAGGAGCTCACCATATTCTCCATGTTAGCAGGATAAGGGTTAAATGAAATTTGCATTTGATACAGCTTGTGAAACGTACAAAGAAAACGGACACGCAGTGTCGAGGCACTGAAGCACATTTGTTTCAGTCTTTGTATGGGTTGAACTGTACGGTCGGTCGGCCTGCTCTAGGGATGTGCTGTGCTGACAGTGATGTGCAGCCGTCGTAACTTACTTGCGAACCCAACGACTCGAGACGCACGGTGCATTTGGTTCGGACGCGATGGATGTTCGGTTGTTTCTTTGATTTCTGTCTGCTCTCTTTTTTCTCCTCTTCGTGTGTTTCTGAACTTTGTTCACCGTCTAGTGCTTCGACGGAGCACGGCGTCTCAGATACTGGTTGTCTGCGTCCTCAGGTGAAAGGGTAGGAATGGGAGGGACCTCCTGAGTTAGTTCTGACATGACAAGGGGCTGTTCTGAATTACTGAACGGGAACTGATTTAGAGTTCCAAACGTTCATTCCTAGTAAGAAAGGATGGACGAAGTCCATAAAGTGACCACAGACTTTTCCCAGCTTTTACTCAAATCAAGTCAAGTCAAGTCAAGACTTACGAAATAAAAAAACACCGTAAAAATAAAACGGCTACTTTATTTTGAAAAAGAGAGCCGACCTTGTCCTTCCGGGATTGAAAGATCAGTGAAACGAATACATCGGAAGAATACTGATGGGCGATAACGCAGATGCATGAGCGATCGTGCGGCTGACCTGTCAAGTTCCTTTGTGTTGCTGTTCGCATTTCAACAATACTCACGTGTATGGGTATACATGTACAGTTGACCATCGGTATTCTTGACTCCGACTTGCACAAAACCCGGCTAGCGATGGGCCTTCCGGAGCGTAACTATTGCCTTAGTGGCGTGGGAGGGGAGGGGAGGGGGGTCTACTTATTGTGCATATCTGTGCCTTTCCTAGTAGCATAGAAAAAGTTGCAAGGACCTCGTCTTTTCAGAGCAGTTGACCGCAATTTGAGGAATGGTTCGCTGGGCAGGTGAGTTAGCCCTGCTGGGAAACATTGGATTCGCGTTCACTTGGCTGTCGAATTTGTCCAGGTCGTTCCGAATATTCGCATTGAGACACATTATGAATGTTCGCAATGAGACACAGTACGAACAGGCTGAGTCCACGATAGCCTATATCATTTCAGCGAAACAAATTTCTGTTTATCAATGTGTGTTATGGCGGTGACGCCGGTAGATCTGTTATTTTGCTAAAGATTCGGTAAAATTATAATAATTTAATTCAATCAGTTAATTTGTGGGCGGTGTCAACAGCCCAAGTGCCAATTACAGAAGCAGCACAAAATATGTACAAAGTGCGTAGGTAAATTCTTATAATAAAACCAACTAGTTGCACTAATTTCTCAGATTAATTTTTGGAATAAAACTACATATTTCGGACGGTTCCTCTGTCCATCATCAGGAGTTTTTCGTTGTAGCCAACAACCGCCGATTCCGGTAGCCGGGCGGTCTAACGAGTGGGTCTGCGGCCGTTCGCTTGCTGGGAATGCGGATTCGAATCCCGCCAGTGGCATGGATGTCTGCCACTTTTGACAGTTGTGTATTATCAGGTAGATGTCTGTGAGACGGGCTGATCACTCGTACAGAGGATTCCTACTAATTGTGGTGTGTCTGAGTGTGGTCCTGAATCCTAGACAGTGCGGATGCCCTGGCCTACTATCGGCTGTGACGTCATGAGAAAAAAGTGACCACATCTGTGTTTGAATACAAATGCTTCACCATTAACTGTTACTGGAATAATTTTGTTGTAGTGTTGATGAATTTTAATGATGCTAGAAATTAGACGTGGAGGGGAGTGTAATGTTAAAGTGGATTTTGACGTTCAGATCACCGTGCATCGTGACAAATTCTTATAATGAAACCAACTAGATGCACTAATTTCTCAAATTTATTTTTGGAATAAAACTCTACATGTTTCGGACAGTTCCTCTGTCCATCATAGGAGTTTTTCACTGTACGACAGCAATGGTATATGTCATACAGGTTTGCTGACAGCTTGCGAGCAGGATCAGGACGGAACCAGCTGTCCGAAATATGTAGAGCTTTATTCCAAAAACAAATTTGAGAAATTAGTGCAGCTAGTTGGTTAAAAGTTAAAATGGATCTCAGATTGGGCACGGAGGTGTGTACTGGATTTATCTGGCTTAATGTATGGTTCAATGTTGGTCTTTTGAACCCTGTAGTGCATCTTCAGTTTCTATTAAAGGCTGGGAAATCCTTTGCCTTATGGCTGTAAGCTTCTATGGAAGGAATCATTTCATGGAGTTGCTTGTGTTGCGTGTCATTATCCACTCATCAGGTAATGGGTCAGCTGAAGGAGTGACCATTTCATAAGCCCACAAGAAAATCTGAAGCGATAATGTTCGTTGTTGCACCGTGCATGTTGATAGTATTAAGTCCTTTATTTGTCCAACTAATGCACACAAATGATTATAAAATTGCTAAACAGTTAAAATCATTTCAAATTATAACAGTTGCTCCAATATGTTTCGGTTTACATAAACCATCATCAGGGAGCTCTCAGCCTGCGCTTCGCTAAAGTTACAATGTTGACTTCGGTTACATATCGTTATTTGAGGCTACCGGTATTGTGGCTGCATATGGAGGTTGTGCTAATCACCGTACAACGTTTTAATTGGCTTTATAGTAATGTAAAGGTAAAGCAATCCCATTACAGGCCTGGTCAGGCCCTGAGGGTTCCAGAAGTTAGAGGCTCCCAGATTTCAAGACAATCGGCACATGAAGGTGGTAAGGTTGTCAGCCCTACGCACTGGGCGCCCTTACCCCCCAGGAACTATTCCTGGTATTCATTTCTGTTAGAGGCTGAGTCAACCCCAGGGCCATAATGCGGCCGGAAGGGTTGTGACAATGAAAAATTCTAATGACACCGTCCGGAATCGGACCCGCGACATTCCGGCTTGTAGCGCAGTGCCTCAACCAACTGCACCGCCGCGTACCGTTTCTAGTAATGTAATCTGATTAATTACTTTCTATTGTTTTTTGTCTGGTTTTAAAATTTAGCATCTGTAATTATATATCATACATGACAAAATTAAAGGCCTGTTCCTGTGGTTGTGTGTGTGTGTATAATAATTATGTAACGTGAACTCTTAGCTGCGTATATAGGCTGGTTAATTAAACACAGCAGCAGATATGTAAGATGAACCTAATATTGCATTAAGGGGATATAAAATACTGTGTCATGGGTTTTATTAATTGTACATAATAATATGTGTCTGTAGTAATGACATACGTGTATTTAAGTCTGTGAGTTATGTTATGTTATTCCTCGTCTATTTAATGAAGTATCGCCTGTCGCTCTTGTAAATCTTCTTCTTCTTCCATCGGCACTACAGCCCACTGTGGGCTTTGGCCTGTCGAACAATGTCCTTCCATTTTTTCCTATCTGCCACCAACTCTCTCCATCTTCTCACTCTCAGCACTAGAAGATCTCTTTCTACTTCCTCTTTCCATCTTTTCCTGGGTCTTCCCCTTCTTCTTATCCCTTCCAGTTCTTGAATGAAGATCTTTTTGGGCATCATATCCTCCTCCATTCTCTCTAGGTGACGTAACCAGCTTATCCTTTGCTCTTTTATCCATTTTACTATATTTTCTCCTTTGCTCATCTCTTCTAGTTCTCGATTCGTCTGACTTTTCCATTCCCCGTTTTCATATTTAGGGCCATATATTCTTCTAAATATTTTCCTTTCAAAAATTAGCACAGCTTCTTCTTTCTTCGCCAACGTCCGTGCTTCCGCTCCATACGACACTGCCGGTCTTATTAGTGTCTCATATAATAATTTTAGTAGCTCTGGATAAAAGTCGACTCCTGAAGAGACTTATAACGGCAAAATAAGTTCTATTGCCGGCCAACGCTATTGATAATTAATACTTGTTAATTAGGGAATGACCGCAGGGTCGAGTAGAAGCAAAGTGACTGATATGGAAGTAATCTGCATTGCCGATCGCTCGTGTATAGGGAGATGACTGAAAATTAACCGGTTGATGGCGAGTGTACTTTGTTGTTGTCATGTTGGTAACTATGGGAATTCAGCGTACGGCGTTACGGGTACGTCGTCTTTAAGCCTTTGGCAATATCGCATGTGATCACAGGATAACAATTTAATAACAATACGCAAACACCAGCAGCTTAATCATTGTGAACAATGGATTGTTTGTGGTGATACGATTCTGTCGGACAGTATGCTGATTGCTGTTAATTAGTTGCTTAAATATCATTTCTGGTTGAATAGTAAACAAAGACATACCTTTGACGAATTTGCTGTGTTCACTAGTGCAGTGGGTAGCCTCGCATGCAGTCAGTCAGTGGGGCTTCTTACTCAGTGGCAAAGCGGGCGGCGCATGAAGCTGACGACTGTTGATCTGCTGCCCAGGATCGGAATGCGTGGAACTGAACCTCTGTTCCCCCATATACCTTTATGGCTTGGTGCTTAATGAAGCAAAGGGATGGCTTTTGTTTATCAGGGAAGCCCGTTACGGTGTATACAGTAGACGACACTATGTATTTCTCGCTCTGTATATAATTATGTAGAATTATGTAAAATTATGTAGCGTATTCCTTCATAATACTACATACGAGTGGACGTTTATGGACTTCATATCAATTACTAGACAGTGTGCTTACGAATCCAACGGAGTTCGGTTATTTGGGCGTAAAATGGACCTGTTGATGTGGCGGTTAATTGAAGACCTGGTTAATCCGGAGATATATTAGCTAAATAGCTAGCAATATACATGCATCAGGGTGGAAAATTATCACTGGCCTGTCCTGAGAGTATACCACCTATTTATCAATTATATGCATAAAGAGCGCCGGTCCCAGTGACCGCGCGGTCTAAGGCTTGGGTCTGCGGCCGCTCGCTTGCTGGGATTGCGGGTTCGAATTCCGCCGAGGGCATGGATGTCTGTCTGTTGTGA
>Ga0123354_10020786_pt1 | contig 10332 bp, 8 predicted proteins | sample TergutLab28metaG_2_FD_97872 | JGI IMG/M metagenome (GOLD analysis project Ga0123354, IMG submission 97872) | Labiotermes labralis P4 segment gut microbial communities from Petit-Saut dam, French Guiana - Lab288 P4 | ecosystem: Host-associated > Arthropoda: Insects > Digestive system > Gut ...
TCCTCGATCATGGTGGAGCCGAAATCGTTTGCCCCGAAATAGAGGGAGGCCTGGGCGATGTCCGCGCCCATGGTCACCCAGGAGGCCTGAAGGTTGGGGAAGTTGTCCAGGACCAGACGCGCGATGGCCAGTACCCGCAGATACTCCTGGGGCGAGCATTTTTTGCCGCCGAGCGCCGTGTTGTCGGGCTGGAACCCCCAGGGGATGAAGGCGGTGAAGCCTTTGGTCTCGTCTTGGAGATCGCGCAGGGCGGTCAGATGCCCGATGCGCTCCTCCCAGGTCTCCACGTGGCCGAACATCATGGTGGCCGTGGTGCGAAGCCCCTGCTTGTGGGCCTCGCGCATGACGTCAAGCCACTCGGCGGTCGAGCACTTGGCCTTGGCCACAAGGGAGCGCACCCGGTCCGAGAGTATTTCCGCGCCGCCGCCCGGGATGGAGGCCAGCCCCGCGCTTTTCAGCCGGGCGATCACCTGGGCCACGCTCAATTTAGCCAGGCCCGCGAAATAGACGATCTCCGGGGGCGAGAAGCCGTGCACGTGGATTTCCGGGTAGCTCTCCCGGATGAAGCGCAGGAGCGATTCGTAATATTCCACGCCCATGTCCGGGTTGTGGCCGCCCTGGAGCAGGATTTGGCGGCCGCCGAGCCGCAGGGTCTCCTCGATCTTGGCGCCGAGCTCTTCGCGGGAGAGAACATAGCCTCCCGCCATGCCCGGGGTCTTGAAAAAGGCGCAGAAGCGGCAGCCGCACGTGCAGATATTGGTGGAGTTGATGTTGCGGTCCACCACATAGGTCACGATGGGCTCCGGGTGCAGACGAAGACGCATCCGGTGCGCCAGGCTCCCCAGAAGCGCCAGAGGGGCGTTTCCGGCCAGAAAAAGGGCGTCCTGGGCGCTTAGGCGCGCGCCGGACGCGGTGGCCCCAGTGAGTTGGTCAAGCTGGTCAAGGCGCTTAGTTGACATGCCCTGCCTCCCTGAAAAGGCCGTCGCGCCGCACGGGCGTAAAGCCGCTCGAGGCGATGGCGTGTTCCAATTCCGGGATGGTCAGGGCCTGGGCCGAGTCCGACCCGGCATCGTGCCCGATGCGCTCCTCCACCACCGTGCCGTCCAGATCGTCCGCGCCCCAGGAGAGGCACAGCTGCGAGAGCTTGAGGCCAAGCATCACCCAGTAGGCCTTGATGTGCGCGATGTTGTCGAGCATCAGCCGGGCCACGGCCATGGTGCGCAGCACGTCCATGGGGGTGGGGCCGTGGGCCTCGCCGCCCAGGGGATTGTTGCCGGGCAGATAGGGCAGGGGGATAAAGCACATGAAGCCGCCGGTTTCGTCTTGCTGGCGGCGCAGGGCGTCCATGTGTTCCAGGCGCTGCCTCGGCGTTTCCAGGTGGCCAAAAAGCATCGTGGCGTTGGAGCGAAGCCCGGCCCGGTGCGCGTCGGCCATGACCGAGAGCCACGTTTTGGCGTCAATCTTTTCCGGGCACAGCCTCCGGCGCAGCGCATCGTCGAAGATTTCCGCGCCGCCGCCCGGGAGCATGTCCACCCCGGCGCCCTGCATCCGCGCAAGCACTTCGGAGACGCTTAAGCCCTCAAGGCGCGCCAGATGGTGCATCTCCACGGCCCCCAGGGCCTTGATGGAGGCGTGCGGGTAGGCTTTGCGCACGCGCCCGGCCAAGTCCAGGTAGTAGCCGAGGCGAAGCGAGGGGTGGCAGCCGCCCACGATATGCACCTCGTCCAGGGGACCTGCGGCCTGAAGCTTGGCCATGGCGTCGTCCACGGTGAGGACGTACGCGCCGCTCTCGCCCTCGTCCTTGCGGTAGGCGCAGAAACGGCAGCGGTTGACGCAGATGTTGGTGGGGTTGATGTGGCGGTTCACCACATAGTGCACGCGGTCCCCGTGGAGCCTGGTCCGCGCGCGCATGGCCAGACTCGCCGGGACGTGCGGATCCGGACATTCGTACAGGCGAAGCCCGTCCTCCACGGACAGGCGCTCCCCGGCGAGCGTCTTGTCCCAGACGCGGGCCAGGCCCAGCGATTCGATATGGGCTCTATCCAACGCGGAATCCTCCGGCCAGCATGGCGGCGAGGCGCTTCGCCGCCTGACGGCAGTGTTTGGGGTCGGTTACGGTCTTGCCCAGGCCCGTGTCCATGAAGGGCTGCGCCTGGGCCTGGACAAAGCGGTCCAGCACGGCGTCCAGCACGAACACGGCCAGGGCGGTATCCAGACGCTCCGGCAACTCCCCCGACTGTTTGGCCTCGTGAATGATGGGGGTGAGAAACTTGGCGGAAAGCTTGCGCACGCGCCCCAGAAATCGCTCCCGCAGGGGAAAATCCCCCCCGGCCAGCATCTTCAGGTAGATGCGGTAGATGTCAGGGTGCTCCCGCACGAAATCCGTGCCCACGACGAGCAGGACTTCCAGCCGCTCGGCCAGCGGACGCCCGGCGGTCTCGTCGCGGCCCTGGCGCAGCGTGGCGGAGAAGCGGTCCACGGCCTGGTCGAACACCCAGGAGAAGAGCCCCTCCTTGGTGCCGAAATACTTGAAGATAGACCCCTTGGCGATGCCGAGCCTTGCCGCCAGCCGGTTCATGCTGGCCCCCAGAAAGCCGCCCTCGGCGAACTCCCGCCGCGCTTCGAGCAATACGCGGCGCTGTTTGTCAACGGGGATGTTCTGGAAGGTGGGGGTTGCGTCCATGGGGTGTCTCGCGTAAGGATGACCGCGTGGTCACCGATACATCCCCCAACACGCTTCGTCAACTGAGTCTGGGCATCTCGCCCTGCCCCAACGATACCTTCATCTTCCACGCGCTGCTTCACGGGCTGGCCCCTGAAGCTCCGGGCTTCGCCGTCGGCGAACGCGTCATGGTGGACGTGGAGGAGTTGAACCTGCTTGCCGCGCAAGGCGTTCTGGACGTGATAAAAATCTCCATGGCCGCCATGGCGGACGCATCCGCCCATTACCGGCTTTTGCCGTGCGGCGGGGCGCTGGGGCGCGGATGCGGGCCGCTTCTCGTGGCGCGCGCGGACCGCGATCCATCCCAGCCCATAAAGACCCTGGCCCTGCCCGGAGAGCGCACCACGGCGGCGCTCCTCGCCCGGCTTGCGGGCGTTAGGGGCGAACCCCAGGGCCAGCCGGTGATTCTGCGCTACGACGAGATCGTGCCCGCCGTGGCCGGGGGCCGCGTGGACGCGGGCGTGCTTATCCACGAGGGGCGCTTCACCTACGCCGAAAAAGGCCTCCAACTGCTCCTCGACTTCGGCGCCTTTTGGGAAGAGACCTACAAGCTGCCCCTGCCGCTTGGGGTCATCGCCGTGAAGCGCGATCTGGGCGCGCCTGTGGCCGCTCAGGTCGCCCAGGCCATCCGGGCAAGCCTCGCCCATGCCTGGAAGCGTCCGGAGGACAGCCGGGCCTTCATAGCCGCCAATGCCCAGGAGATCTCGCCTGAGGTCACGCAAGCCCACATCGAGATGTTCGTCAATCCCTTCAGCATGGACATCGGGCCGGAGGGCCGCCATGCCATCGCGGCCCTGGCCCGGGCGGCCTTTGAGGCAGCGGGCAAAGGCCCCGCGCCTACGGATCTTTTCTGGGAGATTTAATGCCAGGGGCTCCGCCCCTGGACCCCGCTGGGGGGAATGATTCCCCCCAGACCCCCTCAATAGGGTGTACAGGTTTCACCGGGATTTCTGGCGTGGCCAGCCACCTGTTGTTCTGGTACGCTGCCCCCATACGTTAAGGAGTGACGATATGGCGCGCGAGTTCGTGCTCGGCCGGGGCGTGGCCTTCCATAAGGCGCAGGGGTGCGGCAACGATTTTGTCATTATTGACAACCGGGAGCTCCGGCTTGCCGTGGACCACATGGCCGAATGGGCCAGGCGCGTGTGCCGCAGATGTTTCGGCGTGGGCGCCGACGGCATCATGTTTTTGGAGGAGGCTACGCCCGGGAGCGGCTTCGATTTCCGGTGGCACTTCTACAATGCCGACGGCTCACGCGGCGAAATGTGCGGCAACGGGTCCAGGTGCGTGGCCAAGCTCGGGAATCTGCTGGGTTTCGCGGGCAAGCGCCATGTGATCGGCACGGATGCCGGGGGCGTGGAGGCCGAAGTGTTGGGCGACGGCCAGGTGCGCGTGCGCCTGACGAACCCCACCGATCTCAAAACCAACATGGAGCTTTCCGTTGCGGGTGAGCGGCTGACCGTCCATTTTGTGAACACCGGCGTGCCGCACGCGGTGATTTTTTACGAGGATGCGTCGCTTGTGGATGTGAAGCGCCTTGGCCGGGAGGTGCGTTTTCACGAGGCGTTCGCGCCAAAGGGCACGAATGCCAATTTTGTGAGCGTGCGAGACTCCGGGCATCTGACGGTGCGCACCTATGAGCGCGGCGTGGAGGACGAAACCTACGCCTGCGGCACGGGCGCGTGCGCGGCGGCCGTGGTGGCCAACTCCCTGGGACTTGCGGGAGAGGACGTGGAAGTGACGACCTCCGGGGGAGAAGTGCTTGGCGTTAGCGTTGCGGATGGACAGGTCTTCTTGCGCGGCGCGGCGGAAATATCCTTTAGCGGCGTGTTATACCCGGAAACGCTTGGCTTGCCTGGACTTTAAAAAATACCGGCGCGGAGCTTGTGCACATGAATGTGGCGATACTCATTGATGGCAGTTTTTTTTGGATGAAACACCTTGAGGCGCGCCTGGGGCAGCCCCCGGCGGCGCAGTCCGTGGGCATGGCCTGTGAGCGCATCATGGAGGACGCGGAGTTTTCCCAGGACACGCTGTTTCGGGCCTATTATTACGATTCGCCTCCGTACGGGGGCAGGGCGATCCATCCGATCTCCCAGCGCGAGATAGAGTTTTCCGCCACGGAGCAGTTCCGCGCCAAACACGACTATCTGGGGGAGCTGCGCCGCATGCCGCGCATGTTTCTGCGCCTGGGCTCCTTGGCCATGCAGGGCTGGAAGCTGAACAAGAAGAACATGCGCGCGATCATGGATTCGCTCAGCCGCAATCTGCCTCTGCTGCCCCAGGATGTGACGATAAACCTGGTGCAAAAAGAGGTGGATATGCTGATGGGCCTGGACATCGCCTGGATAGCGGCCCAGAAGATGGTGGACAAGATCGTGCTCCTGACCGGGGACGCGGATATGATCCCGGCCATCAACTTTGCCCGGGAGCAGGGGATGTTGGTTTTCGTGGCCAAGTTCGGGTATTATCTCTCGGACAAGCTGCGCGATCATGTGGACGGGGTGGTGGAGTTCAACCTGCCCGCGCCGGAGCGGAGCTGTCAGCCGCCGCGGGTGGTGTCCGTGCCTGTCCCCGGCGAGGGACATCCGGAGGAGAATCACAAGGAGGAGGCGCACTGTCCGGCGGATGAGACCCTCTACGAGTAGGGACTTTCCCTTGACAGCACGCGGCCGTGCGGATAGACGATTTCTCCTTGCCTGGAGGGCCGTTAACTCAGGAGGTAGAGTACCTGCCTTTTAAGCAGAGAGTCGCAGGTTCGAATCCTGCACGGCCCACCAACCCACTCTACCGACAAAATCCGAAAACGTCCGAAAACGTCCGAAACACCGCGTAAATATTGAATAGCCGGGCCAGAAATGGCCCGGCTATGTTTTTCTCTGTGCGTTGACGTGCGGCTTGTTTCTGAGGTTCGTATTTTTTCAAGGCACGGAGAAGCGGATGGTGTTCGGCCTGTGGTCCGATGTGCCCCTAAAACGATCTGTCCAACTCCGGGAAGAGGTCAGCACCACGCTGGCCGATGGTCTGGGCCTTGTAGCTCCGTGTCCTGAGAAGTTGAGATTTATTATATATTAAAAAAAAACTTTACAGAACTATTGACATCATGAGTCACCGAGTATAGGTTTTATGAATCTTAAATTAAGGATGGTAGAAAAGGCTTTCTGCGGCACAGTAGGTTGGTGTCGCCCGCGCGGGCGAGGATTGAAATTGTAATGTTTTTTTGCAGATATATGCCGGCTGAACCATTTAAGTTCCGTCGGCATATACTCCCTCCTCAAAATGCTGCCAGGTGATGGTGACGACAAAAGAGGAGCTTGTATGTATCTGGCGCACGTCCGTAAAGCCGATAGTGCTAAACAACCGTTGCGCCGTCATCTTTTAGAGACGGCGGAGCTGGCTGAGAAATTTGCGCAAAAGATCGGATTGCCTTCCTGCGGCCGCTTGCTGGGGTTGCTGCATGATCTGGGCAAGTATTCTGAGCAGTTCCAGCGGTACCTAGCGTCGGCAGCGGGACTGCTGAACCAGGACCAGGATGGCTTCCTGCCGGATGCCGCGGCGTACAAGGGGAAGATTGATCACTCCACCGCGGGCGCGCAATATGTCTTCAGCCGTCTGAAACAGTACGGGGCGAAAGGCCGCCTGTATGGGCGCATGCTGGCGTTACCCATGGCTTCCCATCATTCCGGCCTTATAAACAGCCTGGATCCGGACGGTGACGACGCCTTTATCCAGAGAATGAGCAAAAAGGAGCCACAGGCCCACTTAACCGAAAGTTTTGAGCAAATGCGTATGGAGCCGGAGGTGTTTCAGGAACTGGAGGCGCTGTTCACGGCAGATGGAAGCGTGACGGACGAACTGTCCGCCCGGCATGTGCGCCTGTTTCAAAAAGATTCCGCCAACGGAGCGGCCTTCCGGCATGGCCTCTTTGTACGTTTTCTAACGAGCTGCCTTCTGGATGCCGACCGCATTGACAGCGCCTGTTTTGAATTCCCTGAACAAGAGGCCATATACAATGTCAAGGAGACTCCCCTTTGGAGGGCTTTGAGCATCAAGCTGGAACAGGAGCTTGCCGCCAAAGATGCGACCCTCCCAATCAACGCTTTGCGCCGGGACATTGCCAAGCGCAGCCTGGCCCGCGCCACTGACAGGCAGGGACTTTTCACTCTGACGGTCCCGACCGGCGGGGGGAAAACCCTGTCGAGTTTGGGCTTTGCCCTGCGCCACGCGCAAGAGCACCATCTTGAGCATATTTTTTACATTATTCCCTATACGTCCATCATTGATCAAAATGCAGAAGTGGCGCGGCGCATCTTGGAAGCCGGGGAAGAACCCGGCTCCGTGGTTCTGGAACACCACTCGAACATCATGCCGGATAAAGAAACATGGCGCGGCAAGCTCTTGGCCCAGAACTGGGATTCGCCCATTATTTTCACAACCATGGTCCAGTTCCTTGAAACGCTCTTCAAAACAGGCACGGGCAAAACCCGGCGCATGCACAATCTGGCCCGTTCCGTGCTGGTATTCGACGAAATCCAAACCTTGCCGCCGCGCCTTACGTATCTATTCTGCAATGCCTTGAATTTTCTGGTGGAGGAATGCGGCTCCTCGGCCATGCTCTGCACCGCGACGCAACCACTTCTGGGCCGCCTGCCCAAACCGGAAAACGGACGGCTCGACCTTGGGCCCAAGCGGGAGATCATGGAAAACCCGGCCGAGCTGTTCACGGCCCTACGCCGGGTGGACTTCGTTAACCATTGCGACAAAGGCATGACGCTCGAAGAAATCGGTGTGCTGGCCTTGGAGGAACTTGCGCAATCAGCCTCTTGCCTGGTGGTGACGAACACCAAAAAATGGGCGGAAAACGTCTATCGTTTTTGCGGGGAAAGCGGCATTGAGCATGTCTTTTATCTCAGCACCCGGCTATGCCCGGCGCACAGAATGGACGTGCTGGCCGAAATCATCCGGCTTTTGGAGGCCAAAACGCCGGTACTCTGCGTCAGCACCCAGCTCATTGAGTGTGGGGTTGATATAAGCTTTGGCGCGGCCATACGCTTCGCCGCCGGGCTGGATTCCATTTTGCAGACCGCCGGGCGCTGCAACAGGCACAAGGAATGCGAACGCGGGCGCGTGCATATTGTAACACCGCCGGAAGGGCAGGAGAATCTTAAATATCTCCCTGACATCAAGGCGGGAAAAAGCGCCTGTTTGCGCGTATTGCGCGACTTCGAGGACAGCGCGGGCGCTGGCTGCGATCTCAGTGACCCGAAACTGGTGGAGCAATACTTTGAGTACTATTTTTACGAGCGCGCCGCCGAGATGGCCTACAACGTTCGCGCATCCGATGCCGGACGCGACGATACGCTGCTCAACATGCTGGGCTTGAATGCGCTCAATACCGGACGGGCCAAGGCCCCGGAGATGTTGCGCCAATCATTCGCCGCGGCGGCTTCCTGCTTTCAGGCCGTGGATTCGGCCGGGCGCGGCGTGATCGTGCCTTACGGCGAGGGCCGCGATCTCATCGCTGAACTGTATTCGCTCTCCGGGCGCTATGATGTGCGCAACCTGCTGCGCCGGGCGCAACGCTATACGGTGAATGTGTACCCGGAAAAGCTTGTGCTGCTGCAAAGGCAAAATGCCGTGCGCGGCGTTCCTGACATGGAAGATATCCTCTGCCTGGAAGAAGGCTGGTATGACGCGAAACTGGGGCTGCTTGAAGAAGGATTGGGTGAAGTGCCGCTGAATATTCTTTAGCATCATATACAGGCCGCATACAGGAGGTGCCGATGAACAATACGGTCAGTTTTCTGGCGCATGGACGATACGCGCTTTTTTCCGACCCGCTGACGCGCCTGGGCGGGGAAAAATGCTCGTACCACATCCCCACGTATGAAGCACTCAAGGGCATCGTCAAAAGCGTTTACTGGAAGCCCACCCTGATTTGGCGCATCAAGCGGGCGCGCGTCCTCAAAACCATCCGCACCCAGAGCAAGGGAGTCAAACCCCTGCTGTACGATGCGGGCGGCAACACCCTTTCCATCTATGCCTACCTTGTCAATGTGGCCTATCAGGTGGAGGCGTCATTCACTTGGAACGAGCATCGTCCGGAAATGGCGGACGACCGTATTGACGGCAAGCATTACGAAATCGCCCGGCGGATGATCGAACGCGGCGGCCGGCAGGATATCTTCCTCGGCACGCGTGATTGCCAGGGGTATGTCGAGCCTTGCGTTTTCGGCGAAGGCGAAGGGGCCTATGACGATCTGCCGGAGCTGGCCTTTGGCCTTATGTTCCATAGTTTTGACTACCCGGATGAAACCGGCGTTGACGAGTTGGCCGCGCGTTTTTGGCCGGCGGTCATGCGCAAGGGGATCATTGATTTTCCCGAACCGGCGGTCTGCAATATCCGCAAAGTGATCCGCCCGATGAAAGCCAAAGAGTTTCATCCCGGCAAAAACTGCCGGCAGGTGACAGAGGAGGAGCTGCCGTGAGCTGGATGCAAAAACTGCACGCCACCTATGAGCGGTGTTTCGGCAACGCTCTTCTCCCGGATGCCGGAAGGCTCATGCCGGTCAGCCACACGTCCCAGAATGTCAACATCAAGGTCATTCTGGACAAGGACGGCAACTTCCGGGGCGCGGAACTACTGGGCAAGGAACCCCTGGTCATTCCGGCGACAGAAAGTTCGGCAGGAAGAGCAGGCATCAGTCCCGCTCCACATCCGCTAATAGATAAAATTCGTTACTGCGCCGGTGACTATGCCGACTACGGCGGCTCCAAAAAGGACAACTTCGCTCTGTACGAGGAATTGCTCCGCAACTGGGCGCAGTCTGGGCACAGCCACGCGAAAGTGCAGGCCGTCCATGCCTATATCGTCAAAAAACGGCTGGTGCGCGATCTGGTTCAAATAGGCATCCTGGCCGTGGATGAAAACGGTAAACTGAGCCAAAACTCGTCTTCCGCCGCGCTGCCCTTGTTCAAATCCCTCGCGGGAGACAAGGATCAGGGGGATGCCCTGGTCTGCTGGAGCGTGGAAGGGCTCGGCCCGGACGCCACAACCTGGTCCGACCCGGAACTGCAAAAGGCCTGGATCGCCTACGATTCGCAGCAAATGAACGCCGCCGGCATGTGCATGGTCACCGGGGAAGAGCGGCCAGTGGCCGCGCAACACCCGCGCAATATCCGCTGGCCAGGCGATGGAGCCAAGCTCATCTCGTCTCCATCCAAGGATCAAAGGGGATTCACATTCCGGGGCAAGTTCGATCTTGCCAAAGAAGCCTGTACTGTCGGTTACGAGGCAAGCCACAAAGCCCACAACGCCTTGCGCTGGCTCATCTCCCGCCAGGGCTCCCGGCAGGGAGAACAGGTGGTGCTGGCTTGGGCCGTCAATGGCGAAGTGGTTCCCAACCCGGTCGAAGAGGAACCCTGGCAGACCCAACTGTCCGAAGAGGACTTTGTCCCTTCCATCGAAGAATCCGCTGAAGGCACCGTTTCACATGCCGCCGACGTCGGGCAAAGTTTCAGCAGGGAACTGGGCAAGGCTCTCGCTGGTTATGAAGCCAAACTCAAGCCGACGGACGAAATCGTCATTCTCGGCCTGGACGCGGCCACAA
>Ga0123354_10020787_pt1 | contig 10332 bp, 8 predicted proteins | sample TergutLab28metaG_2_FD_97872 | JGI IMG/M metagenome (GOLD analysis project Ga0123354, IMG submission 97872) | Labiotermes labralis P4 segment gut microbial communities from Petit-Saut dam, French Guiana - Lab288 P4 | ecosystem: Host-associated > Arthropoda: Insects > Digestive system > Gut ...
CATGCCCAGCCCATCTCATTCTTCTCGATTTTATCACCCGCACAATATTGGGTGAGGAGTACAAATCATTTAGCTCCTCGTTATGCAATCTCCTCCATTCCCCCGTTACCTCGTCCCTCCTACCTAACACTCATTATATATTTTCATCCTTGCAGCATTACACACCATATGCAGCAATAACACAATTATAGTCTCGAGCTCCTGATGATGGGCAAATAAGTGCCCGAAACATTTTGATCAGATTATAAGTGCAATAAAGCATTCAGTAGCATCTAGTTGGTTTTCTTCTCTACGCTTATAACTATTAACCCTTTAAAGACGAAGCGCAGACTGCTTTATTTAAAGCCCCAGTCCGTACCGCGCTGTAAACACTTTTCATCTCGGCTATAAAAACCAATCAGTTTATGCTGTAAGTGGCAAAAGTCGCTGTTTGTTCTCATACAAATACAAAACACATAAATACAGCGTGGGAAGAGTGTACAGTTTTGGAATGTTAAACCTGTTGGTGCATCAAGCAACCAGTAGGCCTTAAAATGTTAATATATCTACATACTGCTGTGTATTTGAACTCTCTCCTTATACCGCAATTACCAGCATTAGATTTCCTAACTGTACTTCTGGATTGCGAGCCACGTGTTGAGAAACTTTGCTTTTCTCATAATGCCGGAGCTGTGTACAAATGTCCAGTTGATAATCCTAGTTGCTAGGGGAGCGGAGACATTGAAAGAGATCGAAACCAACAGTTGTGATTCGAGACATCTTCGGTTACAGCGCAGAATTCCGTAATGCAGAAATTTTTATATTCTAGGTCATTTGTGTGTGTGTGTGTGTGTGTAAGTGAGAGAGAGAGACAGAGAGAGAGAAAAAAGAGAGGGAGGCTTAAGGATTTTGTCAGTATCGACGACTGTATCACGTCAAATGATGTCATTGACGACTGATGACTTGGTAGGTGATGGGAAGGAAACAGTCGTTCTCTTACGGAAGTACTAGCCCAGCACTTTGCTGGAAGGACTAATGAATGCAACGAAAAGCTTAGTCATCGATATTTCGTGCCCTGGCTGAGATTCGAATCAGGTATCTGCAGAATAGAAGTCTAGATGAAGCAGAGTTAGTATTGACCTCAAAATAGTAGGGCGTGATGAGGTTATTTCTAAATTCCATTCTTCATAGTTTTAGGGTTATAGACTCTACCATCTGTCTGTATAGCGCCCCCTCAGTTCACGAGGGCGCAAAGCCTCCTTTTAACCGAATTTCTAAGTCCTTTTTTTTTTTTAGAAATTTGATATGACCCCTTTGTAGAGACATCGCACTGTCGCAATCATTTGTGTTTGATAATGTCACAAGAAATTAAATTAATTATGGATGTGGCGTATCAAGTGTCAAGGCGGACCCTACAATTAGCACGTATTTTTTCGCATTTAATATCTCTACATTTAGTTTCGGTGTGAAGAGGCAGTGTGATTTTGTGGGACATTTTTCAAGGGCAAAAATAAGTAACATGAACCATCCCGCTAAGCTATTTATTCAAAAACCAATAAGCATCCGTCTAATGAAAGACGCATTTGTTACAGAGAAACAACGGCTTCATTATGTGTGGTGTCGTTAAATCGGAGTATAAACACCCTGCACTTTACATGCACGGTTTATGATACATCTAACCACTACCCATGGTTTGTATCATTTTACTATCATATTTTGAAATTCTGTCCAGCTAATTTGATGTGTGCTGGACCGTGCATCATTGTGATAACTGAAGAATAAGAACCAACTAGATGCTACTTATTATTTTATTGTACTTCTTATAGGCTCAATATGTTTCAGGCACTACTATGCCCATCATCGTGCTATAGCCTGCAACCCGGACACTACTCCAGCCTAACCGCACCTAACTTCCAACCTACAGCAAATCAAGAACGAGACGACCGATGTGGTAATCTACAGTATAGTCGTGAGTTCCTGATGATGGGCATAGCAGTGCCCGAAACATGTTGAGCCTATAAGAAGTACAATAAAATAATAAGTAGCATCAAGTTGGTTCTCATTCTGCAGTTATCTGTCCAGCTACTTTCCCAAAGAGCGACAAGTTCTCATGTTCCTATAACAGGTTAGTAAAACTTTTTATGACAATATATTATTAATGAAATTTATGAATATTAACCCTTTAAATTCGAAGCACAGACTGCTTTATTTAAAGACCCAGTCCGTGCCGCGCTGTAAACACTTTTCATCTCGGCTATAAAAACCAATCAGTTTATGCTGTAAGTGGCACAAGTCGCTGTTTGTTCTCAGATAAATACAAAACACATAAACACAGTGTAGGCAGAGCGTACAGTTGTTGAATGTTAAACTGTTGGTGCATCACGTAACCAGTAGGCTTTAAAAGGTTAAATGTGACAATTTTGATATCGCTGTCTTCAGTAAAATTACGAGTATTATTGTGCATTACATCTTCTTGTAAATCCTGTACAGCCTGGCGATGGGTTAGTTAAAAGCTGAAATATGTAGCCGTTGTTTCTCTATAACAAGTATATGTTGCCTTCTAAGTAAGTCATGATCATGCACTGATTGTTTAGGAGAATTAACCAACAAATGTTTATAATGATATGTGGATTTATTATATTATAATGAGCTTAGCCTACTATATGTTTCGGCACTTTATGGTTAATTCTCATAAGATATGTTGTTCTACGGTTACTTACTGGTTTAAAAAATACGTCTTTCGAAGCTGGAAACGGAGTGCTTAAAAACATTCCCATTAACAGGCCTCGAATGCTGCATGATGGCTTGAAAACTGAAGAGCTGTTGCTGAGGTACGAATGTCACAAGTAAATCTCAGAGCTGGTTTGTAATTAGAGATGTCTGATAATTAAAGCGAAAAAAGTTAATTACTGCATTTCATTTATCTGATCGTATCTGTATCAAAATAGAAAATGCTTACCATGTAATTAACAATTCATACCGGGTTAACTGCAATTCTGGTGCATATTTGGCGGCGCACAAGCGCATTTCGCCTCGATCATACGGAAAGGACTGGAACAAAACCAGAGTGTTGAGAACACACAGTTTCTAAATGCGTTTCCTGCATTTTATACACCTCAGTGGCATTAGTATTGATTTACTGTAAGATTTTATTACGTCAATCTCTCTGCTTATCAGGGTTACCGAGCGGACAGATCGTGGTTTCGAATCGCACTTGGGGCGTGGATATAGGTCCATGACGTTTCTATACTTATGTTATTCATTGTAGGTACAGGCCTTGCGAATGGCCGATCCTTCATCCGAGGGGTTATTCTAGAACTATCAAGGAACAGGATTCGTAAATCTGAAAAACGAGATGGTATGTATTGCATTTGCTTGTAGCGCCTTAAAAGTGGACGGTCAGGTACCCTGTGAACCGGACACCCCTTAGTTTTGACTACATTAAATATCTACCGCTTATTAATTGTGTTTATATTTAACACCGTAATCAGTTTTTCGCTAAGACTACGATGGGCGTTGTTCGAGAAAACTGGTATTTTCTTTGAGCTTTATACACAACGGAGTTCACGAACCAGTAATAACTGATGCCAGCTTTATCCCAGAGTGAAAATTTACGTACCCCTTCTCAATGAGGACGTGGTTGTTACCTGAAACTGCATTTTATGGTACATTATAAATACCACCAACAGCGGATGCATTTAATTCACAGAAAGCGCCCTTTAATAAAATAAAACGTCACTGGTACAAAGTTACCTCAGGATTGTTTTCTGCAGTCGAAACAAATGCAACATATGACGTCCGTCTCAGGAGGAGGATGATGTACTTCCGGTGGTCGTCAGCTGTCCGGTGGTGGATCTTCTTCTTCTTGAGAAGAACCAGTAGAGCCATCGCCATCTGCACCTTTGAGATCACGTGACTTGTCCAGCTGTTCCTCGAATGCGATCAGAACATTTGAACGCTGCTTGAAGGAGTGTAGTGCCTTCATGTTCAGGGTCACGCAGTTACGATCGTTTGGAACCTAGGTTAACTGTTTACCATTCTACACGGCGTCACATCACATTAAATTTGAATCTGCAACTGCACAACTCTGAGAACCTCGAATCTCGCAGTGTCCAGTCTCGATCAGACCTACGAATTTTGGTCATCATTTTTTGGTAACAACCCAGGATATTCGTCGGTAAAAACCCCCCCCCCCCCCCACACATTGGTCCTGCCCCGTTGTTTTACACGGTGTTGCAGTACGGTAGTGTTTGTCACAGCAGATTATTGTTAAGTATCTAGTTTAATTTATTGTGGGGGAAGACTCTTATATAGCCCATACATCTAAAGCAACACAAACACTAAACTAAAATATTCATGTATTCCAGACGCCATTGATAACAAATTTGGTAATGTAAATTGTTAACATTTTGTTGTTTCGTACACATAAAGACGGGTCTATATTTCTACGTCAGGGAAAGACAGGAAACTACTTTTGTTCATAATGTCTGTATCATAATTAATTTTGTATTATGACCACCATAATACGTTATGGACATTAATTTACATAATTGAACAAACCACATATATTGTGGCTAGTCCCAGTGGCCGCGCGGTCTAAGGCGTAGGTTCTCGGCCGCTCGCTTGCTGAGATTGTGGGTTCGAATCCCACCGGGGGACATGAACGTATTTCTGTTGTGAGTATTGTGTGTGTTGTCAGGTAGAGGTCTCTGCGACGGGCTGATCACTCGTCCGGAGGAGTCCTGCCGACTGTGGCGCGTCGTTGTGTGTGATCTAGAAACCTCGTGTATGAGGAGGCCCTGGCCCACTGGGGGCTGTCGCGCCAGAAACAAACAATATATATTGTGTCTCATTACGAGTTTAATTTCTCTCAAAATTCTTTGATAAATACTGGCACCAAATTTTAAAATTAATGCATATGGATTGGCTCTCTCTGTCCCTCTCTCTTTCTCTCTCTATATATATTATATATCTATATCCGATGGCTGATGTGGCTCCATGGAAATTGGGCTTGTTACATCACCCATGAACCAGGCTCTGTCATATTGTATCTCGGTAAACATAACAACAAACCCCGAAGCAATCACTTGCTCAATCACAAAACAAGGGCGTTTTATATATATACATACATATATACATAGTTCATTAACATATCAATCACTTAACTTAATCCTTTAAAGCACAACCCTATGTTTATGTAGGCCAACACCAAGCTTAACATTAAAATATTCCACATTTTCTTCGAGTTTCTTACAAAACTTCATATACGTGAATTGCTTCCTGAAACAGCCTTAACCCAGTTGCTTTGGAAATGGAGCTGCAGTGTGTGGATTAATTGATATGCGTTATTTGCATGAATATAACAATTGAAATGGTCTACAAAACAACAGCTGTGTCATGTTTTCGGAGAACGCATGGAAGATATGAAAGATTCCAAAACGGTGCCTGCATGTCTGTACACATCAATTGTTGTATCTAATTTCTCCTGTGTTTGTTAGAAACGGTTGTAAAATTCACATGGTCAAGGACCAGTGAATTATAATAGAAAGACGTATGCATGGGTGCAATTAATTATAGACTCCTGTATGTTCACTTCCTATTATTAGAGAGGTGGGTTTTGTGAAACTCTAAAATTTATACTTTACTTAATGTGAAACAGGCTACAGACAGGAAAGCAAGACACAGAGTGCAGCATGTGATTGGTGTGACGAATGTAAATCGGAATTCAGCTTTATGACAATTACGTGCGTCAGTAATAAAGGTTAGTCTTTTAGGGGCGTTCACAAATTGCGAAAAGCGATTATTAGCTTCGTCATATGTCTGTCCGTCTCTCCGTCCGCGTTGAAACAACTCGGCTCTCACTGGACGGATTTTCATGAAATTTGACATGTGTATTTTTCGAGATATATAGAACTATAATTTTGCCTGTTGTTTTGTATGGGTTTGAAACTTGGTCGCTGACATTGCGGGAGGAAATGAAGCTGAGGGTGTTTGAGAACACGGTGTTGGGGAGAATATTTGGACCTAGGAGGGACGAGTACCTCAACATAGCGCCAAGGTCCAGAACGCATGGAGCTCTGCTTCCACTCCACCATGTCAACATGGCATGATGCTTACTAAGCAGTAAAACAACTTACACTTTCTCCAGCTCAACTTCACTAGGTATTTCTCATTTCCTCTTGCCTAATTTATCTGTATTTGTTTAGTTTCTCAGTGTTTGAAAAGACTTTGGGTTACAAATTGTGTTCAGCTCCGTGTGTTGCCAGAGTATAGATTAAGCAGCAGTGTGCAGGGCGTTCAGACGATGCAGACGATATCGTATTCAAGAGTCCTTTTTCGAACCTCGCAATCGTGCAACGCCTCCATTCGGTTCTGAAGTTTAATGCATGGAGCTACACCTCCATTACTCCGTCCGTCTTCAGGTGAGGGACCCCGGTTGTGGTTTCAATAATTAATAAATTTTATGTAAGTTTTCAGTCCAACACAACCTTTATTATATAAAATATAATTAAAAAATAATTAAAAGATTATAGCAGCGACATGTTTCGACTTTGATGTTTATTGGACCGTGCATCATTGTGATAACGGAAGAATAAAAAACCAACTAGATGTCACTTGATATTTTATTGTACTTCTTATAGGCTCAACACGTTTCGAGCATTACTATGCCCATCGCCGGTCCCAGTAGCCGCGCGGTCTAAGGCGTAGGTCTGCGGCCGCTCGCCTGCTGAGATCGTGGGTTCGAATCCCACCGGGAGCATGGATATTTGTCTGTTGTGAGTGTTGTGTGTTGTCAGGTAGAGGTCTCTGCGACGAGCTGATCACTCATCGAGGGGAGTCCTACCAACTGTGATGCGTCATGTATGTGATTTAGAAACCTCAAGAATGAGGAGACCATGGCCCGCGTTGGGCAGCAGCACCACAAAAAAAAATTACCATGCCCATCATCAGGAGCTCGCGACTATGATGCTGATTACCACAATGGTCGTGTCTTTCTGGATTTGCTGTATGTTGGAGGTTAGGTGCGGTTAGGCTGGTGTAGTGTCCGGGCTGCAGGCTGCAACCCGGACACTACTTCAGGCTAACCGCACCTAACCTCCAAGCTACAGCAAACCAAGAACGGCACGACCAATGTGGTAATCAGCATCACAGTCGCGAGCTCCTGATGTTGGGCATATTAATGACCGAAACATGTTGAGCCTGTAAGAAGCACAATAAAATATCAAGTGGCATCTAGTTGGTTTTTTATTCTTCATGTTTCGACTTCTTTATAAAGCCTTCTTCAGGTTGCAGCCTGTAAATGACTCTATAAAGAAACCGAAACATTTCGCTAATTACGATCTTTTAATTATATTCCACATAATAAAGTTTGTGTTAGACTGAAAACGTACTCGTATGTACATTTTGTTAATTATTCCATAACTCTTCACGGCTTGGCGCTTGATAAGTTAAGCACATGGAGAATTGTCTTCTCCCTTGCACTTTTTACGTTTTGTTTTCGTTTTCTCTCCATTATTTCTTCTTCCATCTTCTTTTTCCTTTTCTTTTGTTATTTATTAGACAGGCGTGTTTTATGCTTTGAGAAGCGCAGTTCCTTTCGTCTGATTTATGTTGCTGCGTAATTTTTTTCTAATGCCTCACCAACTGTTTCTGTTGGTGACAGCCTGTCCTGTTTTATTTCGATCTTTTTCAAGAAACCAACATCTGCACACAGAATATAATCGATTAAACACACCATTGGCATAGAGGGAGGTATAGATATAACTCCGCTCATTTTTAACTTCAGCTCTAGATGGAGGTGAGTGATCAACTTCACGCCCCGGCCAGTTCACTCCTGAAGGAACCTTGGTACCCAATGAATAGGAGGTTACGTAGACCCCAGTTCCGGTCTCGACCTATTGGAGAATTGAAAAATCTCTTCCTTGTCCTCTGGGATTCGAACCCCCGATCGTCTAACCTAGTCAATATACCGACTGTACAATCCCATCCGATTGATAGAAGTTCGGGAAATAATGAATTGGAAGGGATACGAACTTATGTATTTGTGCCATAATTGGAGGTACTATTTTATCATTTTCATGAAGCGCCTGAGGGAAAACACAACTTCAAATGGGATATCCGGTTTCTGAACCAAGAATCGATCCCTGGACCACCCCAATAAGAAGCAGTAGTTTTACCCACTCAACTGCTAGCTCTACTTGTCGTGTTAGGAAAGAATTTTAAAATGACGTTTTTAGTTACGTCACTGTTTGAACACTGCCGTATGTCGTGGCACAATTTGTATGTTGCGCCCTCTGTTAGGTGATCCTCCATTGTTCTAGAGGCACCTGGCGATGTGCCTTGCCGCAGTCCGTGATTGGTCGATCGGCAGCCTGTAGCAGCCTGGTTATAGGCAATCGGAAAAATAAGGTAGCAATCAGAAAGCGTACAGTCTGTGTGCATGTTACAGAGTGCCGAGGGATCAGAAAACAGAGGGTGTATCGATTGGCAGGGGGACCGCGTTAGCACAGTGGTTAAGGTGCTGCGCTACAAATCGGAAGGTCGCCGGTTCGATCCCAGCTGGTGTCATTGGATCTTTCATTGACATAAAATCCCTTCGATCTCACTATGGCCCTGGGGTCTACTCAGCCTCTAACAGAAATGAGTACCAGGAGTATTTCCTGGGGGTAAAGGCGGCCGGTACGTAAGGCTGACAACCTTATCACCATCCTGTGCCGTTGTCATGAAATCTGGGAACATTAATTTTCTGGAGCCCTCTGGGCCACTCCAGGCCTGTAATGGGACTGATTTACCTTTTTTGTTATTGCTGTTATTATTTCCTAATCATGGAAACCCAATAACTGGAACAACCGGGGTGTGACTCAGTCACCGACACTAAGACATTACGTATAATTGTCTGTAGAGTGTTGTTGTTGTTGTTTTTGCAGTGTATTTGGCCTTGAACCATTCCCTGATTTAAAATGCTGGCTAAATATGGATCTTATAAACGTCAAGCAATGTATTAATTCCACGTAACAGCTGGGGGGCCTATACACTGTAATTTTCATAGAAAATGACTGTACAGACACAGGAAGGATGTTCCATTGAGCGCTATTCAAGGAAAGATCCAAAACAAGTAAATTACGACTTCCAAGTTTTTCATCAGCTTTGTTGTGTTATGTTATGTTGCATTTGGACATTTTTCACCTGGAGTTTGACCTTGAAAGACCAGAACTGATAAGTATATACCACTGTGTAGTCTTCATGAGATGGAAGGGGTAAGCACGTTACATAAAGGAATATCTCATGCAAGAAACACATTTGTTAGATTGTTCAGCAAATGAATAAGTTGTTGAAAATGGGTTAACCTCCTTTTTTTTTTTTGTGTTTCTCGTTTTGTGTGTAAGTAGCAGGAGTGTTTTCTGTAATATATGCCTGTAGTAAACAAGTCGAATCGTTGTGTCATACGTAGATGTTCTGGCACAGAACAGTTCTTATAGGGTGTAAGAAAATAATTTACTCGATCTGAAACATATTTAGGCTCTACTATATTCCATATTCTGAACTGAGAAAGGAGATTTTAAGCGATCCGTAGCAATGGACGTCTTCGTGGATTTACTGTAAGACTCGCATAATTGAGCATTTAAAGCCCTTTGGTTACTACGGGCAACACCTGGTTTTACATTAAACGATTCTATATTTTGTCCACAGAGTGTATTTTTGTTGTGTGTGGGTCTCAGAACAAACAGCTATTATTTCCCCGTACAGCATTAACTGACCGGCTTTTATAACCGAGAATGAGGGTGTTTACATTGCGGTACGGACTGAGTCTTCAATTGTATTTCAGGTCAGATGTCGTCTTTGAAGGTTTAAAAACATTGGTATTAGATCATGTTATGCGACCTTAATGACAGAGAATAATTACTTTTAAAGGGTATTGGAAGAGGAAGTTGCGATCAGATTTGACGTACTGTCCCGGAATATACCTGAAAAGTTTAAGGAAACACACACAAAAAAAAAAGACTTATTAAAGAGGGCCGGTGTCCCGGCCAAAAAGAGGGCGCTTTTACAGCTCACATACTGAAGACCGTAAAGCCGAAACCAAAAAGTTAAAAATGATTCTTATGTTTATTGGACCATGCATTATCTTGATAGTTGAATAAAGAGAAACCAACTTGATGTCACTTGCTTTTTTATTTCATTATTTAATGCTCAACATGTTTCGGATGTTCATAGATCCATCCTCAGGATCTTGCGACTTATTTGTTGAGTTATTTCATGGGTTGTATTGCACTGCTTCAGCCTGCATCCTGATACCACACCACCCCAGCCGAACCACAACGTAACACCAACACACATCGAACCAGAGCAATA
>Ga0123354_10020788_pt1 | contig 10332 bp, 7 predicted proteins | sample TergutLab28metaG_2_FD_97872 | JGI IMG/M metagenome (GOLD analysis project Ga0123354, IMG submission 97872) | Labiotermes labralis P4 segment gut microbial communities from Petit-Saut dam, French Guiana - Lab288 P4 | ecosystem: Host-associated > Arthropoda: Insects > Digestive system > Gut ...
AAATTATGGTTCTTAGTGGTGTATCTTCAATGTGAAGTTCTTTGTCGCTTGATTGTAGCTGGTAACTTGTTTCTTTTAATATTAATAGTTGTGATCCTTTATGAGTGGTGATCGTAGTGTTCTGTTGTGTGTAGTGTGTTTCATTAGTTGATTGGTAATTCTATGTTTTTAGTGTTAACTAGTATTGTGAATCTGATATTGTACATACCTTGGTTTGCTGTAGGTTGGAAGTTAGGTGCGGTTAGGCTGGAGTAGTGTCCGGGTTGCAGGCTAAAGCACGACTGGTCTTTTCATATAGTACCAGCTGCAACCAAACGGCGAAGAAGTTCACACTGAACATACACCACTGAGAACCATAATTTTACATAAAAGCTACCCCCTCCTTCTTTACAGAACGAAATGACCAATGTGGTAATCAACATTATTGTCGCGAGCTCCTGATGATGGACGTAGTAGTGCCCCAAAAATGTTGAGCCTATAAGAAGTACGATAAAATAATAAGTGGCATCGAGTTTGGTTTTTATTCTTCAGTGAAATTGTTACTTGTTACCCATTTGCAGCTTCAGTGACATTTATTACGAGAAGATAGTCAACGGTAATGAAGTCATGCCTTTCTCAAGCGTATAAATTAATATAGTCCATATTTTATCCATCGATATTGACAACAATGTTCGTACGCAAAAGTTACATCTACCGATGATAAGGAGAAAGAGCTTGTGCTAGCTTAGAAGGTATCAAGCACCGACACGTTCCATTTCAAACAGCGAATAACCCATTTTATACATTTGGTATAGCCTATGATACTGACACTACTATTATTCGAAACGTCATCATCACAATCTTTAGATATCTGTGACCGTGCATCGTGAGCAAATTGTGAAGTGACAGAGAAAACCAACAAGATACGACAATCAGATGTTTATTATGAACACTGTCTCAACATGTTTCGGGCATCATTATGCCCATCTTCACAGTCCTCGCACCCTACAACGCAGCGCCCCACCACTACCAACCACATCCAGCAGAACCAGCGCAGCACACCACATGCAGTAACACAAGGTCTTTGTTCTCCTGAAGATGGGCATATTGATGCTCGAAACATGTTGAGACAGTGTTGATAATAAATATCTGATTGTCGTATCTTGTTGGTTTTCTCTCTCACGTCATCACCACACTTTGAATTGTATAGGCTTCTCGTTATTTATATGACTTCTAGACAATAATCTGAAGCATGCGACTGAAATGTGTAGGAAATGCGTAACACAGTTCAAATGACGCCAGTATCTCAGGGTAAGTTGATATCTAACTACCGCTTCTTATGATGTACACGACATGCCCGTGTTTATTCTCTTACATCCAGTAATCATGGGTTCTATATTACACAGCACGTGTGTCACAAAAAACACAAGAGAATTTTGGCTGCTGGTCTTACTAAGCAGGTGACTGACAAAACTGAATCACTGTGTTTTGCAGAACTCCAGCCTTCAACGAGGGTTTCCAAACGTTGGACAAATTAATTACAGCCAGGCTCAAACCCAATTTATGCCTAATCTAAAATTAACCAAATAATATTCTATGCCATGTAATGCATTATGTATCATAATAAATACGAGTATACTCGGAACAATCGGGGTACGCGGTGGCACGGTTGTAGTTGAGGCACTGTGGTACAAGCCGGAAGGTTGCAGGTTCGATTCCCGATGGGGTCATTGGGATTTTCATTGACTTAATACTTCCGGCCGCACTACGGTCCGGGAATCGACTCAGCCTCTAACAGAAATGAGGTTGCCGGTGTGTAGAGCTTGACAACTTTAACACCTTCATGTGGAGCCCTTAGGGCTTGTCCACACTGTAATGGGAGAGGTTGACACAAACCTTGAAATACAGCGCTGACCCGCAGTTCAAGTGTTACACCAACAAAGCAATCTACACAGCCAACCATCAGCAAACAGCACGGCTTACGTAATGAAAGCATCCCTAATTATCAAACTTCATATATTATGGCTAGAAGTTATTAAAAAAAAGAAGTATGATACTGGCAAGGTATATGACGCATTCTAACATGTAGAGGGGAGTTAGATATGCATTATAAATGATATTTGTATTTTATAAGGCTGTGAAGTCTCATGTTGTAAACTTCCGGGACATAACAACACGAAGACCGGTAAGTGGATACTAAAGTTTGGAGGAGAAAATATTGCCTCAATCTTCAAGGTACGTTTTAATGTTTCTACTCCTAATCGTCTCCATACATACCGCATTAAGAAAACTCTAATTCCTTTGCACATTAAAGTATTATTTGGGAGGAATAATCGCAAATAGGAGAATAATATCAAACATGTCTAGAGAAATAGAAGTAAAAGGCGTGTGGATGAATTCTAGTCGACCAGAAGAGAATCGAATTTGAGGTCTGCGTATGAAACGTCTTCGATAATGCAATAACAGACATATTCTGTGTTAGCGAGACAAATATCATCTAGGAGAGGGGATCAGTTTGATCTTACGGGAAGAAAAAAAAAACAATAAATCCAATACTGAAAATCTGACGTGGTGTTGCACGTGCATCGTTGTGAATCCACAGAAACACATTTTATAATATAGCAGTGTTTGCATTCCTAAGAGTGGTTACTGTTTTAAAAAAAACTGCCTGTGCGTTTTTCATGTCAGTATTTTTTCTTCTTTCATCGTGGAAATAATTCTTTCTGCAGTTTTATGGTCCTGCCTCTGGGATAAGAAAAACTGAAGATGCCTGAGAACAAAGTATTCAGACAGATATTTTGAATCTCAGAGGAATAAAATATGTCATAAGCTGCAAAATATAGAGACCTATACGTAAAGACTTCATTATTTCTAACTTTTGTCTAACACTCTTAGAAGGAAGAGAGATTTACAGCATGCGTAACGCTTCGATGTAGAACGTCGGAATCCGAACTTGGTGGAGAAACAGTAATCTGAAGACAGAGGCACAGCTGGGAGGACAATATTAAGACGGGAGAAAAAAAAAAGAGATTTGAGCAAGTGGGATCAAAACGAAATGACCCAGCAGGAAGCCAACTGCCTGGTCTCGTGAACTCCATAACGAGCTATTAGGATAGAGAAAATTCGCGGAGTTTCTTGGCCATAAGAGACTGAATATCAGTTTTTCTATACAAGATGTGCTCCAGAGTGAAACTTTCTATGCATAAACGATATGACAATATAGAAATGAATCAGAGGAACTGGGTGTGAAGTCCCGGTTGATTAAGTACAGTAGAGAGACTGCGTAACTCTAAGGAACAATGGAGTTCCAGTACAGAAGAAAGTTTGTTGATCAGCTGAAAAACTGTAGACTATTCCCGGATTATCTTGTATATTGATTCAACGTTTTCAGTTTTTTTTTTTTTACATTTCAGTAAAAATTACTGCAGCCAAATTGAAGTGCGCGGTGAACAACACTCAGCAATTATTATTACTATAATTATTAACCAACAAATGCACTATATAAAATTTCACATTAAAACACTTAAAATCGCTCCGACATGTTTCGATCCTAAGATCATCCTCAGGGAGCTACGTTGTTCCTCGCTAAAGTCATTTTAAAAACATTCACAAAATAATTCCATTATATTAACATGGTGTTGTGGTAGCATATCGTGTTGTGTAAGAGTACGTTGTTAGGAATGCGTCTGGCCAGAAAAGGTGTTAAATCCCAGAAGTCAGCAACTTTTTCAAGCTTAAACCTTGTGTCAATCATCGCAGAACACAGGGTTACGCTTCACTTACAGCATCCAGTGCTGATCATCCGGTACCAAGTTTCGTGTACAACCAATCAGAAGGCAAAAGGCAAAACGCACTGACATCAAATATCGAAAGGAGTAGATACACATGTAGTTCTTATTGGGGTCCAGGGTTCAAAAGTCAACCATGAGATCAGTCATCTCGATTGCGAACTCCGGCAGTTTACTGAGTGACACTAGGCAAATGACAGAATAGCGTGTCGAGTTGAGCCACTATCGTTTCCTTCCAAATTTTTCTAGTTCATTACTCATTAATCATTTTGTCACTCAATTCTATGTATTCTGGACTATCGACAGGCGTTAAAAACCCCATAAATAAATTTAACCTAACATACAGACAGACAGACAGACAGAATATGTATCTCAGTAATTAACCAAGTTGATGCACAAAAGTTTTGTTTTACAATAAGTTTATTTCATGCCTCTACATGTTTCGAGCACATGTGCTCGAAACATGTGGAGGGATGAAATAAACTTATTGTAAAACAAAAATTTTGTGCATCAACTTGGTTAATTACTGAGATAAATATACTGAGATGCACGGGCAGCAAAACATTAAAAAAAGACAGAAGTTTGCCTTTTAAGTAGTCATTTTAAAGAGTTTGTGAGAAACATGTGTCATTTAGATTAATAGGTAGGTTTGAAATATGAAAGATTTTTTTAAATTGACTTTTAAATTCTGTAAACTTACGTAGAAAACTCGGCGTCTATTCCACATTCCTTCGTAACATTAGGTTGACATTCTGCTCCACCTCAAACGTAAAGGTATCTTTCTTGCTGAATAGCTCAAGATCAATCCCACTTCTACTTTAGAGCAATGATGGACAATTATAAGACTTAAGTAAAATACAATGAAACACAATTCGGTTAATGATATTATTATGGGTATTCTTACATTATTTGTCTGTTAAAATAAATTTTACATTGTAATTGTATATTTTCCGTTATAAATTTTAGTATTTATGGATACTGCCTCGACTGGCGTTTGTAACTTTTAGGTGTGAAATCACCATTGTGTTGTATAGAATTATAAAACATAAGTGCAATGTAGTCAAACACAACTCAGTTAATGTTTTTATTAAAGTTATTCTTACATTATTTTAAAAATAATATAGAAATAATATATATAAAATAATGTGAAAATAACTTTAATAAAAACATTAACTGAGTTGTGTTTGACTGCACTTTACTTACATTTTATAATTCTATACAACATAACGGGAATATCTCACCCAAAAATTTACATATGGACAATAATCACTGCTTTCTGCAACGTAGTGCCCGACGTTCATGCCTGGAGCACCTGTAGGCATTTGCAGTATTAATATCCAGCCTTTAATTCGATTTATAGGTTCGGTTCCACAAATACAGCCATTTTTTTGGAAGAGCACAGAAATATTTCCCACGACCCGATGTTCATTTGAAAGTTTAAACGGTGTCATACTCAGAAACCTGCCTAATTCCTTTGTTATGGTAATAAAATTGGCTTCTAAAGTCATCACATTATCTAAGTCTCTCTGTATGAAAACTAGAAGAACTTCGGAAATAGTAGACTTATTTTCAAAACTTTTTTTAGACGTTGCGATAGTTGAATTTATAATTGCAAATTATCGCACTTGAATGCCTAAACGACGAATATCAGACGTCCCACGTTGTAAGGTGGGGCCGAAACTAGCGCCACCTAATTTATTCTTCTGATATGACGAATGAGAGAAGTATTCATAGCATGTAACTTCGTAAACTGCCCTTTACAGAATGTACAACAACAATAGTATTATAACGGCCACTTTAGATTTCCGATGATAACAACTAACGAAAAGCTGGAGTTAAACAAGTACCATCTGGTACAGAGACAAAACATAAATATACTAATACTAATGGTGAGTTAATTTCAGTCAGAAAACACAACTATAATTGTATGCTAGATGATGGTATTTATTAGCAAACTACATGTTTCGGCCTAAAGCGGCCATCTTCAGGTTACCACAATTACAATTTTGCTCAAAGAGTGTCATATATATGTCTATATTGCATAGTGATGTTGAGATCTCATCACCGTGTTACATGTTACAAGTAAGTTTATCTAGTGGGATGTCTAGTGGGTCAGTGAATGGTGGGGTGTGGATCTCCTTGGTTGGGTATGTATTGGGGGGAGGGGGTAGTTTATGGGGGGCCGTGATATGGGTGTAATGTCTATGGTTCTAACGTTGGGTTGGGCGAGGGGGGGGGTTTTGTGGGGTTAGTCTTTTGGCTTCTTCTCGTTCCTCCTCGGGGTTATTGTTCTCGGCGGGGGTTTTTTTGCCTCCAGGGTTCCGTTATGTCTGCGTGTGCGTGGCTTTGGCGCATTTGGTTTTCTATGGGAGAGAGAACAAGTGTGTAAAACGTGAAAAGATGTGAAGGTGGGTAAATTTCAACACACAACGGGGATGACACACCTTAGAATATACTAATACATCCTGTATGGAACACTGTACCGTAAGTGAAATAGAAACACCACAACGATTCCAAATTTTGAGCTCATATCCCAGTAATTTAGAGTACATCAACGAGAGTAACGATGTCATACGGAGAAAAAAAAAAGATAAAAATAATAATTTAATGTATCTCTGCAGCTAGGCATAAATGCAATAACAAAAGATATTGTAAGTTACGCAATGAATTTCTTTCTAAACATCGAAGCTAACACAGCGACTACAAGCAGTAAATTCCTAGTCGTCAAGTTCCGTCAGTTCTGCGTAGAAACTGACTTCCAAGGTTAAGCAACACAAAATTGGTTGATAATTCAGTTCGCTCGCCGTCCTTCAAGGGCCAGTGGCTGTCCTTGAAGGGGAGGCCAAAAGACACGTGACTTCTGTTCGGAATTAATGCGATTTGTAGGCGCAAAATGAAAAAGGCCTAATTGGCAACGTACATCTGTCCGACAGTGTCCATCTTTCTGCGATCTATCTGCAGTATCTGTAGGATGGGACATTTTTTTTTACTCAATTTGTGATTACAGACATTCACTGGAGTTTTCGGACAATTCCGATTTCCAGCCACTCTGTTTCACAACAAAGCATAGTTCACACAAAGCCATAATAAACCACCGAAAGACCTACCCGTTCCGTATTTTTAGATATATAATGTACAAGTTAATTGATATATTTCGCAATCATGTTCGGTTTTGAAGAGCATATATATATATATATATATATATATATATATATAAGTAAAGTACAGCATATAAAAATGAACACTGAGTAAATTCAAACAGACAATATTGTACAACATTAAAGTAAAATTATCTATAATAAATACAAAATATATGGCTTGGAAAATAAAGAAGTGAAAGCGGTAGAACTGAAGTACAACATGTTTTAATATTTGTTCCACCCGCCGCCGCCGCCGCCGTCGCGCGCGCGCGCACACACACACACACACACACACAAAACAGAATAACCGTTGGTGTCTTTCCTACTGAAATATGAATGAAAGTTCCCGTTAAATATAGAAACGAAATGTGATTGAGTTTCAGAAAGACAAACATAAAGGACGGAACAAATTCTGAGAGAAAATATAGAGATCGATTGGCAAGAATTCCAGTAACAGGAGGATGGAGAAAATGGCACAATGGTTTGTACACCTCATTAAAATATACAATGGTCTGCCAATCAAGAAAGATGAGATGTTCATGTGGAATGCATGGAGCATAAGTAAAAATGTTTACATAGACCCCCAAAAGGAAGAGAAACCTCGAGTGACCTAGACAAAGGAAATAATATTAATATAGGTTTTAAAGCAATATGACGTCTGGTCTGAATTTATTGTCTCAAGATGGCCCTCAGCGGTGGTCTTCCAAAGGCTGCAACCAAACACCTTCAGATTAAATAAAGTGAAAAATCTGACCAAATACACAATAGAAGTATTGCAGAAACATTTTTAATATATTGCAATGTACATTAACTTTTAACTTACACAGTTGCGACTTTTAATGAATAAAATGTGCCAACACAAATTATACAATTACAATGTAAAAATTTATTTCAACAGACAAATAATGTAAGAATACCCATAATAATATCATTAACCGAATTGAGTTTCATTGTATTTTACTTAAGTTTTATAATTGTCCATCTTTGCTCTAAAGTAGAAGTGGGATTGATCTTGAGCTATTCAGCAAGAAAGATGCCTTTACGTTTGAGATGGAGCAGAATGTCAACCTAATGTTACGTAGGAATGTGGAATAGAAGCCGAGTTTTCTACTTAAGCTTACAGAATTCAAAATTCAATTTAAAAAATCTTTCATATTTCAAACTTACCTGTTAATCTAAATGACACATGTTACTCACAAACTCTTTAAAATGAATTCTTAAAAGGTAAACTTCTGTCTTTTTTTCGACTTTTTGCTGCCCGTGCATCTCAGTATATTTATCTCAGTAATTAACCAACTTGATACACAAAATTTTTTTTTACAATAAGTTTATTTTATTCCTCTATATGCACATTAATTACTCATGGTGGATTGTAATTAAATCCGAAACATGTTTAACATTAAACAATAAAATAACTTTCAAATATACCTGTTACATACACGTCTTCTTAATCATACCACACATGAGACGTCTCACCAGAATATGTATTATGAACCAAAACGAATCGAACACAAATACATGTTTTGAGACCTCTAGTACGCTTCACTGCATCACAAGACGTCTAATATCGTTCAAGATAAGCAAGAATACAAGTAAAGTCGAGAAATTATTTAGAAGGATCGCTGGGATGACAAGAATTTTGTCAGAGAAATGGCGGCGAAGAGACTGTGTTGAGATTAGCATAACACGCCATAACGACCTAAGTCTAAAAGCTTAATGATAATGGTATTTATGATCACGACATAGGTAAATAATATTATGTGCATCTTGCCTATCAGGCCAATCTCATAAAATCTGTTCCAATATCAGGTCAAGCAATATAGTTGGAAGAACGTGAAAGGATAATCGGAAAAGCAGTTAGAGAAAGGGTGCCCATATATTTTAGGTAATAGATTAACATCCGTATTAATAATGACGGGAGGTGCTAAAAGGATATAGGCCTATGTATAAAGACAAGAAATGACCAGAAACAAAATAAAGAACAGATAGTAAGCAGAATTTATTTCCTTCCATATCGCATGGCTTTATTAACTAGCTGTTGTTTGCCGCTACTGACGGTCTTCATACAATCCATCAGCTTCAAATACCAACATCACCAAATGCCTTTCAACGCATGCATGCCTGTATATAAGCCTTACGAACGAAGAGACAACAAAGGCGACACAAGGTTCAACTCACAAGTGTGTTTGTCTGTATTAACCTTTTGATGCCTAATGTCAACTATAGTGGTCGTACCGCACCGCTAACCTCTAAAGTTGCATTTTATATATTCATTCAACAAATATAGGTACTGAATATTTTAAACACGGTATATACTCTCCGTTTCTTTTTCTCTTCAAAATGCAGTTTGTTTCATAATTCTAACTTATTTGGTTCCTGTATTATTCACATTTTATACACAGGGTGTGCTAAAATTAAAAAAATAATATCGGCGCCAAAAGGTTAAAGACTCGCGGTAGCTAAGTTGAGTGCAAAGGCTGCTCGCGATGCAGTAACAGTATGACAGGACAGTTACATTCAATCACCGCTCATACGGTGTGACATTTCAGTCTTCAGTAAGTATTATCACTTTCGAAGTAAGTTAGTTTCGTTACCATTTAAACAGAACTTGCGTTAATCCTAGTAATTAACGAACTTGATGCACAAAACCTTGTTTTATAATAAGTTAATTAAACGCCTCTACGTGTTTCGAGCACTCTTCCCTCAACCTGTGCACGGGAAGGCGTCCTACAGGTGCGATGATACCAGATGCTGTATATACAATTTTGACCTCCTGATGATGAGCACATAGTGCTCGAAACATGTAGAGGCGTTTAATAAAATTATTATAAAAAAAGATTTTGTGCATCAAGTTTGTTAATTACTAGGATTATACTGAGATGCACGGTCAGCAAAACATCAGATCTTGCGTTATTCGTCAAACTCAGTTACTATTTAAGTAACTATGTGTGTGCTTCAAGGTCAAAAAGGAACTTAATTAAGTACATATTTCACCCAAAGGCTAACAGCCGTACGTAAGTTTACTGAACAAATGAGAAATTAAGGAACTAAAAATATATAATTTGAGAAAATATGAAACACGAAGAATATCACAATTGAATACAACGAAAGTATGGTAGATGGTAACAGCACATCTTGTTCGACTTGCTATACCCCTAAGTAAAAAATGACTTCGGGTCACCTGGATAAAAAAAGGAGTGCGGTTCCTGAAGTACGAATAGAACTTTGGCCTACGCCTGGTAGATGAAGGAAATGGGATAGAAGTAGAGAAACATATTGGGAAACAAAGAGATACAAAATAGTTGAATAAAGGTTGACCAACTAGATGACACTTGCTTTATTATATATTGCTCAACATGTTTCAGACGTTAATACGTCCATCTTCAGGAGCTTGCGACTACTTGTTGCGTTGTGTAGGCTGACTT
>Ga0123354_10020791_pt1 | contig 10331 bp, 5 predicted proteins | sample TergutLab28metaG_2_FD_97872 | JGI IMG/M metagenome (GOLD analysis project Ga0123354, IMG submission 97872) | Labiotermes labralis P4 segment gut microbial communities from Petit-Saut dam, French Guiana - Lab288 P4 | ecosystem: Host-associated > Arthropoda: Insects > Digestive system > Gut ...
AAGAATAATTACGCCATAGTTACACCATATGCAACGATTCCTCATCTGACACGTAATGCCTTCAAAAGCTAAAAGCTCGGTAAAATAGCCTAACCTATGGCGTAAAAATGGAGAGTTCCGGTTTTTTAAAAAAAAGGGAGATTTTTCAATCTCTATGGATGATGTTTTCTTAGCACTAAGACTACCAGTGCAATGCATATTATGATTGCAACAAAGAGACCTGCAAATGCTGGCAGGAAGTATAGATCAGCTATACCTGTCTCAGGTGTTGGTTGTGGTGTTGTTGCTGTTGGGGGCTGATCTACTGCAAAGCTTGTTTCTGCATGTGATGGCCAATATCCGTTTGTGCCTGCAAATGTTGCAATAACTGCGTATTTACCTGGAATGTCGGGTGTCCACTGGAAACTGTACGCACCATTTTCGCCTGTTTGGGTAGTGCCGATTGTTCGATAATTATTGTTCTCATCGATTACACTGATAGTTACATCAACGCCTGCAAAGTTTTTCGGTAGCGGTTTTTGCTGATAGATGTAGCCCATCCACTCACTCATACTTGCATCGGATGCTACTGGAACACCATTGGGGAAGCGAACCGCTTGTTCGTTTTGTTTGGTGCCTGCTGAAATGTCGGTAACAGTACCCCTTATGACTAAACCTGATCCTAATGCAATGTTGACCATTGGTGCATCAACAGTAGTTGCACTAGGCCCGCGTCCCACACTATATACTTGGTTATCATAGCTGTTGGGAAATACTGCAAAGCCATCTGCAATTGCAAAACTCTGAGACGTAAAGGTATTGACATATGACGATAGAGTCCAGATTTCTTTTCCATTAGTTGCATTAATTGCTCTTGTTTGCGCGCCTTTGTAGATAGGAGTCTGCACTGTATGCTCAGTTGTATAGATATAGACTGTGTCGTCGCCAACTGCACCTATGACTCCTGGATAGGAACCTTGTCCCACTTCGAAGCCTGCATTTGTACTGTTGCCTACTCCACCATTACCATAGGTCCAAAGCAACGTACCATTTTTGGAGTCATAGCAATAGAGTACTCCGCTGTAGCCAATGCTGTAGATTTTGCCATATGCTCCTTGAGCACCGATGTTTGCTGTACCTGCGTTACCATAATAGTCCAGAGCGGCTTGCGAAGCGGTTGGACCCCATAGCTTTTCACCTGTATTCATGCTGTATCCAACAAATTGTCTGGTTTCCTTATGTGCTTCAACAAATACTCGATTAGTTGATTCTACGGGTCCTTGATTGACTGTAACGTTGCCAGCGGGAGGATTATAGGTCTTTTTCCATAAAAGATTACCAACTGTATCTTGTTTAAGACTGAGAGCGAAGTACGTATATGGCGCTTGTGAGGAATATGTGGGTAATGATCCACTTCTAAAGATAATTATGTCATCTCTAAGTGCCACAACTGATGCTACGGTTCCAGAAATTTGGTTGTTTAGTTGGGCTACTGAGACGTTCCAGTCATAGCGGTTTGTTGCACCTGTGGATATGCTTGCGTCAATAGTTCCTACTGCGGTTGGTACCCATTGTACGGCTGATCCCGCTGGAAAGTCTGTTGAAAACCCGTTTCCAGTCCATAATTTCGATGAGTTCCATTGAGCTAGGTACCAATTTGGATTCGCGGCAGTTCCCAAGTTTGTCAATACTAGTCTGAGTTGTTCACCTTGTGGTCCAGCAACTATTGTTCCTGAGGGGATGTTTGTGACGTTAAATAACCAATTACCTGTATCTGCGTCGTATGCTTGCCATCTACTAGATGCGTCGCTTGCAAAGAGAATTGGTGGATAAACGCCGTATTGTTGTGGGTTGCGTAAGTCATAGAGGTAGGCAAAGGATATTGCGGGTACATCAGATCTTGACCAGATAACCTCACCGGTTCTTATATCTACACATTTTGTTGGTCCTATGGGACTCAATGAGCTGGCAAAACTATCTTTAGAGTTTATGGATAGAGGTTCGGTGTAGTAGAGTTTTCCATTTACGACTATTGGATTGGAGAGTCTTTGGATGTATGCTGAGCCATCAAAGAATGATTCGCCTTCAACTTCATAGTTGTTTCCACCAACAATACCCCCGCTTTGGAATGGTTTAGTCCACATTATATGCGACGTTTGTGGGCCTATCGCATCACCGGGATATCTTTGGAAATTGGTGGTTGAAACACCGCTAAGAGTGCCCGATCCAACCCAAGCACCAATGGCTGAGCCCATACCTAACCAATTTGATGATATTGTCCACCAAAAAGGGTTTTCGCCATAGATGGGTCGTGTCCAGTATTCAGTTGGAAGGGGATAACTACCAACCATACCTGGTATTGGTTCTTGTTGAACGACAAGTGTGGTTCGTGCAGAGCTTGGATTATAGGTGTCATTGACAAAGGCAGAATTGGGATTGTATTGGCCGGAGTATTGGTTTACTGCTTGTCCAGGGAAAGTGAATATGAACGTGTACTCGCCTGTTTCTTGTGGGGTATATTGGTAACCTTGTGCTGATGTTGAATCGTTAATTATGTCAAAAATTTTTGTTTCAGTTGTATTGTCTGGTTTTATGATGGTTAGATTGTAGTTGTGAAACCGGTAATTGTTTACAAGCGCTGCGCCATCAAACAGTTTGTCTAGAAACATAAGGACGTTAACTGTTTGTCCGACGCCTATGGGGTTGGGTGAGACGTGGATGTAGGCAAACGTTGGGATTTCCCAGGCAGGTGTATGCGACTGAGCTGGTAAAGCAAACATTGGGATAGCAAGAACTAACAGTAGTATAGTTGTTATCAACCCAATTTTTATTTTCTTAAACTTTGTTTCTGTTGCCATATTTCTTATTTCCTTTATTATAATATAGAATTGGGTATGAGTGAACGATTTTTAAATTTTTTCTAAATATGGGGTTCCAAATGTGTGCTAAACAGTAAATCTGGCCTAACTGCACTAGACAATGTCCATTTCACAACTGATAGTTGCTTCCCGATTTTACACAACACAAAACACTTCCCAAGAGTGTTGTCTATCATATCAGGGTCAAATATTGGCGTGTAAAATATCAACAGTACTACCGATGGAGATTCCAATTTAGACGGTTTGAAAGTTGCGCAGTCTCTTTTTAGCCATTTGTAAGGCTATGCTATAAATTTATGGTCATTTAGCGTGAAGAGTTGAGTGATTCTGGCCATATTTTCCGAAATTACCTATTTTTCTTGTGCAAAACTATTAATACGGCCGTAAAAATTTTTATCGAAGGGAAATTAATATGGCACAACAAAAAATTATTATAATCGGTGCGGCTGGACGAGATTTTCATAATTTTAACACCTTTTTTCGGAATAATTCTGATTATAAGGTAGTCGCGTTTACTGCCGCGCAAATCCCAGACATAGCAAATCGTAAATATCCTGCAGAACTCGCTGGTAGTCTCTACCCTGAAGGTATCCCTATCTATGCTCAAGAAGACCTTCAGAGACTTATCAAAGATCTTGATGCTGATGAATGCGTATTTTCATACAGTGATGTTCCCTACTCTGTGGTCATGAGTATCGGCGCTCAAGTTAATGCTGCAGGTGCAGATTTTTCTATGATGGGTCCTAAACATACCATGATTAAAAGTACCAAACCTGTCATCGCAGTAGGTGCAGTTCGCACAGGTTGTGGCAAAAGCCAAACTTCCAGACGCATAACCGAGGTACTGATGGCCCATGGCTTAAAAGTAATCGCTGTTCGCCACCCCATGCCGTATGGTGATTTGGTTGCACAAAAAGTACAGCGCTTTGCTAGCATTGCGGATCTAAAAAAACACAACTGCACCATCGAAGAGATGGAAGAATACGAACCCCACATCTCCCGAGGCAATGTGATTTATGCAGGTGTGGATTATGAGGCAATTTTACGAGCCGCAGAAAACGACCCAAATGGCTGTGATGTTATTCTCTGGGATGGCGGCAACAACGACTTTCCCTTCTTCCGCCCTGACCTGATGGTCGCAGTAGTCGACCCCCTCCGGCCCGGACATGAACTGTCCTACTATCCCGGCGAAGTGACTCTGCGCTTAGCTGATGTCGTAGTGATTAACAAAATTGATAGTGCTGATTTTGATAGTATACTCTCCGTTCGAAGCAATATTGAGCGTGTGAACCCCAAAGCCACCGTAGTCGATGCTGCATCCACCATAAGTGTCGATAAACCTGAAGTTATCAAAGGTAAACGAGTGCTTGTGATCGAAGACGGCCCAACTCTAACCCATGGTGAGATGAAAATCGGTGCAGGTATTGTAGCCGCTCGCCGCTTTGGTGCCGCTGAAATCATCGATCCCCGACCATATGCAGTGGGCAGACTAGCTGAAACCTATCGCATCTACCCCAACATCGGCAAATTACTCCCTGCTATGGGCTATGGCGAACAACAAATGAATGACCTAGCAGCTACCATCGAGCGAACCGAATGCGACTCCGTAGTCATTGCCACACCAATCGACTTGGCAAGAATCATCAAAATCAACAAACCCAACACACGCGTAACATACAACCTCCAAGAAATCGGCAACCCAAACATGGAAGACGTCTTAGCCAACTTTATAAAAAAAATCAAAGGCTAAACTCAACCACACTTCACAAGACCGGTACAAACATACCGGTTTATGTGACCTGTGAACCAACTTTTCCTTCCAAATAATCTGATTTGCCCGGTGCTATACAACTCTTTTTTGATTCTGTATCAAGTGTACCAACCGATGTTGACCAAAAGCAGTTTTAGGTTTTATCATCACAACTATCTCTGATAGGGTGTATACTTGATGTGTTTTTTGTATCTCTGCAAGATTACCGCTGTTTATGAGGTGTTAATTGAATAAACAAGTGCTATGGATGTTGCTTCAACAATTATTATTGAAAGTAGCCTCCATAGATGCGGTGGATTTGAACTGATGGTTAAAGCCTAGACCTAGTTGCATGCACAAATTTACACAAATTAATCGAAACATATAAAGTGCAAGATGGGCCTTCCCCCGCGGAAGTCAAAAGAGCACTCGATGCAAGAGACTCAAAGCATGCGCTGAAACCAAAGCCATCGAAAACTCAAAGACGCTTAGCAGCCGTTGAGATCACGCTAAACAGTGCCATCATGGGCTGCTCTCTTTACTCTCAATAAACCGTAAGACTTAAAAATTTAAACTGAATGGTGAAATAGGGCTTTGGTTCCTCAATATAGTACGCTCAACAACAATATAAAAAATAAAAAAGCGGTTCTGCTTCTCGAAGACGGTACGTTATTCACCGGGAAAGGATTTGGTTCAACAACAAAAGCCTCAGGCGAAGTGGTTTTCTCTACCCAGATGGTAGGGTACCCTGAAGCTTTAACGGATCCGTCCTATAAGGGGCAAATCTTAACTTTTACATATCCCATGGTCGGCAACTATGGTGTTCCTGACAAAAAAATCGATATGGGATTGCCACTCTATTTCGAATCTGATCGCATTCAAACCCAAGGTGTGGTCATTCATGAACTCTGCCAAGAACCCTTCCACTGGGCATCCACCCGCACCCTTGATAAATGGCTCGCAGACGAGGGTGTACCGGGTATCTATGGCATAGATACAAGACGCCTCACCAAAAAACTACGCAACCACGGGGTAATGCTGGGTATTGTACAGGTGTTTGAACCAGGCGAAGAACCTGACCTAGACAACTTTAAAATAAACAACCAAAACATAACTGACCCCAACCTAACAAACCTCGTCAAAGAGGTTTCAGTCAAAGAACCCATTACCTACTCTGTTGAGGGTACAAAAACCGTGGTACTTATCGACTGTGGAGTCAAATACAGCATCATAAGATGTCTACTCAACCGCGGCATAACCGTAGTACGTGTTCCCTATGATACCCCAGCAGAACAAATCTTAAGCTACAACCCTGATGGCGTATTCATAAGCAACGGTCCAGGCGACCCCAAAAAATGCACCCAAACCATCAAAACAGTTGAAGAACTCAGCGAAAAAACTCCCATTATGGGTATCTGTCTTGGTGCACAAATCCTAGGCTTGGCTCTAGGTGCTGATACCTACAAACTCAAATTCGGCCACCGTGCCCAAAACCAACCTGTACGCGACCAAACCAACAGTCGATGCTACATCACCACCCAAAACCACGGCTATGCCATAAACCCCGGCTCACTCAAAAACACACCCCTCGAACCCTGGTTTATCAACCCAAACGACAAAACCATCGAGGGCATATGCCACAAAACCAAACCCGTATCTGCAGTACAGTGGCACCCCGAAGCCTCACCAGGTCCCTATGAAACTGAATTTTTATTTGATAAATTCGCAAAAACTCTGGAGAAACCCTAAATGCCAAAGTTCGACTGGATAAAAAAAGTTATGGTCCTAGGTAGCGGCGCTATCAAAATCGGCGAAGCCGCAGAATTCGATTACAGCGGTAGCCAATGCATAAAAGCCCTGCAAGAAGAAGGTATCCAAACTGTCCTCATAAATCCCAACATTGCCACCATCCAAACCGACCCCCGCCTAAGTGGCAATGTCTATCTCCTCCCCGTCACACCCCACTACGTCGAAAAAGTCATTGCAAAAGAACGCCCAGACGGCATCCTCCTAGGCTTTGGCGGCCAAACCGCCCTTAACTGTGGCTTAGAACTTGAAAAAAGCGGCATTCTCCAAAAATACAACGTCAAAGTCTTAGGCACACCTGTCAAAGCAATCGAAGACACCGGCGACCGCGAAAGATTCCGCCAAGCCATGCAAAAAGCCGGCGTACCCTACCTCAAAAGCCAAGCCGCCACCAGTGTCAAACAGGCTCTAGATATAGCCGATGAAATCGGTTACCCTGTTATGATCCGCGTCGCATACACCCTGGGCGGCAAAGGCGCAGGCGTTGCCCATAACCAAAAAGAACTCAAAGAAATTGCCACCATAGGCATCGCACAAAGTCGCATAAACCAAGTTCTCATAGAAGAATACGTTGGCCACTGGAAAGAAGTCGAATACGAAGTCATGCGTGACTATGCCGACAACTGTCTAACCGTTTGCAACATGGAAAACTTTGACCCCATGGGCATCCACACCGGCGACAGCATCGTTGTATCACCCTCCCAAACCATGACTAATCGAGAATACCACACCATCCGATCCATATCCATAACAGCTATTCGCGCCCTAGGCATCGTGGGCGAATGCAACATACAATGGGCCCTAAACACCAAATCCGAAGAATGCCGCGTCATAGAAGTCAACAGCCGCATGTCTCGTAGCAGCGCCCTTGCCAGCAAAGTTACCGGTTATCCACTCGCATACATAGCCACCAAACTCACCATAGGCTACAACCTCTCCGAATTAATCAACAAAGTCACTGAAGTCACAACCGCCTGCTTCGAACCAGCCCTTGACTACATCACCATCAAAATCCCAAGATGGGACCTCCAAAAATTCAAAAACGCCGACCGCCATGTCGGACCACAAATGCGTAGCGTCGGCGAAGTCATGGCCATCGGCAGATGCTTTGAAGAAGCCCTCCAAAAAGCCGTCCGCATGCTAGACACCGGAAAAATCGGGTTAGTCTGCAACCCCGAAGACGAAGAGACCGAAACAGAAGCCCACCTGCGCAACGAAGTCGCCAACCCAACCGATGAGCGTCTCTACAAACTAGTTAAAGCCCTAAAAATCGGCATACCCGTCATGGAGATCTATCGCATAAGCGGTATAGATCCCTTCTTTATTCACAAAATCCAAAACATCATCAATATGGAAACCCAACTCAAAAACCTCAACCTAAACGAAACACATGCCACAGAAATCATCCGCGAAGCCAAACGCATCGGCTTTAGCGACCAACAGATCGCAATATGCCAAAAAACTGACGAAACAACCATCCGCACTTATCGTAAAAATGCCGGCATCACCCCAGTTGTAAAACAGATCGATACCCTAGCTGCAGAGTGGCCAGCCAAAACTAACTATCTCTACCTCACCTACGGCGGAGATCAAGATGACATAGAATTCACCCAAACCCCAAAGAAGGTTATAGTTTTAGGTGCTGGAGTCTTTCGCATCGGAAGTAGCGTCGAATTTGACTGGTGCGGAGTAAACACCGTTTGGGCCCTCAAAAAGAATGGCATCCAAGAAGCTATCATGGTCAACTATAACCCCGAAACCGTCAGCACTGACTACGACGTATCAGACAAACTCTACTTTGAAGAACTCACAACTGAACGCATCCTTGACATCTACGAAAAAGAAAACCCTCTAGGCATCATCACAAGTGTCGGTGGACAAATTCCCAATAACCTCTCTCTGCCTCTTTCAGAAGCAGGCGTTAAACTACTTGGGACCTCAGCACAAGACGTTGACGTAGCTGAGGATCGAAGTAAATTCAGTGCTTTGCTTGATCAACTCGGTATCCACCAGCCCAGCTGGAGTAAGCTCCAAAGCATCCAGGAAGCCAAACAATTCGCAACAAAAATCGGTTATCCAGTATTGGTACGCCCAAGCTATGTGCTATCCGGCTCAGCTATGCGTGTTGCCCACAACGAAGAGTCCCTGGAGAACTTTCTTAAATTAGCCGCCAAAGTATCCCGTGACCACCCCGTGGTCATTAGCAAATTTATCAACCGCGCTAAAGAAGTCGAAGTTGACGGCGTCTCAGACGGCGAAAATGTTTTCATCGGCGCCATCATGGAACACGTCGAAAACGCCGGTGTACACAGCGGCGATGCAACCATGACTATACCCCCCCAAGCACTAAAACCTGAAGTACAAAAAGACATCGAAGACGCAACCATACGCATCGTTAAAGCACTTAACATCCATGGACCCTACAACATCCAATACCTAGTCAAAGACGATGTTGTTAACGTCATCGAATGCAACCTTCGAGCCAGTCGTTCCATGCCATTTGTAAGCAAAACTCGTGGCATAAACCTTATCGAACTTGCTACCATGGCCATGTTGGGCAAAAAAATTAACCTCAAACTCTCCCCTATGCAAACCGCACCTCACGTAGGCGTTAAAGTGCCACAGTTTAGTTTTATGCGTCTCAGTGGTGCTGACCCAGTATTGGGCGTTGAAATGCTAAGCACCGGCGAAGTGGCATGTATAGGCGAAAACTTTTCCGATGCTTTCTTTAAGGCCCTTCAATCCGCCGAGTTTATGGTTCCCCCCAAAGGTGGATCTGTACTTATCAGCGTAGGTGGTGATGAAGAACGCAAAACACGCGTAGTTCCCATCGCAAAATCTCTTCTTGACATGGGCTTCAGAATTTATGCAACCGCTAACACCGCCAAAGTTCTCAACAAAAATGATGTAACCACTACAGTGTTGCACAAAGTTAGAGACCCCGAAGTTACCCCAAACATTCTCGATTATCTCCAAGAACGTAAAATCGATCTAGTCATAAACGTACCAATTGCAAACCACTGCTCAAATCTAACCGACATCATAACCGATGGTTACACTATCCGCCGTCAAGCAGTAGAATTCAACGTCCCCGTTATTACAAATCTACAACTAGCAGAAGCACTGGTTAAAGTACTTAAGCAAAAAGACAATAACGACGACAGCATCATCAGTCTCAACGAATATATGGATAAACTACCATGGAAACAATGGTAACCATATAGTGCCTTCGTTGTTCTCCAAAAGATATGTGGTGTAGTAATACACCGTTATATTTTTCTTTTAACTTAAAATCCTTTTTCCAGAAAGAATTAAGAGAGAAGTAGAATTGCTTTGGCTAAATCGCCATCGGCTTCTTTGAGTGCTTCCCGTGCTTTGTCAAGACTCTTGCCGGTTTGATCCGCTACGAGTTGCACATCTTCCTCGCTAAACATGGGTTTGGTCGGTGCTGTTGTGCCTCGAGCTGAGGGCGCCTGCTCACTAACTTGACCGCCGATAACCTGATACATTTTTTGACCCTGAACCTGAAGAATCGCAACTTCTGGCTCATCGATAACTATATCCTTGTCGGCTGTTCGGATGATAACCTGCTCCACATCAGACACGCTGTCCATATTCATGCCCATGCGTTGCATCATGCGTTTCTGCTCTCGAGGATTTATACGTTTATGCATAACTATTCCCTTACCACAAATATCTACGCTAGAACTTGATAAATTTAACTAGAGTATCGTGGCTTTTTTCTGTTCAAGGCGGTTGAGTGATGTTCAAAACTATGTATTCGTATCAACAGTATAGTGCTTTGACCGCATTATAAGTTAGGATATAGATGTTTTAGTTTACCTCTTGCTTGTTTTGTGGTAAAATGCCAATCTATCTGCTTACCCGAACCATTTCGATCTGCCGCCCAAACCGAC
>Ga0123354_10020792_pt1 | contig 10331 bp, 4 predicted proteins | sample TergutLab28metaG_2_FD_97872 | JGI IMG/M metagenome (GOLD analysis project Ga0123354, IMG submission 97872) | Labiotermes labralis P4 segment gut microbial communities from Petit-Saut dam, French Guiana - Lab288 P4 | ecosystem: Host-associated > Arthropoda: Insects > Digestive system > Gut ...
AAAAATTACTGAAGATGAATTTAAAATCATAATTATGCTTGCACCCATCATTAAAAAACTGTTTTTTTCCTATAAATCAACGATTATCCTTTTATCGATTTATGCTGTTGCCTTGGCATCCGCTACCTGGATAGAGAAGTCAAAAGGAACGTTCGCAGCTCTTCACTTGATTTATTATTCGCCGTTATTAATCGCTTTACAGTTTCTTTTAGTTGCAAATTTCGTTGGAAATTTATTGCAGAAAGAATTGTACAAAAAACGGAAGCCCGGTTTTTTGATTTTGCATATAGCTTTTATTGTCATTCTTTCAGGCGCTCTTGTTACACATATTTTTGGTGAAGAAGGCAGTTTTCATTTGCGGGAAGGCGAAACAGGCAATCAACTGCTGATTCAAAACAATCGTGGTAAAGAATATAAATCCTTGCCGTTCAGTCTGGAATTAGTGAAATTTACCGTCAAGCGATATCCCGGATCGTCCAGTCCTTCTTCTTTCGAGAGTCATTTGATTGTCCAAGAGGATGAAAAAACGTTTGAGAAAACGGTAGCCATGAATGCTGTTTTGGATATCAAAGGCTATCGTTTTTTTCAGGCTTCTTACGATGAAGATGAAAAAGGAACGATTTTATCGGTGAATATAGATAGAGCAGGTACAGCGATTACTTATACAGGCTATTTTTTGTTAGCGATTGGATTTATCATCAGTTTATTTGGAAAACAGTCGCGTTTCGGACAATTGAACAAGCAGTTGAAAGCGTTGAGAATACCGATAAAACAAACGGTTGTCGCGGTAGCGCTGCTTTTCTTTGCGTCTGTTGCAAGCGCTCAAAATCCTGCTGCCGCTCCCTGGGAGTTTATTCAAAACCATCGAATCAATCCGGAGTGCGCAAAGCAATTCGGAAGTCTGCCTATTCTTTCTCTCAGCGGAAGAATTGAGCCGGTGAATACTTTCTCGTCCGAAATACTTCGGAAACTTCACAAATCGGAATCAATCGCCGGCATGAATTCCGACCAATTTCTACTGAGCGTTTTAACTTTTCCCGATGTTTGGATGAAAATTCCATTTATTCCTATATCTAACAAGGAACTTGCCGCTTACTATGATTTGCCGGAAGGAGCGTGTACGTTTCTGGAAGCTTTCGATGAAGTCGGAAATTACAAATTCGGCAGGAAATTAATGGAAATTTCCCGCAAAACACCCGCCGAGCGCAACCGGTTCGATAAAGACCTTTTGAAGTTAGACGAACAAATCAATACTTTTTATCAGTTGATTCATTTTCAATTACTAAGTCTTTTCCCTAAAGAAAACGATCCTGCCCATACCTGGTACGCGCCGGGCGATGACCTTTCCTGTTTTTCGGAAGCCGATTCTTTGTTTATTTCGCAAAGTTTGCCTGATCTTGTTTTGGAAATAAAAAAAGCCACTGAATCAGGAGATTGGACAAAACCGAAGGAAATAGTTAATCAAATCAGCACATATCAAAAAAATAAAAATAACACAATAGAAATCAATCCGAAAAAAATTGAAGCGGAATTATTATCCAACAGGATTAATTTATTTCGCTATTGTAAAATAGCGTATTTCCTGTTTGGCGGATGTTTGTTAATTGCGGCATTTGCTTCTTTCCTGCGACCGCAGAAAAAATGGAAGATACCTGTTCGCCTGTTAATTGCAGGCATTATCCTCTGTTTTCTTTTTCATGCCTTTGGAATCGGACTGCGCGGATATATAGCGGGATATGCGCCTTGGAGCAATTCCTACGAGACAATGGTATATGTTTCATGGGTTACGGTTTTAGCAGGGCTGTTTTTTGCGAAAAGAAGTCCGGTCACGTTGGCGCTGGCAACTCTGTTCGGAGGAATAATTCTTTTTGTATCGGGACTTAACTGGATGGATCCGCAAATCAATCCTTTGGTTCCGGTATTAAAATCGCCATGGTTAATGTTTCACGTAGCAATCATTGTCGCCGCTTATGGTTTTGCGGGAATCAGCTGTTTGTTGGGATTAACGAATTTAGCGCTCATGGTTACAACTTGTCATTCCGCGCTTGACGCGGAATCCCCTGAAAAAAGCAAGGGATTGCGGGTCAAGCCTGCAATGACAGAGGGTTTCAAGGGATTGCGGGTCAAGCCCGCAATGACAAATCATATCAAGGAATTGAGCATTATCAACGAAATGTCGGTATTAATCGGCTTGGCGCTGCTGTCGGTCGGAACATTTCTGGGCGCCATCTGGGCAAACGAATCATGGGGACGCTATTGGGGATGGGACCCGAAAGAGACATGGGCGTTAATCACCATAATTGTGTATGCCATCACCGTTCACTTGCGGTTGGTGAAACGCTGGAACAACGTTTGGCTTTTTAATCTGGCTACTGTTTTATCGTTTTTTTCCGTATTAATGACTTTTCTTGGCGTCAATTATTTTCTAAGCGGTATGCATTCATACGGACAAGGCGACTCCACGAATCATATTATTATTTATCCGGGAATCGCCTTTGTGTTTGTCTGTGTGTTGGCAGCTTTCGCGCGGAGGAAATTCAATCGGAAATTTTGAAATTCACCGTTTGCCGGATGTCCCTTGAAGAACTTCCGATTTGCCCATGATAATTGCCTGATTCTACCACCCATTTGCCGTTCGTTTCATCGTATGAAGCCAAATCCTTTTGTGAAACAGTCAGTTGAATTATTTGCGATTCGCCCGGTTGCAAGAGTTTTGTTTTAGCGAATGCTTTCAATTCCTTAACCGGTTTTTTCATGGATTTTCCGGGAGCGGAAACATACAATTCCACCACTTCTTTTCCTGCTGCTTTTCCCGTATTTTTGATCGTACAATCAAAGGTATAGCTGCCGCCGATTGCAGACACGGAGGCATTTTCATACGAAAACTGGGTATAGGAAAGTCCATAACCAAAAGGATAAGAAACATTTTTGTTAAAAGAGTCAAAGTAACGATAACCAACGTAAATGCCTTCTTCGTAATTCGTATAATCGACATTTCGGACAAGTTCTTTTTTAGCTTCTCCCTGATTAGCTAACATGCCTCCCATAGCATTTCGCGGGTTGAACTGAAAATCGTAGGGAAAATTAGCTGAAGAAGCCGCATCCATATAATTGACAGGGAAAGTCATTGTCAGTTTTCCGGATGGGTTGACTGCCCCTTTCAGAATATCTGCCACCGTGTTTCCACCTTCCTGTCCGGCTTGCCAAGCCAACAGAATTGCATCGGGCATGTTTTTCCATGAAGCAGTTTCTATTACTCCACCAATATTCAATATAACCACTACTTTTTTCCCAACGGCATGATAAGCGGTGCAGACATCTTGAATCAATTTGCGTTCATTATCCGACAACTCGAAATCGTTTGGAATTTTCCTGTCTATAAATTCACCCGAAATTCTGCCTAAAGTCAACAAAGCGACATCTGTTTCCGCAGCCATTTTTTTCAATACGGATGCTTCGGGTATCATTTCGGATGGGCGAACTTTAGGCATAAACATAGCCATGCGGTCTTTCGGATCAGGTTTATTTTTTTCATTTTCTTCCTTGATGTAGTTTTCATACAATTCAGCTAATTCACTATTAAGCTGGTATCCTGCATTCGTTAAACCGTCTTTCAATGATACGTTATAGGCTTTGTTGACGTCGCCGCTGCCGGTTCCGCCGGAAATAAATTCGTAGGATGTGATTCCGAAAGCAGCTGCTTTTTTACTTTGTTCAGGCAAAGGCAAGGTTTGTGCGTTTTTCAATAAAACCATTCCTTCAGAGGCAGATTGGCGGGTAACTTCGGCATGGGCTTTCAAATCCGGATGATTAGAATATTTATATCCTTTAAATCGAGGCGATTCGAGAACCAGATTCAATATTCGTTTTACGTTCCTGTCGACATCATCCATGGATAACGAGCCGTCTTTTACAGCTGCAAGAATCGCTTCCCCTTGCTTTTCTATTCCCGGCATCAATAAATCGTTGCCCGCATGAACTTGTGCCGGAGGATTTTTTCCTCCAAACCAGTCGGTCATCACAGTCCCTTTAAATTTCCAATCATCGCGCAAAATGCCGGTCAACAATTCGTAATTTTCGGAAGCAAACGTTCCGTTGATACTATTGTAGGATGACATGACCGTCCATGGATTCGCTTCTTTCACCGTAATTTCAAAGCCTTTCAGGTAAATCTCCCGTAAAGCGCGGGCGCTGACGCGGACATCATTCCCCATCCTGTTCGTTTCCTGATTGTTGGCGGCAAAATGTTTAATCGACGTCCCTACCCCGTTCGATTGAATGCCTCGAACCATGGCAGACGCAATTTTCCCGCTTATCAAAGGATCTTCGGAATAATATTCGAAATTCCTTCCGCACAATGGGTTGCGATGAATATTTAACGCTGGACCCAACAATACGTCTACACCATATTCCAGCGTCTCATTTCCCATTGCTTTTCCCACGTTTTCAACCAATTCGGTATTCCATGTGGAAGCCAGAAGCGTTCCGACAGGAAATGCAGTACAATAATAAGTTTGCGTGTCGTCTTTGCGTGTAGGACTAATCCGCAACCCTGCCGGTCCATCCGCCACTACAATCGCCGGAATACCCAAGCGCGGAATTGCATGAGTCGTTCCCGCCGCACCCGGCACCAAACTTTGAGTTTCCCCAACAACAGTGTTATCTCCCTGAAATCCGGGCATTCCACCTCCGACAATCAATTGGATTTTTTCATCCAATGTCATCGCTTTGACAATTTCGTCGACCGAAGCTTTCCCTAATTGGGGAGCTTCCTGTGCACCGCAAGTCATATATGTGCTTGCGATGAATAACAATAGCAGCGCTAATTTTTTTCTCATAATAAAATGTATATAATTGTGTGTTTATCAATTAATTTTGACGGAGATATTGTAGAGTTTCATAGCATTTTCTCAAATTCCTTCCAAAGTCTCTCTTCAGGAACCGGAGCAGTGATTGTAACCAATTCTTTTGAAACAGGATGAACAAAGCTGATTTCACGCGCATGAAGGCTGATTCCCCCATCTTTATTCGACCGGTCAAAACCATATTTCAAATCCCCTTTGATTGGACAGCCGATTTTTGCCAATTGACAGCGGATTTGGTGATGACGACCTGTTTTCAAATCGATTTTCAATAAAAAATAATTATCCGATTGAGCGATTAACCGATATGACAGGATTGCCTTTTGAGAACCCTGTTTTTCACTATCGTTGGCATAGGATTTGTTTTGTTTTTCATTACGAACAAGGTAATGCACCAATTCGGCTTCGGTTTGCGGCGGACGATTCTTGACAATCGCCCAATAGGTTTTCTTTATTTCCCCTTCCCGGAACATTTCATTCATTCGTTCTAACGCTTTGCCGGTCTTGGCAAAAACAACCAAACCGGAAACCGGTCTGTCCAAACGATGAATCACTCCCGCAAAGACATTACCCGGTTTGTTGTATTTTTCCTTTAACCACTGTTTGACGGTCTCCGAGAGCGGAGTATCGCCTGTTTTGTCGCCCTGCACGATTTCCGAACAGGTTTTATTAACGGCAATCAGATGATTATCTTCGTATAAAACAGTCATTGTTTATGTGTTCATTCCGCCGTCCACCTGAATTACCTGACCGGTAACGTATGACGATAAATCGGAAGCAAGAAATAAAGCCGCATTAGCCACATCTTCCGGAGTACCGCCCCGTTTCAATGGAATTTGTTTTGCCCATTCTTCGCGCACTTCTTCCGAAAGTTGGTGAGTCATCTCCGTGATAATGAATCCCGGAGCAATGGCGTTGGCTCTGATTCCGCGCGAACCCAATTCCCTTGCAATGGATTTTGCCAATCCAATCATGCCTGCTTTGGATGCCGAATAGTTTGCCTGACCTGCATTTCCGTGAACGCCGACAACCGAACTCATATTGATGATGCTGCCTGACTTTTGTCTCATCATCACCGGCGTCAAAGCATGAATAAAGTTAAAAGCCGATTTTAGATTTACATTGACGACCATGTCCCACTGCAATTCGGACATCCGCATCATCAAACCGTCGCGAGTGATTCCTGCATTGTTGACCAAAATATCTATCCTGCCGAAATCGCTGACTATTTGGTTGACAACCGTATGCGTATCCTCAAACTGTGCAGCATTGGAAGCATATCCTTTCGCTTTTACTCCGAAAGCGGCAATTTCAGCTTCAGTCGCCTGTGCGTTTTCATCAATAACCAAATCGGTGAAAGCTATGTTACAACCTTCCTGTGCAAAACGAAGCGCTACCGCTTTTCCGATACCGCGTGCTGCTCCTGTTATAATAGCTGTTTTTCCTTCTAATAGTCTCATTTTTCTTTCTTTATCCCGTTAAATAATAGATTAATTATGCTAATTCTTCCGCTTTTATCGGAAGACGTAAAACCTTTTATCGTACCACGTATGTAAGGTACTTCCAAGCCTTTTAACGCATGATGCAAAACGACAGCCATCGTGTGCGTGTTGGAAATTTCAAAGATATCTTGCCGTATTCCATCTTCCAATATACTCTGAATAAAAGCGATTTCCTTTAAATCGAACGACTTCCGGCTGTTTTCTACCTGCCAGATATTCCTGAAAAAATCAGCCCGTAATGTTCCGTTTCGGAATACTACATTCTTAATTAATTCCAAACGAATTGAAACAAATTCAATCAATTTCTCGTCTGCCGGCAAATCTTTGTTAACAACCACTTCGAGCGAGTTTTGAAGCATTTTCAATTCCGATTCGAGAACAGCATTATAGATTTCCTTTTTATTATTAAAATAGGTATATAATGTGCGCCGACCTTTTTCGGAAGCCGTAGCAATATCATTCATCGTTGTATTCTCAACTCCAATTCGGGCAAACAATTGACGGGCAACCTCAATTAATTTGTCACGGGTTTTTGCTACTGCTATTGCCATAACTCTTTCTGATTAAAACTCCGCAAATTTAAGACAAAAAGCCGCAATAACCAAAAAAAATTACAAAAAGATTGAAATAAATTTGATTCTTAAGAAAAAAAGAAAGTGTAAAGATTGGTATACCAGATATGAGCAATATTTATTTACTCATGACTGATTAATTGAATAACTAAAATTATATCGATTTACATTCATCATTATTGTAATTAATATAAAAAAAACTCCAAATCAGTATAAATCACTCCGCATATTTTAGCTGTTTCTCCTGATTTTTTTTATTTACTCAATTATTTTAGATGATTTTCTATATTTTCAAGAAAATATTTGCCACATAAGAAAATAGTACTAACTTTGCATGATTTATTATTATTATATGATATAAATGGAAGGAAACATTAAATTCATACGCAAATATAAACTTACAACATGATAAAAATGTCAAATAAAGTAAAAAAGATTGTTTTATCTGGAATTTTAATTCTTCTGACAGTCGCTGCGGGAATAACCAACGCAAACGCGCAGATACAAGCTAAGCCTGTTGTTGACAGCACGAGAATCAGGAGAGCTGCCGAATCGGGTTTTTTTAAGGCGGGAACACTTGGAGATACTACTGCCACAGGTTCCATTGCAGTTAACAGAGATCTCACTATTAGAAACTACACCCCTACTCAATTAGTGGAGGACATTTTTGTCAAAGGCGGTGGTTGTTCAGCTGTCAGCAATGTAAAACTTACAACACATGGATGGAACGGGTCAAGCTGGACAAGTGATGATATTAGAGGTTTGGGGTATTTCACACAAGGATCTTCCAATTTTGAAATGGCAAGCGGTTTGGTGTTGTCTACCGGCGGTTTGGTTTCTATTGAGGGACCAAATAGCTCGGTTTCAGGAATAGCAGCTATAAGTGGTACGGGTAATGGAAATGACCCAGATTTAGCAGGCTTATTAGGGGGGGTAACAACAAATAATTATACATCATTGGAATTTGATTTTGTGCCGACAACCCAATATGTTTCATTTCGTTATGTTTTCGCATCGGAAGAATACTCGTTTTATGTTAATAGCCAATTCAATGATGTATTTGGTTTTTTTATTTCAGATCCCAGTAATCCACCCGATTTTACGAAGCAAAATATTGCAACATTGCCGTATGGCGGCGGTGTAGTTTCGATTAATAATGTTAATTGGGGGTCAAATTCAAATTGGGCAAACCATAATTGTTTAGTCAAGAACTCTACCGGTAAAAATATAGATTACTATATAAATATTCCGGGTTCTTTTACAACTAATTGCCCCGTTCCTAATACAGATCCTTTACTTCAAAGCATGGAGTTTAACGGACGTACGGTTGTTCTTACCGCCACCACTCCAATGCTTCAGCCCTGTAAAACTTATCATATGAAACTTGCCGTTGGAAATGTAGGAGATAATGCTTATCAATCCGGCGTATTTCTGGAAGCAGAGAGTTTCGATCTCGGGGAAGATTTGATAAACTATGGAAATAATGTTCAGGGAATAGATTATGTGTATAAAGGATGCGCCAATAACAAGTTTGTGATAACAGACGGCAGTTTCAACACGGGTAGTTCCGTGACTTTACAGCTTAGATACGGAGGGACAGCCGGTAATGGAAGTGATGTTACTTCGCCTGACGGCAGTCCGCTTCCGACTACGGTAACAATTCCCGTCGGTCAAACTTCGATGGAAATACCCTACAAGGTAAATCCTTCGGCTTATGGCGCCAAAACATTTGATATTGAGCTTGGTTGTCTTTGCGGAAGCGGTTATTTACCTGCAAAAACCATTCAGATATACGATCCTGCCGTCTTCAAAATAACGCCGGTTACCGATTGCGGCAACCCAAACAATGGACAGATACAAATCAACGTCACTTCGGACGATGCAGACAATTTCGGCAGTTACGAAAGTTCGATGGACGGAGGAGCGACATGGGATTCATGGAGCACATCCATGTTATATACAGGATTAACGACGGGAATCCATACGGTGCTTGCGCGCGATGTGAACGGCTGCAATATTACTTCGCGCAATGTATCCGTTGGCGCCGGCAATGTTGTCTGGACGCCGGAATTGAATCCCGACCCGGCATCCAATTTGCAGGACTGGAATAATCCCGACAACTGGACGCCTTATACTATACCCGTAGAGTGCAACACTGTTTATATCCCCGGCAATTGCAATAATTACCCGCTGTTGACAAGCAATGTGGCTTGCAACGATATTTATTTTATGTATGGAGCCGAATTGGGGTTTCCCAACAGGCTGACCTATCAACGGGCATTTGTGCAGTATAATTTCGGACTGAAGGAATCGGCGCAGGTTACAAACCAGAACAGTAGAAGTCTTGTTCTTGACAACGGTTCCACTACCACTAACAGGATGCTTTTTTCGGCTTCGTCCTCGTCCGATCCTATGAAAAGGGAACGCTGGTATATGCTTGCTTCTCCTTTGCGGGCTGTTCTTTCAGGCGACTTGGGCTTCGGCGGATTCCCGCTTACTTTCATGATGAAGTTCGACCCTGTGAAAAAAGCGAATCAGAAATATTCGGTTGGAAACTGGACGGTGCCTTATACAAGTATGATCGAGCCTTTGGCATCGAACATTACCGACGGTTTTGCTTATTACGTGTACGGATACGGAATGACCGGCGACAATACCGGCTGTGAAGAATCAGGCGCTTTCAGCCCTGCACTGTTAGATTTTACATGGACTTCCCGGAACGGTCAAAGTTACGGTCTCAGTAAAGTAAACGGCATCCTCGAATTGCCTTTCTTTAGCGATTCAACCGAACTGTTCGCCCACCGCACGCAATTGTATAATCAACCCACAAACAAAAGTACGTTTTACTATATTAGCGACGGATTAAATAGCCAAGGAATAGTTGTTCCTTCCGAATTCAATAAGTTAACGGGAAAAACCGACGAAATTACGCGCGAAGCAGGTAACGGCAACTACCGCTTTGCTGCGGAGAATAGCGGCGGGGGATTCCAAACTTCAATTTCACACCCGGTAGCCGGTTTAGCAAGCGGGGACGAGTTTTTAGTGGGTAATCCCTATATGTCCTCCATCGATATGGGTAAGTTCTACTTCGACAACACGGCTTCTATTGATCCTTCGTTCCGGATATGGAACGGCGATGCTTCAAGTTTCGACAGTTACGCGATTAATACTGTAACCGGAGCAGTTACTCCGACAAATCCGAACACTTCGCCTTACATATCTCCGCTACAGGGATTTTTCCTTTCATACAAAGGGTCGGGAGCTGTTCTCTTTAACGTGGCAAACATTTCAACCGTTCGTCCGGCAGCAACCGCATTTAATTTGAGAAGCGATCAGTCGGCAGAGGAAAACATCATACGGGTTAAAGCTGAAAATGATTACGGGTTTTCCTATTT
>Ga0123354_10020794_pt1 | contig 10330 bp, 7 predicted proteins | sample TergutLab28metaG_2_FD_97872 | JGI IMG/M metagenome (GOLD analysis project Ga0123354, IMG submission 97872) | Labiotermes labralis P4 segment gut microbial communities from Petit-Saut dam, French Guiana - Lab288 P4 | ecosystem: Host-associated > Arthropoda: Insects > Digestive system > Gut ...
ATATGGGTCAGAAAATTGGACTTTGACAGCCTCACAGAGACGAAGAATTGAGGCGGCAGAAATGAAGCTATTGAGACCTCTGGCAGGTTACGCCTTCTATGACTACAAAACAATCAACTCCATTCGCCGCGAAGTACAGACAGACTGCATACTAGACAAGATAGATGAATACAGAAGGAACTGGCTTTTACATCTACAAAGAATGCCACAAAACTGAATCCCTTTAAAATCATACCTTTACAGCCCATAAGGAAAGAGAACAATTGGGAGACCAAAGAAACAATGGAGAGAACAACTGTAACTCTGGAGACGGAACGGTCCAAATGGCCCAACCCTGGATGTTTATGATGATGATGATGATGATAAATGCACAATACTCAAAATTATTTTAACCTTTTACTCAAAATTTCAAGAAAACCCTCTACAACTTATGTGGCTGAAGCTCAGCTTAATTTTCAAAGTATTCTCATGTCCCTCACTAGTGGTGTTCATATTAATTTGAAGCATTCTCTAAAGCAGTCAGAAATAAGTCTGGCAATTAATTTTGGAAAGTATGTCTTTATTAAAGACATGTGAATTGATTACTGCTTATCTACGTTTTCAGTGAACTGGCTAACAGACCGGACACCCCAGGTTCAATTTGCAGCACAAACACCAGGACTTTCTCTCTTTACCATTATATCCAAAATTGCCCTATAGCCCACCACACAACCTAACTCTAAACATACAGCTGGTCAAAATGTGATGCAGACCATTGGTATCACCTAGTCACAAGCTCCCTCCCTTCTTATGTACCAATTCAAAACACAGTTCTAAGCACAGGATGTTATTAGCTCATGTGGTAGTTACACATGTCTCGATCTTCAACAGAACAATTATAATTTTGCATTCAATACCTTACAAATCACTTAAGAACCAACAAGAATTCTCAGAGTGTTTCAATTCCCATTGCCCTTGGTGAAGAAGGTACTAGACCAGTAAGTTGTAACAAATGGTGTCAGGTTTCTGTACTGAGACCAATTACCTTTGTGAAAGGACAGTGCGTTTAGCTGAGATGAATTGAAGTGAGACAGTAACTTCCTGCTCTGACGTGCAAACTGTAAAACAAAGCAAATTTGGCTATAAATGAAATGTGTTGTTAACATTAACAATAAAGTCTGTCAGTGTTAAGGCATAAAGAACAATGAGGAATCAGCCTCTTACAGTAATTTTCTTTCTCTCTACGTCAAAGTGGCATTTTAATATTCACATAATTTCAAGGTGTATTCAGAGTCATTGTTCAATAAATAAATTCTACATAAAGAATTTTTCCCCCATTGTAAGAGTTACAATCTTGCTACTGAAAAAACAGTATTCTCAAATACTATACTTCTGTCTCTAGGAGTTGGAAGTAACAACTTTCTTTGGACAACACAAGAGAAGCTTAAAGTATGCTCAGCAAAAAATCTTACAATCATGAAGCCGACCTGACACATATTCTTACCAAATTATGGGACTAAGAGCATGTTATATTAATACCATCACAGAGCGAGTTCTAAAATAAAAATCTGCTGTATTTTACATAGACCTCTCAAAACTCATACTCTGGGTAGGGGTTACTTTTTAAAGTTCTATTTGTGACTACATGCAAGAAAAAGCAAATCTCAATGAGAAAACATGAACTGCATATTGTATGTTAGGGGTTCAATATGCATACAGCATATTTTTATACTTCATATTTTGGTAATGTAACTTCAAAGTAGTAATGAATCCTGATCTGAAGTTCAGATATAAAAGTAAAGTACAACGTCACAATGTGTACTCTTTTGCTTGGTCTGACCTCCAGGTCAGGATTTGCCACTGCTTCAAAGTCCAACAATAAATGCAAGTTAACTCCTAGTCAGCAGGTTAGGCTCACAGTAAGTCAGTCAAAGGATCCAATCCTACTTGTCAGAATTCTCTTACTGCTGGCAATTTCAAATGTGTTAACACAGTGCATTCCTTTCTTGTTACTACTATTAATACTGTTTAAATTCTAACAAATGTTTTTTATTTAATTTCACCTTCTGTATGTGTTAAGCTAGTAAGATACGACTTCAGCATTCTGCTCTGTCACAATATTAGTAACAACTACAAATTCAATTATGGTTGACACATAACAATTACTGTTCAGGATTCTGTATACAGTTTGTTGGAATGTTTGTAACTTTTGTTCATATGAAATTCCATGTTCCTGTCTCCAAGGACTCATTAGTTACTGCTGTCACACTGAAAAGTAAGTGAAAATATTTGCATGGCCACCATGTTGTTTATATTCTACCGTAACAATGTCATACATATAAAAAATATATTACCAGACATCATGTTAAGTGATACTAATATCAGTCCTTCACATGTTCACCACATTATTAGACACAACACAACATTCAATATTACATGAGGGGGGGATGGGTCTGCTGTGGCATAACCAACAAATTTTGTGCAAATCGAAAATTGGTTCAAAACGTTAAATGGACAGCACACCCACACACAGCATTTGATGATTTTTCAGTCAATTTTTTCCTTCATAATGCCAAGTAGACTAAAAATTGGCAGGAGCAATTTCATATTGCCTACTGACTCATCTTTAATATACATATCTGAAACACGCACATGATAAACATGTAAATGTTCACTGTAAAGAACAACAGTATAACTCTATAGCAACCAAAACTACATTTGAAATGAGGCTAACAGAAGAATACGTTCAGGAAATCCAAACATTAATATTTGTAATATATTGTTACATATCAGGGTAAAAATCCTGATAAGTACCCTGCAAGTGTTTCATCTTTTCGATTGGAATATCGAGTTCAACACACAGCAGACACAAGCATACGTACGTGATCAACCTAACCTCGTCACTGACGAAGAAACTAATCCCACAATTCTTTTTTTTTATTTCATTTATTTCACTTCTGAATGGCAATTCCAAAATACAAACAATAAAAAAGGAAATGTAAAATGTACAGGAATCCCAGGAGTACTTCCATTTTAAGCGACAGCAGACAAAGTAAACATATGTGATCAACCTAATGTACTAAAGAAACCGATCACAAAATTCACTTGCAAATGTCAGTTCCATTACACCGTAAGTTGAAAGTTACACATCCACCAACTGGAATACATGTATGCTTCAACATTTCTAGTGCTAACCATTACACCCCGCCCCTTTTAAAAGTTCAGGTATACCTGATACAGTTTAATGACGCAAGAGTGTAGTCCTTCAGGTATTATGATTCTTATATCAGTACCGCTATTACAATACAGGTAAATCGAAAAACATTACACAGTGTTTTGACGTGGAAGGTGAGTTCACACGGAAAATGCCAAGAACAAATTCACACTGTTACGCGATTACAAACGAAGTGCGATAGCAGAAAGTATTTTGCTGTAAGTCACTATCGTGGCATTGCTCCAAATAATAATTGCAATTATTCGCTAACGAAAATCCTTTTCTCGATAAATGGCGGGTGGATGCAAGTGAATGAAGGCGCTACAAATAAGGCTTTTAACTATTTGCGTTCAAAATTATTCTTGTGAATTCCAACCGTCTGGTCCAAATTATTTTTCATTAAATTCCAAGTCTTCCAAATTCAATATAGTGACTATGGTTAGGGAAAAGCAAAATGAAACGCTAGAATAATGTGTCGATTTGAGTTCGACTTTGGTCCTAGTACAGCGCTGTCGAGTTGGGCCGTTAGGGGTTAATAAAATTGTCAATTACGTTACGCAGTAAGAGCTTTTATATTAATTTTATCGTCATGATGCGTTACTAGGTGGCAGTGTGTACTGATGTTTTGAATTTGGATGATGCACACCATAAACCCAATGGTAGTTAACAAAACTATCGTTTATTATAAAAACAATATTTCACTTTATAAAATGTTACATGTTTCAACCCCCTAAGGGTCATCATTAGGCACGAATAAATAAAATGGAGTTAAAAATATGACTGCATGAGCAGTAGCATGTTATGAAAGCAAATATTATTTTCGTAACAAAACATACCTGTTGACAGCTACTACTTGAAGAAACACAACGGAATGTTGTATCTAAAGACAGAATGATCCACCTTGAGGACAGGCATAAAATGAGACATTATTTGAGTGTTTTAAGGGAATTTTTATTATAATTATTGTCAGCTACTAGTTCAATCATCAAGTGCCAGGGTGGAGGCTAGACATCCGGGAGTCAATTGCTGGTGCAGGCGAAGATTTTCTCTTTGCTAGACCGGGTGTTAGGCTCATCCAGTCCCCTTTCAATGAGTACGGGGTTCCTTCCCCGGTGGTAGAGCGGCGGAGGCCGTAAGTTGAACGCTCATCTCCACTCCTTACCAAAATTACTGATGCATGCAGCCACACCGCCACTTCCCCCATGCATCTTCCTGGTATGGTATTATTCATGTACGCGCAAAACTTCATATTTATCTGTGAGCCAGTATATCGAGTGGAGAACTAATAAATTGTAACGGAAAATTTCTTTTTCGCTGATCAATTTAAGCCATTATAGAAAGTTAGCTGCGAATTCTGAAACGATGAATTTCGTATAATGTAAATGCCATGTAAAATAAGAACAAAATATCTTTTGTAAACCGAAATATATAGCGGTCACCGTCCATGAAATATGCAGGTTCATGACACAAATCCAATACACCGAGCCGCACGCTTCATTTCTACTTCGCCACAGGCCCACAGAACATCACAAGATTTGACGCTTCATAATGCCATAATTTATACAAGTTCCTTTCATTGCATAATGCCAGAATTTATACAAGTACCTTCAATCTCCCGCAAATTAACCATGCTAAAAATGATAACAGGCCGTTCTGAATCAAGAACAGTTCGGTACCCAGGTTCGCGATTCGCTAGGAAACTTGAGCCAGAATTTGCAGTCGCAGAGCTAAGCCCCAACATATACAACTTCAGGAAGATGTACAGAACAGTAATGTAACAGTTCCACATATTTTAGTCTCGGCACCAAATGATAGTAAACACGATCAACTTCATGCTCTGGCTGTTCTACTTCAAGGGGAGAACGTTCGTAGGGTCAGTCTGGCCGTGATGGCGACTGCCTAGAATTGAAACCAGGCAGTCCAGTCTTTAATCACTCACTGCACTTGACTAAGCTATCTCTGTTGATAACAACAAATTCGCATCAGGTTTTAGAATGTTCGAACACTTGCGGTTTTCGAACTCTGCAAGATCTAAGTGCGCAGCGTCTCCCAAATATTTTTGCTCGCCGACCGCTTTTGGTTTCGAAAAGTAACCACGGATCTTAACATCCTTGCTCACGTAAATACAGAGGACCAGGATGATAAGTAGCCAAAATTAAAAAAAAAAAATACTTCTCAGAATTGATTTCATGTAGCTACGAATAACCAGTAGCATATGTAACAATGCGTTGCATGATCTGATATTAATTAAAATGACTGTCCCTCGCTTCGTGGGTACAGGGGGTTTCTTAATTAGATATTCTAACGGTCATACGAAGCAAACACTTAGCCAATTAAAGAAGTTCCGCGATTATTTTTGAGAAAACATCATTCCTTTAATTAAAAAAAAAAAAATAAACTTCAAAGCAGCCACTCCAGAAATGAATAGACGGTTCTGCTGGGAAATGGTCAAGGATTCCTTGGGATTCACGGAGCACAGTTTGGGAACCACCGCACAAACGGAATGGCTGTGTGTCCGCCTTCCTTTCTCTTACTTGTCCACGTAAACATAATCCTTGCTATGGACCACACAATACCTGCCCGAGGCTCACAGTGTATTGCAACATTTTTAGCACAAGAGACGTTTGAAAACCTTCAAACTCATAAGTTCGCAAACCAATTACCGGATAACGAATTTAACGAATACTAATTTATATCATATTTCTCTTGTGAGTGAACATTGAGTTCGAGTGTGAGAGGTTGGTGATTGGTGTGGAAGGCGTCAGACTGAATGGGCAGTAATCAGGATTATCATGGTCTGCATTGATTGTGATGCTATAAATTCATTTCCTGGACACTGCTCATTATTAAAGCAACATAAACTACGTGTATATAAACGACCCTAAGATATAATACCACCTCGTCCTGGATCACAAATTCCTGTGAATAAGGAGAACACGGTGAAGTCCTTCAACGGAAGCGGTGTTTGGAAGCCGGTGCAAATCAGCCTGAGGTTCAGATCCGCTATATCGCAGGTTCGGTTCCCACAATCGAAGCTTTCACTCATACCCTGCAATCTTGTCAAATGTTTCGTCGACAAGTGACTCAGTCCTTGCAAGTTTGCGTCCAGTTCTTTAAAACGTTGAGAGACATCAATGAAAAAAATCACACATCCTCTCGCGATCTGAAAGCTTAAGAAAATGTTTTCCCTCATCTCTAACTCAAGGACTCACACCTAGATTAAGCATTGAGCCTCGACTCTATCAGCTAACTTCCATATAGCACACAGTTTTTTCGTACTCGGACTTCCATTACATATAATTATGGCCGCAATATGTTTGTACTAATTATTATTACAGCACAATTAAAAGTTAAGAAGTAAGGGAGATGCTGAAGTTTACCATTCCGTATTTTTCCCTCTTTCCTACGTAAAGTTTCCGACATAGGATGTTCCCTTGCAGCATGCACGAGCCAGTTAAAACTTAAACATTTTGACCAAATTTAACGTTGAGTGCAGAGCTCACAGAATCACTCAAAATATTGTCCTTCATTCCGATGGGAAAGCATTAAGCGTAGTGTGACTGACAACAGTGTCGGTCCGCAGACTTAAGTACTGCGGGCCGGGAGTTACATATACTTGATTCAGAAGATCCACGTTCTTAGCATTATATATAAATAGAACAGGCCAAAGGAAGAAATACTTAAAATCTGGGCAGTTAAAAAAGTACCCTGTTTGTGATATGCTGTGCACGTACGCTATCCTGTAACACAGGCTTCTCATATGTTAGGCGTTTGCAGATTCACAACTCCTGTCCGAATCTTTCAACTGCCCATATCCTTGACCGATAAAATTATAGGTGCCGGATGTGAACGTCAGGAAAGGCGACGGTCAACCGCATTAAGCAAGGTCAGATCGTACATAATGGTGACTTAAGTTTAAGTGGAAGTGTTATGCAGTTACCTGGATTGTGCATATTCTCGATTGACCAGAAAACTGGTTACACATTGGCATTTTGGATTTATCAGAACTACTGGTAAATGCAGAATTTATCTTTTAATGCCACCAACCTCTTCTCAGACTGTTTAGCCATGTAGCAAGTTTTGTCTTATATTCGACAGATTAATGTATCTAATTTCCGGCTGTCCTGATAATCGGCTTCATTCGAATAGGGCATGTTAACACCCTACAGTCCACAGAAGCACGATAAAGGATTTCTCGGAACAGATTCCTTCTGAGAATGTAATAGTCATTCGTCTGATTAAGAAATCCTACTTTTATGGAAACAGTAGTACCACTGTACTGCTGCTAGATTATTGTATAACTCAAAACACTTATGCTTATACATGCAAGTCACATATGTAGCATGTGATGTACATAGCATGCATGCATACATACATACATAAAATGGCCCCCTAAGGCGGATCAATGAATTGAGTTGTTTTGAAAGATAATAAGCAAACTCTAACAGAATACGTTACTATCAAATTGCGACCAGAGAAAATTTAAGGGTATCACATCTTTTGTGCGTACAGTCAAACAGATGGTATACTATACTCATATGAGGGCACTGGAACAGGGCCCTCAAGCTTCTGTGTCTTTACTTCTTGTGTTTTTAGAATCTAAACATCTTGTGTTTTATTTCTTGTGCTTTTAGAATTTACTGTAAGACGTACCTTATGTACATATCACACTAGCAATATGACCAAATCTATATCCTATAGGTTGTTTGACCTTGTAAATGGATTGACAGAATGCGTAATAAATGAATGAATGGACTAACAGCCCGCCTCTGGTTCCTATCTGCAGCAGAATGAACCCAGTCCACCCTCCCATACTCTTTTTCTCTGAGATCCGTTTTGGACCTTTCCTGCTATGGCACCAAAACTGTGTTGCTGTACGAGGTTAGACATCACCGTTGTCTCTCTCTGTCATGCGCGTTTTCCTCCCTCCTTAAGACAGCGACTCAGGTTAGACGTCAGAATAGTCTCTCTCTGGTACAACATGACCCTTTATAGTCAAAACAGGAGGAGCCGTGTTATAACAGGAAAATCCTAAATTATATTATCCCCCACCTATTTATAACAATACCGGTTTACTATATTTATAAGTAGCCAGTAGTAAATATACTATTCAAAAGTATCTACCGTCTTCCGAACTACACTCAAGCAAACCGGCTTTAAAGAGCGAGTGACCACTACCATCGGCATGGGATAATATATTTAGACTGATCATTCTTTGCTTGTTAACCTTACTGACGTATGTGGGCGTATGCGTAAGACTAATTTACAAATATAATGTTGAAATTCGAAAAAAAAAAAGATTATGTAATATAGATACATACTTAAAAAACGGCATTAGGTTTGATCACCTCAGTTCTGGACCTGTTAATTAATGAGTAATCTGTTAATGGATCTTAGATAATTTTGGAAGCTATATAGTGCTATGCAACATTCAAGGCCATAACCGCATATTTCTGAACATACATACTGTATAGTGTATAACATACTGTACGTGAACCGTTAATATACGCTACACAGACCATATCTTTTATCGCTGACATGAGTACCGCAGCTGCCACGTCATTTAGAGGCGGATGCAGGCTCTCTATGCGATAAAGTTCCTTGGTGAACGATATGTGAAACACTCTGTATAATGAAAGTTACAAAGGGATGATTCGGGGAGATGCAGGAAAAGTAGTGAGAAACACGGAATTTGACATATAAGCTAAATAGGCACAGATTTCTCTTATTACAAATTCACCGAATCGCGAAAACTGTCTTTCTACTACAGATTAATGGGAAACGATGTCTTGAGATGTTTGAACAGGGACTTTATTCTTCGTTTGGACACCTCTAATAGTTGAAAATGGGCTTCTTTCAGGGTTCATGAAACCCATATCAAGGGATTAATAAAGTCCCCATCCTCGACACCATTCGCAAAGAACCCAATATATGAAAGAGCGATAGACTCACGTCCCACGTCTCTTGCGTCAGGCATCACGTGTCGGGCTGAATGACTTTCAAATGAGGCGACTAGCATTATGCACAGTCCCACTGCGCGCCGGCATACCAAATGAAGATGTTGGTATATATACGTAACCGCTGTGTCTTTGCTCAAGTTTTGTTCAGAGCAAACCAGGAGAACCTAAAACTGAACGGGAAAGATCAGCTTCTGTTCTGTGCTGATTATATTATTTTCCTGGGCGAAGACATAAGTACATACTACAAACAAAAAAATCAACTACATTTGTGTCTAATAAGGAGGGTGGTATAGAAGCACATACTGAAGACACTAAGCACATATTCGTGTCTCGAGATCACCACGTAGGACAACATCGCACCAGGCAGACAGCTTATAAACTCTTTGAAATTGTGGCAAGGTTTAAATACTTGGGGAGAAGACCAAAAAATTAGACGTCCATTGGGCCGTGCGTCGTAATACCATTTCTATAGTAAAACCAACAAGATGCACCAATGTATGAAATTTATTTTATTTTGAAATGACACTCCACGTGTTTCGGAGGTCTTTCCGTCCATCGTCATGAGTTAAAGACTGTACATACAGCAACAGGCATTTGTCAAAGAGATACTGCTGTCTGCTTGCTATCAAGCAGTAGCAGTATCTGTTTGACGAATGCCTGTTGATGTATGTACAGCCTTGAACTCCTGATGATGGACGGAAAGACCGTCCGAAACACGTAGAGCTTCATTTCAAAATAAAATAAATTTGATACATTGGTGCATCTTGATGGTTCTACTATAGAAACATCAAATTCGAATTGCATGTGTCGAGTCTAACAAGCATCCGTAGGGCAGTGAACAGAAGAAGGTTTAATTCAATAACTGCCAGCATTTTTCAGTGTAGCTGCTGAAGGCCGGAGTTATTATCATTTCAAATGTCCATCCCTGCACCTCAGTGAGACAACTTTTCCCCTTCTGTCCATAAACAGTAACATTCAACGGGACATGGGCGACCAGTTTGGCCCATAAAGGTTAATGGCCTTGCGTTCAAAACGCATCCAATGTCTAGCCATTTGCGGCTCTAATTTTACGAATTTAATTTCGTCAATTGTGTTACTAAAGCGGAACTACATGAGCAAACAAGAGCAGCTTATTAATACAGCGCGCGCGCGCGCGCGCACACACACACACACACAC
>Ga0123354_10020795_pt1 | contig 10330 bp, 3 predicted proteins | sample TergutLab28metaG_2_FD_97872 | JGI IMG/M metagenome (GOLD analysis project Ga0123354, IMG submission 97872) | Labiotermes labralis P4 segment gut microbial communities from Petit-Saut dam, French Guiana - Lab288 P4 | ecosystem: Host-associated > Arthropoda: Insects > Digestive system > Gut ...
AATACTTTTTATTGCTGGGAGTATTGTAATTTTATCTTGCATTGTTTAGTCTATGACGTTTTCCATATCTTGTATATAAGATCAACGGAAATAAATACATTGATTGATTGATTGATTGATTGACTAATACAAACATGCTTTAATTTCAAAATCGGGTACCTCAGCAGCCTAGTGTGGAATGCTGTACGGTCATACTTTTGACAGAAGTAACTCAGAAAATAAACGTAATTTTTTTAATAAAATAATTAATATGGTGGCAAAAAGAAGAAAAATTCTTTACCCTGGAATATTTAAATTCTAACCTTAAGTGCCTGCATTTCATTTTCTTGTCTCTCTTGCACAGACTCCATGCCGGCTAAAGACAAATCACATCTTGCCAGCCTAAAAGTACACATACAATGTAATATTAGCTTCTCACGTTCAAAAAGTCCACGCCAACACTCCCGTAGATGATCCTTTGAAAACCACAATGACAGTCCCAGCCACAGGCACGGGTATCACATCAAAGACAACACGAGTGCTATTTTCTTCCACGGCTATTTCTCGCTGGTCAGTGCTGCCTGCGCAAACTTACTCTAATCCATGGTAAAAACTGCTTCATGCACCGAGTGCGACGATGGTGTCAAGGACGAGACATTCGTTAGCAGGACACAGGCGTGAGATTCCGATCACGGACTACTAGCACGTAACGGACCATGGGCTGTATCACAGTGGTTGGAGTGGGTCTGAACTCATGTATTTCTGAGGTCACGTTCGTGTACCATATTTTTCTTTTGTTCGGCTTCAAAGGGTAGTGTTGACGTTCTGGGAGACAAATTTCTGAAGTTAAGTCTCTCGGACTATTACGTCGTATAAATTTGGTAAACAGTTTCCGAAAGTTTAAAATTCATCACGATTTTGCGACCGTGCGAAGGGGCTAGGCTAATCGACGTAATAATATGTGATACCGACAGATATACTTGTAAAAGTCAAGTCGATCCTGTGCCCATCACATAGCCAATTCGTGCAGGGGACGTACAGCTGCTCTGATTCATTTCCTCCGCGCTAGATGGGAGTGAGGGGTCAGCTTCATGCCTCACTCTTTTTATCATGGAATAAAATTATGAATATGCGTATCATGATTGAACGAAAAATGTCGTGAATAATAATAATAATACTACTAACTGAACATAATTACACGTGTACTTTGTTGGGTAATATATAAGTATATATACGATGCACACGGACTTACCCCAAGTACAGATTCCGAGATGTCTTAAACATGCGAGACAAAATTGTAATTGTGGCAAGAAAACTGTCTTTTGCTGTAAAATTGTAAACACACATTTATTATTTTCTTAATGTCGCATTTGAGAAGAGAACAGTAATTTTTCATATATATTCTTCTCGATATAAATATTGTTTGTATTTTGTGACATGTTACGAATCCTTGGTGGAGGCCTGTGAAGGATCTATCAAACTAAATGAATTTTGTTTCATTCTGTTGTTGCCACATAGTAAAACATAACTGAGACAAACATAGATCTTCTATATTTTATTGTTGCTATTAATACTTGTGACAAAAACCAGTTTTCTCTATGTATTGACATTTATTTCTCAACAACCAAAACTTCGGCTTTTAAAAATGAAAGAAGATAATAAATTCAAACTTTTGCAGTGAATCAGTGCGGTTCGTTACATGTAACTACACATATATCGATTGCCAATGTTAAGGACGACTTCAGAGCACTCTATGGTCGGTTATGATAAGGATTTCTGAACGGTATCTATGTACTGACAAAAGAACAACGGAATGCGTGAAGCATTTGTAGAAGCATATGTGGATTCAGAGGGTTACTAATCAACGAAGTACTTACAACAAAATACTTACCAAGTGGAAGAGAGTGTTATGTCAAGACAGATAATGAGCGAGGAAAGCCATCCGAGGACCTTGTATGTAGGGAATTTGGATGCTTCGGTATCCGAAGATCTTCTGTGTGCCTTGTTCTCGCAGATTGGACCCGTCAAAGGCTGCAAAATCATCCGTGAGCCCGGAAATGATCCTTACGCCTTCTTGGAGTTCACGAACCATCAAGGGGCCGCTACTGCATTGGCTGCGATGAACAAGAGATTATTTCTTGATAAAGAGATGAAGGTAAACTGGGCTACTTCACCAGGTAATCAACCTAAACAAGACACTAGTAATCACTACCATATATTCGTTGGCGACCTGAGCCCAGAAATCGAGACGCAGACGCTTAGGGAAGCTTTTGCTCCTTTTGGAGAAATTTCCAACTGCAGAATAGTAAGAGATCCACAGACATTAAAATCAAAAGGTTATGCTTTCGTGTCTTTTGTCAAGAAGGCAGAGGCAGAGAGTGCCATAACTGCAATGAATGGTCAGTGGTTGGGTAGTCGAAGCATTCGAACAAATTGGTCTACAAGGAAACCACCACCCCCAAGGAGTGAGCGACCCCGCCATGGAAATGCAAAAGCTCCAACATTTGATGAAGTATATAATCAGTCAAGTCCTACAAATTGTACTGTTTATTGTGGTGGATTTATAAATGGAATTACTGAAGAATTAATGCAGAAAACATTTTCACCTTTTGGCACTATCCAAGACATTCGTGTATTCAAAGACAAGGGCTATGCATTCATCAGATTCTCGACAAAGGAGGCAGCCACCCATGCTATTGAGGCAATCCATAATACAGAGATCAATGGGCAACCAGTGAAGTGCTTCTGGGGTAAGGAGACTGGTGATCCCAACCATGCTCAAAATACAGGGCAGGCTCCAGCTGGAACCCAGTACCCATATGCATATGGTCAACAAATGGGATATTGGTATCCCCAGAGCTACCAAGCAACTGCAGCGACAGCAGCTGCCGCACAGATGCAGGGCCAGTACCTGCAAGGTATGCAGAGCTACCCATATGGACAGTTTGGCTACCAACAGGGCTACATGGGCAGGATGGGAATGCAGGTGCCCACCTGGCAGGGCATGCCAGCACAAGCACAAGTTCCAGGCACAGCACAGCAAATGGCTGCAGCAGCACAGGGTGCCGCAATGCAACAACAGGGTGCAGGCATGATGGCTTACACCATGCAACAGTTCCAGACACAGTGATGAGCAGAGACCACCTAGCTCATGCATACAGTGAGAGATATCGGTTAAATTATGTGTGATGCATATATTCACTATATTGACAACTGGTGAGCTGCTAAGAACAGGAAATTTTCATCTCAAGGCAAAGACTTGTCATTACATCAGTCATGATTAGGTCTTGCCCCAAAAAAATGGAATTGGAAGAAAGATGGTTTTGGCTTCGTCCAGTCTGAAAGTGGGATACCTTATATAATGACAAAACCATTTTTTTTACTCCACCATTTTTTTTATCACACACTTGTGTTGTCATGATTTGTGTAAAATATAAACATTGAAATGAAAACCTGTCATGTATTATTTTATCATTGCATCAGTATGTGTACTCTGATTCATACAGAACACCACTCAGTTTTGTTACAAGTTGAGCAAGGCAGGTAGTGTTCAGTTAAAATTTAAAATACCGAAGTATATTTGAAATGTATTCAGTGATAACGATTGTGTAGAATTGCTAGAGTGCGCTAGCATAATGTCTGATCCTATATAGCCATGGTCCTGCCTTCTTTTTTCTTGAAGAAATCAAAGTGAAATGGAGGGCCATGGTATACCCCACCAGCAGGATAAATCTCATATGGTGGCAAAATACAAGTATGTAAGTTTGTCCAGCTGTGTGGAGAAATGTGCTGTTTGGATTCAGTGACAAAGTGATGATTATTTGATTGCATGTACCTCTTTAATTCAGACATTGTGACTTTTTTCAGTTGTGTCATATACAGTTTGATGCTCATGCAAGAAAAGTTGACCCTTATTGTTAGATCTTGGGCTTTAAAGCAGAGACTCTTCCTGCTGGTAATCTCTGTTTTAAAACAAGTAAGGCATTCACTAACAATAAAGTAAAACTAGATTTAAGTTCCAATCAATAATTGTCACAAAGCATGTATCTATGAAGGTAACTGTGCTGAATTTGATTCTTCTTGATTGTTATAATAAAATATTTGGGTCTGGGAGCATTGTCTTTGTTCTCAACTTTCGTAGTTTGTAAAGTTTAGTACGGTGGTAAATACTAACATAGAAAACAAGATGACGCCTGTTCTGAAATTCATGTTTATGAAAGGAAACTCTTTTCTTCTGAAGTGTTGCTTTTCTTGTAATAAATTGTGGATAAAAGGGTGTTATCTACAGTTACTTGGCTACTTTGTGGGTAGATGCAGAATGGATTTATTTAAAGATGTTACGGCCTGCTTGTGGAGGAAGTTGGGGTGGGGTGGGGGGGCTTTTTGGAATGTATGGATAGCTGTGTTTGTCCACAAACACACTGTTACAAGTTGTGAAAAAAAGAATACCATTTTATGGGCATGAATCATGGAAGTTTGTCTCTTCAGATTTGAAACATGTTAAGTCGTGGACTGAGCAACTCGCTACTTCTCATGTCCTTGTGCAGGGTGCAGTACCTGAGCAGACATGGGTAGAGTGCAGAAGATAAGTTAGCAATAATGCTCATCTTAACAGTTTATTCCCGGTCTTGTTATTGGCGCAGTGGCATTCAGTATTTGACGTTCACAGGCTAGCATTCATGTTATTGGATTTGAATTCCAAGGACTGATCCATAGTGAGCAGCGATATACCAATGCAGCAGCATCCCAAAACCACGTGGTTATCCAAGGATTAAGTGCGTTGTTTTAAAAAGAAGTATGTCCTTTATGGACAAGAAATCTCTACTGATTGTTGGTGGCTTGAATGTATTAACCAAATGGTTTGTGAAACTTCTTTTTGCAGTTTGTTTTACAATATGTGAACCAATTAAAGTAATCTGGAAGGTACAAAAGTTGTAGTCTAGAACACGCATTGTTGTGAATATTTGAAAGCACATTGAGTAAATGTGTGACAACCATATGTCCTTTTAAGGGTAATTTATACATCTGAATTCTGAAATTTGACATAAATTGACTTCCCATACACCACTATTTATGCATCTTCAGAAGTACAGTTCAGCCTAAACTTTGGTCAGATGCCAAAGCTGTGACAGCATACTAGCATTGATGGACCTCAATTACCTATGTTTCTTAATTTCAGTAGTAGTTACATTTTCCCATGCATCTTCAATGTTAGCACTGTGTGAATTTGAAAGTGATTCAAGCCCCAGTTCTACACGTAGATGTTGGAGGCACCTGTGGTCTTACCTCCGCAATGCAAGTAATGTATGAGAGTTATTCTAAATTGGCATGGAGCATCAATAAGAAATGTAATTGGGAGGGTAGGAATAATTAACTGGAGTGAGGTGCCACAGAATGTCTAATGAAAACATATTGACTTGTATAAATTCCTGTTTCTTTTGAATTTTAAAATCTAAAATCAAATTAGTGATATGCAAATACTTTTGGGCTGAGTACACATTCACCAGTATGAACAGGATGAATTTTCATGATGGGTTTACTATTCTGCAATGATAAAGCTTCAAGAATCCACAGGGACATTACCTCATCACTGGAAATCATATTTTAACATTATTCTGTAGTACAAGCAAGAAATGTACACACAAATGGCGACTGAGAAGTGACTTGAATTTTGTATTTTGACCATCCATACAAAAAAAAAATGAACTGTACTCATAGAATCCATTTTATTGTAGCATTCACATATTTTAATTTTCATATTACCATAAGACAAAATTAAAAGCAATTAAATGCGACTACAGAGCTGATGTCATCCTCAAGGTTACCGTTATTGTCAAAATGAAGCTATTAGAATTCACTGAACTATGTTTCAGATTAAAGCATTATCTGTAAAATACAATATATACTAATATGTATATAATTTAAATTCTTATGTATTTTGTTATTCATTATGTTTTGCAGGTATCTGAAGATTTGTGAATAACTTGTGTGGGTTAAATCACTTAATTATGTGACATCCATTGATTTCCTTCCTTATTGTATATCAGTTTTTTCTACAGTTATTTCTGTGGCGTATCTCCCATGTTTAGCCAACATCTCCTCCTTTGAAGGGAAAGTGTAGTCTTATGAGATTACCATGCTCTGTGTGTGTCCTATTTAATCTTCTGGACCAGTTAACCAAACATTATGAAATTTGGTATGGACATTATGCTACTGGAACCCACCCCAAGGCTGAAATTTTTAATTTGCTTCAACATGTAAAACGTGTGTGGATGCACAAGGTTTTGAAGTGTGAAGTAGACTGTGTAAGTTCTGCTTAGGGGAAACACGAGCTAGGAAGCACCTGTGGTGGGTATGCTCGTAGTAAATATTTTCTTTACCATTTCCAATGTGAAAAGGGTAACTATGAATATCAGTGTCATGTGTCTACACAAATTAATTTTATAACAGTATTCATAACAGGAAGAAATTTGTGCATCTTCAAGTAGAGAAGTAGGATTAATGAGTTCTTCCCAGAATTTCTTTGTTAGTACTAGTGCTATTTATATAAATGATATTGCTTTACTGAATTTTCATATTATTCCCAGTTCTGTTTCACAGCTTGTTTTTATATTTTGCTACTTTCAGTCCACTGTGGTAACTGTTCTGACATACCTTAATGAAGATGTGTTTTGTGTCAGTTAATGCTGTTAGGTTACCCTGAAATGTCTGCTAGTTGCATTTATTGTAATGCTAAGTCACCTCATGTCTGCTGGCACTGCTAAGCTGGATAGTGTCTTCCTGCTATAAATTAATTTCTAATCCTATTCAAAACACTATTCTTTCCCTCTCACAGTTGATATAAACTGTTGCCTTGTTTACATCTACATGATTTTATTTGCCACTCATATTTACTTTTGGCTAATCTGTTATGTCTTTTCTGTTTACCATACCGGTGCTGACTGTTCAGACTGTGCATGGAATAGTGCATGGAATATTATGTGTATTATATACATGTACACATTGTAACGTTCTTACTTATCTTCCAGTGATCTGTCTGGTGGCCTATGTATGATTTGGTACATTCTAAGCATGTCAGAGTATATAACACTGTGGTATTATATGTCATACATTTTGAACTGTTGTATTTATTAGTTTCTGAATTGTGTTGTTTTGAAGGTCATTCTGAGATCTGTATTTGTTTTCAAATATAATCCTCACAGTATGTTAAAGTGACCTATTCCTTTGTAAATCAACCTTATTCTTCCATTTCACTTTGATTTACTTGCTACTTGTTTGTCCATTTTCAGTATCTGTTTCTGATTTCTTATCTATATTTCTTCATAGTCTGGAGAAAATGCATGACATTCCAAAAACAACAGAATAAGAATGTACAGTACCCTAGCTTTTCTGACAGCTTTAGATGGGGTAAAATTGTAAGACAAAACCAGTAATGTGGTGTCAAAATGAAATTTAGAGATTAACAGCAAATTACATTTAGATGGACTATAAAAGACATGATGCATGAACTAAAAACAAAACCAATACTAGACAGAATTAGGAAAAATACCTCAGTTTGAACTCTCAGCTGTTGATTGCCACCCTAACATTGTTCTAACGACAGTTAAACATTTCACATGAACTTCAAATATACAGCTTTCATAGGAAAAATTAGAAAATTCAAATAAGATGGAATGGTTACATGCCAGAGTAAAAGATGAATAAGGTAGAACTGTAAGAACAACATAATTCTGGAACGTTCACTCCCTTTCATTTATTATCTGAAAAGAGAATTTGAATTTTCATAAAATAATGGTCATAGCAAGACATGAAATTATGTCAGATGGGAAAAATCTTTAATAATAAAAATAAGGGATTTTGGTAATCTTTGTGTATTTATTGAAGATCATAGTTTAATGCTTAATATAACATACAAGTTCAGAAATATATACAAAAATCCTTTTATCTCAAAAACCATAAGACTGTTGGAAAAAGTATGTTCTGTTCTTTCTTACAACTTTTGTTCAAAACACACACACACACACATACAGGTTGTCACAGGAGTTAAGGTCACTATTTTAGGATTTAATTCCAGAGCTGATTCGGAGTCAAAAACGTCATATACACATGGGTCCAATTGGCAGCGGTTCAGGAGTTATGAGTTTTTAAAGTACAGTAAATAAATTAGAAGGGAAAGAGGAGCATTGTGCATTTATTGAGATGTGTTATTAAATGTACAGTTATAGATTCGCCGTTCAGCACTCAAGCAAATTGTTCGAAGTGTCCTCCATCTGCTTGGATGCATTTTCCGACTCGTGTTACCAGAGAACTTGTAAACTTACGAAGAACTGCAGCGTTGTTGATGCTTCTTGCAGCGCTGAGAATTCGCTTCATTGGTTCTTCTCTCACGTTCACCTTGTGTGCATACACCATAGTTTTCATGTAACCCCATATATGGTAATCTAATGGGTTCATATCCAGTGACCATGGTGGCCAATTCTGTGCACCGCCTCGACCAATCCATCAGTTTGGGAATTTGTGATTCAGATACTGCCTGATGACCTGACTGAAATGAGGTGGTGCTCTGTCATGCTGGTAATACATCTGTTGTCGTGTTTGTAGAGGAACATTCTAGAGTGCTGGCAGTTCATCTTGCAAAAGTTGGCATAAATATCACTGTCAGACATTGCAGAAAAATGTATGGACCAATGAGTTGGTCACCAATGACACCACACCACATGTTTACGGAAAAGTGATGTTGGCAGTTGCTTTCGAGAGTTCCATGAGGATTATCACGATCCCAGTAATGGGAGCTTCTTGTAAGGCAGTATCTGAATCATGAATTCCCAAATCGATGGATTGGCTGTGGCAGTGCACAGAATTGGCCACCTCTGAACCCATCAGATTACCATGTGTGGGGTTACATGAAAACTATGGTGTATGCACAGAAGGTGAACACAAGAGAAGATCTAATCAAGCGAATTCTCAGCGCTGCAAGAAGCATCAACAACACTGCAATGCTTTGTAAGGTTACAAGTTCTCTGGTCACACGAGTCAGAAAATGCATTCAAGCAGACGGAGGACACTTCAAACCACTTGCTTGAGTGTTGAACAGTGAATCTGTAACTGTACATTTAACAACGTAGCTCAATAAATGCACAATGCTCCTCTTTCCCTTCTAATTTATTTACTGTACTTTAAAAACTCACAACTCCTGAACCGCTGTGAATTGGACCCATGTATATGACGTTTTTGACTCAGAATCAGCTCTGGAATTAAATCCCGAATTAGTGACCTTCACTCCTGGGACAACCTGTATGTATATATATATATGCAGAACTTCACATAAAGTGCCCCTAATTTTGTCCAATTTTAACCAAAATTATAATGTGTCAGCAGATTTCAGTAAAAATCCTAAGTTCATGGTATGGCTCTGATACATGCAGACAGACACACAGAAATGATTAAGCTAGCAGTCACCACTTTGCAAACACATTTGAAAAAATATTTAATCTCTACAAAATTCAAAACAGCGGTAGAGTAACCGTGCATAATCTGCATTTTATTTTAATCTTTATGACTGTTGGTAGGATGTACTTGAAAATTTAAATGAAATGTAACTAGTGTATTACAATTAGAAAGCAGTCAAGTGAAATTCAGTGGGCAGGTCTGAAGACTTTTAGGTATGGAAATTATATATCTCTAGAGGGAATATGGGTTAGAGAATGATGTTTTTTAAGTTTCATTGTTTTCTCCTTTCAGATCCCAGCACTTCAATGGGGATGTGGGGCATAATTTTGTTCTATGTGTGACTTTACCCAGATAGGGCCAACATAAACTGAGAACTGAAACAGCCACACAGAGGGAGACACTTGCCTACTATAACATACTTATTTAAAAACATGGGGAAGAAGAAAATAATGTGGTTACAAACTGAAGAAGCATTGCTGGCCAGATAATTTGTGTCCTGTCCTTAGCTGTGGCTGTACAAGTCTTTGGAGACAATTACAGTTGTTCACGATCCATATCAATTTGAACAGAGGTCAACACAGTCATCTCTATGGGCCTTGCATATGATGATTGCTGCAATCCTTCTCATCTACATAATACAGATTCTAAGTCTGACTTATAAGAGAAAATCTGTGGTGTGCAGAATGATGCTTTGTCTTGCAGAAAGTGGTGATGTGGGTATAGTTGTACATACTCAAAAGGTGACCAAGGTAAAATGGAAGGGATATGTACAAATGTATTTCATCTTTCAGGGAGCATTATTTCCTTTCTGAAGGTATGGTTCAAGATACGGGTTAATGTGACATGAGTCTATGGAGTGCACTGAAACACAATATCATATAACCCATTTCTATGTGTGTGT
>Ga0123354_10020796_pt1 | contig 10330 bp, 5 predicted proteins | sample TergutLab28metaG_2_FD_97872 | JGI IMG/M metagenome (GOLD analysis project Ga0123354, IMG submission 97872) | Labiotermes labralis P4 segment gut microbial communities from Petit-Saut dam, French Guiana - Lab288 P4 | ecosystem: Host-associated > Arthropoda: Insects > Digestive system > Gut ...
ACACAGCTTCACGGTGCCTGATACACAACAGTACTCTTGCAGTGTGAACTTCATGAAGATTTTGCAAAAGTGTAAAGTTGTATGGTTTGTGATGAACCAGTTTTGCAGAAGAGAGCCTAGGTGATTCTGGTATGACATATACTATTTTTATGGGATCATAGTCCTAAATATTTTCTTGAACATGCCTCTGAACACATTCCACTACCATATAATGTTTCTTCTGAAAGAACATACATTCAGTGTCACACTTTTATCTTCCATAATAAGAAACCTGTTTTTTGAATTTCATTCTCCAGTTCATATATTGCTGATTTCGAAGGAAATGAAGCACTGGGAAACTGACTGCTAAATCTTTTGTGACACTTCTGGGATTTCTACCATGAATAGGCTTCTGTTACAAAAACTGTTCATGTGAGACACACTCCTGTTCATGAAAAATCAGCAGTTTATATCTGCACAGGTGTGAAGTGGATAGTGTGACTAAGGCATCTGATGGTGCATTTTAACTGAATGGATTGTGTTAAAAATTGCCAGAGATGAGTCATGCAGTGCCTGTTACACTTTATGACATTAAAAGGTTCACTTCCATATGCATGTATTGTAAATCACACTTGATATCATTTACTTTATAGGCAGTGTCCATCATTTGTGTTAAAAAGTATTATAAAATAAAAACACTATGAAACATAGGGGTTTTATTTTTATTGTACTTTCACAATATGATAGTGGACAGGGTGCATAAAGGAAATGATTTTAAATCTGCTGATAAGAGTTTCAATCAATTTCTTTTTGTTTCAGAAGCCACTTGCAATATTCAGGACCCTTCAGTAAATAATTCCACTTCCTACTTGGCGTACAGATGTAGTACTTGGTTTTGCAGTTCGGTGTGTGGTAAATGCTAGACATGGTGTAGAGGTGCACTATACTGTGAAGAAGCAGCTGCAAATCCTTTCTTTAAGAAACTTGGTAGCTATGTCCAATATGATGCCTTGAGACAGTGAACTGCTTCCTTAGGAGGACTTGTAACTGCATGGACAAATTTACAGCTTCTATTACCATATACGTTGTGGAGATCGTCCATATTTCTGTGGTGGTTCATTAGACATGTCACAGGCCTATGGACTGTCCCCACTGTGTATTACAATACCATCTCACTGCAGATATCTAAAAGATGAAGGACTGATATATCACTAAAGAAGATTCCAGTCCTCTGGGATGTTGCACTGTATCAATGGGATAAAGAGTTTGATGTTTCAGAGCATAGTAATGTCTTTATCTTCAGGGTCACAAAGCCCAAGAAGAGTAGCTGTGCCAGAAGTTTGGGTTTTTTTTAATAGTTTAGGGTGCTGAGGGTGATGAAGGGAGGGTGTGGATGGTGAACTGGAGGTGTATTAACGATATGCACAGGGCAGGGCCTCAGAATTCTGGCTGGGATGTTTGTGGCACAGACTGGATATTAAGAGTGAATGCTGAGGTGAGCAGTAATGATCAAGAGATAGTTGGGAGGCCAGGGAATGGTGTTCAGTTGTCAGATTTGTGGTGTGCTGAGATGGTGTAATATTGTTTGGGATGCTGTAGGAGTGTGAGGCATGCTAGAATGATAGTCATGTTCAGCCTTTACTGGTGGAAGCACTACAGCCACAGGAATCTCCTGCTCTTTTATATCAATATCCTCCCCCTCAACTTTTATAATTATGACTTCATTTCCATCATGTGACAAGACTGGTCATGTCTCACTATAAGAACCTGGAACAAGTTTCACAAAACATATGCTGCTGTCTTGTTCAGCCTTTACTTAGCCTCAGGAAAATTTTTCTTTTTTGTATCTGTCACTTCCATATCATTTGTATTGACAGCTTCATATGCATGATAAGGATTTGTGCCACAGTTCTCACTACTTTAACCTTTTACCAGTTTTGGTGTGTATGGGTATCTCTGGCCCTCCTTAAGAGAAGGAAACATTTCTTCAGCTCTTTGTAGTATTGTTTTGGTTTCTTCATATAGGATAATGCAGAATATCTTGTAAGCTAACATTTACTGTCCTATGTTACCATATATGCTGATCTCTGTAAAGTACTGCTGAACAGCCCAGCATGCCACATCCTTGTCTCTGTGTGTTTATGTGGTAGGATGCTGCAGGAACCTTAACACAGTAAATTTTGTTACATATCTGTTTATGTAGATGTTATATGATTCTGGAAACCTGCCATCACTGGTTTATATACCACAGTATCAATTTAAATTAAGATCTGCAAGAGGGAAAGTCAGAAAGAAATCTGTTGTCTTGTTCCAACATGCAGTCTGGGGGAGGAAGCTCTTCAGAACTGTCATGCTAAGAAGTGAAGATGTTTTTCTATTGCCAGTTTTATCACCAGTGAACTGATAAATCCAAGTGCTTGTTGCACTTATCTTTTTTCTCAAAGCTGAATTGCCTGGGAATACATGTGGAAGTAGTGTCATAACTGTCAGGAATTTCATCTTTACTGTATTCTTGGTGGGCCCCCCCCCCCCCCTCTGTTTCCTTTATCTTTTGATTCCACTTGTAAAACCTTTTCGATGTAACTAGCTGTTCTTTCTCACCATATGTCAGTTATACACACCACTGTCAGGTTTCACAGAAACATCACCACCAGAATCAAGTTCAAAATATCAATTCAGCATTTCCTCTCTATTTATGCTGCGTTTGGAATTTGAAGCCCTTTATTCTGATGGGTTTACAGACACTGTAACATGACTAGCACCAGTAGCCATCTGCTAGTAACAGTAGCCAGAGAAGTGGTTTTCTTTTCACTAGGAGATTAACCTTCCAAAGAATTTGTGATGGGACAGATTGTTCTCTTGGGGCACAATGCAGTCAGAAGAATGGCATAAAATCTAACCCATAGGTCTAAACTTGTGTAAGGAGGAATGTATTGCCAAAATTGCTTGGCATATTTAAAACAAAACAAAGAAACTTACTGTAAATGAAGGCAGGAGTCGAAAACAGCAGAACGTGTGAAGACGTGGTGTAATGAAGGCTGATACCAACTGAGTGATCATGTATTTTTGTACATCAACAAACGATTTCTTAAAAAAAAAATGTTTTTGTTTGGACCATCTAATGTTAGCTCACTCTGATTAATACAATTTATTTCTATATCACTGCATTTTGAAAATTAAACATCCAAGCTAAGCGATAAATCCTCAACCGTCATGAGTTAAACAACTGGCACCTGATTGTTCACCATTCCTGATGTTTGGTGGGTTTGTAAGTCACTTAGACCACCAGAGGCTGTATGTGACAATTTCAACCATGGACAAATATTTTATTTCCACATTTGTGTGTTGACAATACAAGTTACATTACATTTGCATTGTGCAGTGATAAAATAAAACATCAACAATGACAGCTTGTTTTACTTTTTCAAGATGGAATTCAAGTTATGTAGCCTCAAGAATGCCCTCTGCTTTTATGTCTTGAACCTACATACACTTGTGTAATTATGACTTAATTCTCATCATGAGAATAGTTTAGACATGACCTTGGTAAAGTATCATTAAATCTGTGCGGTTGTTGTCTTTATTGTGGGAAATACCTGTATTTTACATCTTGTGTTTTCAAGATTTATGTTGATTACATAATTTTTGTTACTGGAAGTTGGACTTGAGTCATTGCTCATACAAATCTCCATGAATCTGTGCATCTCAAGTTTTCTTCCAGGCAGTATTTTGTGAACTGGTGATGTTAACTTTCCCAGTTCTGCAAAGGCAGTTGTGACAATTTAGTGTCAAGTACGTACAAAAGTTTTGTCTTCTTATGTGTTCATATTATGAGGGAACATCTAAATTCTATCTGTACGTGTTAACACATAGGTAGAGGAAGTAAAACTTTTGTTTGAAATTGACTTTAAACTGTAACAAATAAAGGCCTTTGGGCAACTGGGTGACTTAAAAACCCACCAAACTTCATGGTTGATGAACGATTATGAAGCTTACAAAATATTCTGCAGTGTTTCAGAAGTACAGTGCCAAAAACTGTACTACATGGAGTTAAGAAATTGTCTCCTGCTGTCGAGGAGTGTTTGAGATACACACATTCACTTAACCTGGTTCAGTATTTGTGCATTGAGATATCTCACAAATTCTAATGAATGAAATGAAATCACCATCATAGTAACTGCGGCTGTAACATTTCCTGCAATAAAGTGTGAACACAGTGCTGCATATATTTACTGAGAGTTGTACCAGGTTCATGTAGTGAGGCATGTCCAGTCTTATCACATGGTGGAAATGAAGTCATAATTATGAGAGTTGAGGAGGAAGTTGATGTAAAAGAGGAGGACATTCCTGCGGCTGTAAAATTTTCTACGGCAAAAGTGAAATGTAAAGTCATTTTGACCAGGCTACACAGTATTGCTGCATCCCCATTAACATTACACAGTCTTGGCACTTCACAGCACTGATAATTTGACACTACTTTTTGGCCATTCATTCATCTTCTGATTATTACTGTTCATCTAGACATTCACTCCTGAACTCCACCCTGTGAAACAAACATCCCAGGCTGTACATTGAGGCCATGCCCTATGTGTGTCATTGCCATCCCACCATCTTGTCACTCGCACTACCCTTTTGCCCCTCTCAGCACCCATTCCTAAACAATATACACCAACTTTTTATGTGACTCCTTTTAGATTGCTTGATCCTGATGATGAAGGCACAATGGTCCTCTGATACATTGGGTTCTGTTTACTCAATGACACAGCATAACATCCCAGAAGATTTGAGTCTTCAGCAGCACCACTTTGGGGATACTAAACTCACAAAATCACTACAGGTATAAACCACGGGAATATGTAACAATACCAATTATGATGAGGTACTTCAACCAATGAAGTGCCATAACATTCTTCAATTCATACAGTAAAAACAACAAATGCACTAATGTTAAAATTATATATTTTTGTCATATCCATATGTCGATGTATCTTGAGCATCCTTGGTAGTTACTGAACATCAATAAAGCATATATAAAATCGTAGGTGGCTGGTATAACGTGGTATGTTCTGCACATTTCATTAAACCAAGTGGAGATGTTGGTTTTATATGGCTATTCTATGATGTTTTTATAATGTTGTGTATCATCTGCCTGAGGGTACTAATGTTATTCTCATCAGTGCCTTAATAAGCAATTCATACAATAAAACAAACAAATGCACTAATTAAAAAAAATTAACACAAAATATGTCAACTACAACATTTTTCCATCTTAAGCTGGCTCTATTGATGTTCAGTAACTACTTGACAGTGATCAAGATAGACTGAAACATGTCAGAGTGATGACAAATTGTGTTTAAAAAGCAATATAATTTTTAACGTCATTGCATTTTCTGGTTTTTTAATATGAATTGTTTATTAATGCATGGACATTAATAACATTAAGATAATGTTTGTCATCCTCATTGGTAATGTCTATGTAATGTACAGAAGTGAGTTTATAAAATGCAAGCTACTTCAAAAATATCTTGAGTATTTTGTATATTGTGACAGTGCTCACAAGAAGAAAGAATTGATTCAGTTATATGCATTGTAACAGGGGGAAGCTGAAATTTGGGAGAAATTTCCTTAGGTAAATTTACGTAGATATCACCAGAAATACCTATGTTCAAAGTTGAACTGTTACAAATATAATGACGTGAGAAGAATGTGGTATTTCAGTTTCATTTGCTGTATTTTTTTAACATGATGCATTATCATTACACTGCCACATTTAATCCTTGACCCTCTAGCCAAACCAAGCCATATGCAGGCTATATAAGTTACTTCAGAACCCAAAGGACAATTTTTATGATGCTAGTGCAAATTTTTGTAGCTTAAATAATGGCTTTATATGATTCAGTTGTTAATTACATTCTTTACATGCAGAGTTAAAATTATAGACCTACAAATTCCTCCCTGTTTTAATTTGTATTTACTAATGAATAAATGTTGAGCAGCTCCCATTGTTATCTTGCCTCAGTACTGTCTTCACATAACCATTCCAACTACAGATGTAGTTATGTTTGATTATATTGATTTAATTTAACCTAAAGAATATTAATGGCTAGTTAATGAAGTCAGCAAGAATATAGAATATCATCCATAATACAGAAACAATGCAACAATAAAAACATGAATAAAAACACATTAAAAATGAAACAATTGTACATAATTTTCATGTGTGCACCTAAACTCGTGATATTTTAAAGAACTAAGAAGGTACCACATTCGGTCTGAGATAGATCAATGACAAAAATTGGTGCGTGGTGTAACATTATCTGTACAGACATCCTTAGCAGATATGAAGTGATCAGGATTTTTTTTGCCTGCAGAACTGGCATTTAATGTTGTAAAAAGTCTGATATTTTGGGTAGGAACTTATTAAGAACAGTGGTATGAAGGGGATGGACAGAATCAGCATGATTTTGGTAATGAAATTTAAAATAATTTCATGAAGTTTATACTTCTGAACCAAAATGTTTGTTTAAAAGAAAGTACTGTTTTACTAGTGTTGAGTTTCATGAATTCAACATTGTACCAACCTTGTCTAAAGTAAAGGTACCAGAGTATAATTATTAGAAGATCTAACAGCATAAAGAGTTGTGATGTCATCAGCAAAAAGAAAATATCAAGGGTACTTTAAACTTCAGAAATTGTTTAGCATATATTGAAAGACAGAAGCCCAAACCATCCTTGGGGAACACCACAAAGCACCCATGCAGACACTGAAAGACTTTCATAACTTGGAAATGGGAGTGTTGGTTCAGTAACTGTAAAATCAGTTCACATAACTATCAGAAAGCCCCAAAACACTAAGTTCATGAAGAAGCATGGCATGTGGAATGAGGGTGAACGCACTACTGTTGAACAGTGTATATGGCCTCAGCTTGATTCTAAAACCTAATTTAAGGGTGATAAAAGTCGAGTTACAAAACTGGTAATGAAAGATGTGGATTTAGTGAAAAAAATTCTTATAGGCATTTAATTTAAATTTAAAATTGTGTCATTTTGTCATGCATAACCAATTGATATAATTAGGAAGTCATTAAAAATAGTGGATGTGTAACTGCTAACAGAGGCACTCTGCCTTTTTCAAATACAGGAACATTGCCACTTGCTTCCAGGAAGTTAGAAAATGTTGCTAAGGGAACATCAGTTTGAAAATACATGTTTGAGAACAGCTACAAATGTCTCGGCATAAAACCTGGCATGTAATTGAATACACAAAGTCTTACATTGTCTTAGAAGTTCGGAGGCTTTACAAATACATGAACAGAAATAGGTGGTAAAAATAAAAGTTCAGATGACAGAATTTGAGGTTTAGACCCTTGAATGTATTAGAATTGTTTTGCAAAGGCATCATTCAAGAATACGTACCTCAACAGCAACCCGTTAATATTTGATTACATTAGTGTCATAATGTCTAGACAAGTTTCATAATATAACAGTGTCACAATTCTGTTTCATGTGAGTAATGGTTTGCTGCCAGTAAGTTGGCCCTGAATCTGGATCAGACAAATATAAAGTTTGTAGCAAATAATTTTCCACATCCATTAGTACTGGCTATGATAAAAAAAAAATATATATATATATATATATATATATATATGTATGTTTTTCACTACAAATTAATAACCACCTTAAATGGAAGAGTCATGTTCATCAGATAATTCCTTAATTTTGTGGAGCATGTTATATAGTTAGGTTATTGACAAAACCATTTATTTTGCCAGTTTTAGGCACATTCACAAAATTGTGGAAAATGAATGTTAGCTTTGTCATGTCTGTCCACTTGGAACAACTCAGCTGCAATTGGATGGATTTTCATGAAATTTGATATTTCAGTTTTTTAAATCTTTTGAGAAAATTCAAGTGTCATTAAAGTAAGACAATAACGGGTAATTTACATGAAGACCTATATACGTTTCTGATTATATCTTGCTCAGTTCTTCACAGAATGAAGAGTGTTTTCAGACAAAAGTTGTAGAGAAAACCAAACCCCTTTGTGTCTTCAGTAATTTCTTTTCGAAAATGTTGTTTGGCATACCTGACCATATGTCTAGTGATTGTTTTTGGGCACATCCATGATCCATAATGGGGGGATGTGAGGATTGCAAGATGGGGAGGCTGTCTGCTTCTGGTTAATTAGTTTTGTATCTTTCTGTTTGTTGGTTTGAAAAACTCATGCTGAGTCACGGTGTATTTATTTGTTGTGTTGGAGTGATCTCATAATGTATATAATTTATGATCATTATAAGTATTGTGATTATTATTAAAGAACTACTTGTGCTTGTGTTTGTTTCTATCCCCTTTCTTTCGTAACTGTAATTATATTGTGAGCTATTAATACACACGCAGGATTGTAAATTTGTTGTGTCAATTGTGACCTGGATGGTAATTATTCCCCCACGGAGCCGATGGTGTGGGACTTGGCAGCCCAAACATCTGATAGCAAACTTATGAGTGCTGCCCTCAGTGTGCTCAATTTTTTTATGACCCTGAGGGCTCACTGGATACCTAAGCCTACATACACTCAGCTATCCTTATGCAATAACAGTTGCACAAACTTCAGTGTTTCGTTATGTGTACATTGCCTGGCTCGTTACTCTGTAATGAGATACAAATACTTGTGGGGGAGGGGGGGATTTGTGTTACTGAAAAACTCTTTGCTCCATAAAAGAAAATTGTTAGAATTATCATCATATATCTTTCATGGAGTAGGGCCACTTGTTGACCCGTTCTGGTCTCGCGTATCCAGAAGTCTCGTCAAAGGTCTACCATGGTTTTTTCTGCCAGTTGGGGAGTAGTATTTCATTAACCTGGGTAATATATTTTGAGGCATTCTATTTACATGTTGTATCCAGCTTCTCTTGTATTCCAGTAATTTGTCCAAAATTGGTGTTATTTTTAGCTCCTTTGTAATTTGTGCATGTATACTGTGTTGCTATACTCCTGATGGACAGTGGACTTGTCTGAAACATGTAGAGTACTTTATCAAATAAATTTGAGAAATAGTGCTTCTGGTTGGCTTTCATTATAAGAACAATCCTGACCTTACACCCTCTGAGTGTCACCTGTTTGTTCCTTTAAGCCTGCAAGGATACTATTATGTTAATTCAAGGCACTGCAGGATGATGTGCACCAATGGCTGCAGAGGGGGGAGAGCAACTTTAACTGGGTGGGAAAACGTGCTCTTGTTCAAAGGTGGAAGAAAATCTGAGACTACACTCAAGAGTGAGTATGCTTTCAGTGGTGTTGTAGTGAAATTCTGTTAAATTTTGGGGGAGGGGGATTCAAGTGATACAGCTACAAGAATTTCATCGCCTTTGGCTTCTGTGTCCTCATGAACTTCTATGATGATGACTTTATATACATCTTAAAAATTGTTGGATATGACTTATATAAGTCTCAATAAATCTGTTCAGTTTTCATTGTAAGAAATAGTAGTCCCAGAAACATGTTAACTTTTTACATCTTGTGTTTTCACTTTTTATCTTGATCACTATTTTTTTCTTTTTTTCATTCCCAGTTCCCCATACGAGATTGAGGCAATTTAATGTTAAGTATGGACAAAAGGTTCATCTTCCTATGTGTCGATATTATTTGGAACATTTGAATTCTTTCATGAAGTATGAGCATGTAGGTAGAGGATATAAACTGTTGTCTGCAATTAACTTTAAACTGTCACAAGGAAGGCCCTTTGGCACCTGTGCATCATACAGACCCACCAAACATCATGTCTTGTGAACGATTATTAAGCTTATAAAATGTTCTGCAGAGTTTGGAAGTACAATGCCAAGACTTATACTATAAACAGTTAAATGTTTTTTGTTCTCAAGGGAAGTGTAAGATGACACACAATTACCTAAACTGGTTCAATGTACATGTATTGAGATGTCAACAAATTCTTTCTTACTCCATGGTGCAGAGTCCTTGATAAGCTAACTGGTTTGCTGCTAGTCAAGAAATTCCCTGCATTTCATGGAACCCAAAGGTTCATTACCGCACTCACAAGCGTCCGCCACCTGTCCCCATCCTGGGCCAAACCACATCCCACCTCATGGAGATCCATCCTAATATTATCCACCCATCTACGCCTAGGTCTCCCCAGTGGTCTCTTTCCCTCCGGTTTCCCCAACAAGAACCTATATGCCCCCCTCTCCTCCCCCATATGCGCCACATGCCCTGGCCATCTCATTCTTCTCGATTTTATCACCCGCACAATATTGGGTGAGGAGTACAGATCACTTAGCTCCTCGTTATGCAGTCTCCTCCATTCCCCCGTTACCTCGTACCTCCTAGGTCCAAATAT
>Ga0123354_10020797_pt1 | contig 10329 bp, 6 predicted proteins | sample TergutLab28metaG_2_FD_97872 | JGI IMG/M metagenome (GOLD analysis project Ga0123354, IMG submission 97872) | Labiotermes labralis P4 segment gut microbial communities from Petit-Saut dam, French Guiana - Lab288 P4 | ecosystem: Host-associated > Arthropoda: Insects > Digestive system > Gut ...
CATAATACCCTGAGAAGTTATCTTCGCTTAATGGGGCTAACCAATATTCCCTTTTGTAGGAGGTGTGGAGCAGAGGATGAAACCTCGGCCCACATTCTCTATGAGTGTGTAGCTTTGGGTTCACTCAGACATACATATCTTGGGCTCCTTACCTTGGATCCAGAATACATTAAGAGTTTAAGTCTGGGGACCTTCCGAAACTTTAGTAAAGGAACAGGGCTCCCCTGAACTGGTATCAGATTATGGGCACAAAGAACCCATTTTTAAGGCCTAGGTGCATCGGTACCTTAAGGGTTCGAACCAAAATGATAATCAATCGATCAAATACTGTGAAAGTCGGAGGGTGTTGGTATTTCGCTACGATCGAAAATCTGGAAGAAAAGAGTCAGCAGGATACTTTTAGACTGGTTGGTGCGTTGGAAGACGGAGCCAGTTGGTTGCAGCTGTAGCACTTACTGAGTGACTTGAGATCTGCACTGTTCTGAGATTTTATGCGGCGTAGAATGATAGTTGCCGACGTTTCGGGTGAACTGCAATGAAGCTTCGGATTCGATAAAAGATGGAACATTACTTCGAATGCTGAGGGAGTGCTAGCTTGGTTAGGGTTAGGTGCTGTGATGAAGAGAATATGATGATCCGTTGTATAAAATGACGATTTTAATTTTGTGGCATTTACGGTTCAAGGAGCGGTGCTGCTGAAGATTCAGGTCTTCTGGGATGTGACGCCATGTCGACTGGTAAACAGTTACCAAGGTTTGGACTGTCTGACTCTAAGGATGAAGGTACTGTGATCCTTCGAAATGCCAGTGACTGTTCGCCAGTAGACAAGTTGTAACATCCCATTAGTCTTTGAAAGGATTTAATTTTTTCTAGAAAATGGAAAATGCAGTTTTCTCCGAAACGTCAATGCCTGTGTACCGAATTATCCTTTATGACATCCCAGAAATTTGAGGGCGCAACTCTGTCAAAAATTGAAAAATGAGTGCTAACCGAATACGTACGTCACAAGCAGTTCTATGCTTTCCCACCTCATACATTTTTCATACAATCTATTTCCTGGTAGAAGGAACTAACAGGAGATAGCAATTGAAAGGGTTTATCTTCAGGCAAATACTGAACGGGAAGTAGTGTATGCTGTGCTGTTTGTCCCAACTCAAAACTACCTGTGGATAGGCCAGATTGAAGAGGGGTTTAAAGCAGACAGCGGAAGCTCTGCTATGTCTGTAGACAATGGATTTTGTGGGAGGTTGAGAGGAAGGGGTGTTTTTTGTTGTACTGGGTAAATCACCTCTGCCTGCCATTTGGTGGGCTGCACCCCTCTGTACAATAGAAATCTTACCCGACCCTTATCTGTGTACGTTCTCATAAAGGATGTTTTCTTGAACCAAAATAAGAATACAACCCAAAAATCTCCCTGTGCTCCCTTTTCCATTCCAAATAGTTCCAGATTGTTCTTGTGTGTCTGCGGTTAGGGTCATTGGTCTAAAAATTTCTTGTTTATGTTGCTGCATTAAGATCAGCATCAATTTTTGTATGTAGTTTTGTGATACTTGGGCTTCTGAAATGGCGAAAAAGGAAAAATACACTTCTTTTGAGAGCATATCGGTTTATAGGGGAGTGGAAGTAAAGCTCCACTGATTCTTAGCCTTGGCACTAGGACGATGAGTGACCATCCTCACGCTTTGCCCCGTGGAAGAGCCTCCATTACCCATCGTATAGAATACTGAATAGGCCCAAGAGGACAGAACGTGTACTGGAAACAGGAAAATGAATCGGTATTTTAAATCTTATAATGACATATTAACCTTATAACATTTATTGGTAACTATGTGTACCATCTTGTTTAAGACTAAAATAGTCTGTATATTACAACATAGTGTATAATTCTGACAATAAATAATCATTATTTCTCTAAACCGCATCAACTGATTGGCTTTTTAAATATGAATCGCATTATTTCTGTGGCAAGAATTGTCCTTTATCACATGTATTCGAATAAATTTAGAACTTTCAAGTGTTTTTAATTGTGATGTTAAATTTTAGACTCGTTGGTATATTTGTGAATGCAGGCGGTGTGACGTTTTGGGCAGAGTTGTCTTAGGATCTGAACATTCTAACATAAGCCACGTGTACTGTCAACACGCAGCGAAGGTAGAAAGTACACTGAAAAGTAAGTTCACCTCGTGAAACGACTGTGTCTTTAAGGAGGAGTGCTACTACTCTTACAGCGTTTGGTGTCAGATTTCAACATACACCTCAGCGATTTGCACACTCTTGTGCAATGTGGAAGACAAGGACTCAAATTTCTTCTTTAAGATTAAACACTTTATTATCCAACTAATGCACAACATATAATTTGTAGATACAATTAAAATTATAAAATACTTAAAAGTGCTCTAACATGTTTCGGATCACAGAGGATCCATCATCAGGGAGCCTTGTACAGTGCTTGGCTAAAAATTGCAAGAATGGTTCTATCGTGTCCGTTGATATGGACAAGGTCGGTGCTATGGCAGCATATGCACTGTACAAGTCTCCCTGATGTTGGATCCTCTGTGATCCGAAATATGTTGGAGCACTTTTAAATATTTTATAATTTTAATTGTATCTGCAAATTATATATTGTGCATTGGTTGGATAATAAAGTGTTTGTCATTGATGCACGGTGCAAACGTGAAGATTTGTTCGTTAAGAATTCAAGAGAAACGTTTTTGTCCGCTTTTCGTCAACTGGTATTAATTTAAATCGGCGGACTTCGTCTTTGGCTCAACCCCACGAACGGAGTCACATTTATGAAGCTCGTGATATCACAATGGCCATTCTGCTGGTCCTGTCTATAGTCATTTATTGGTAATAATTTATGTCTCATTGTGGGTTACAGACGTGAGTGACGTCACATGATAGCAGTCAGTGGGCAGGTTTCATATGGGTGACAGAACATGTCACAGTTCTGGATCACCGATCTGCGTTGTCGCTGACACAATTCAATGGAAGAGAAGGTGAGGCAGAACGCAAATTGTTGCCACGTTCCTGGTCGCAGAACTGGCGATTAGTGAGGGGCGTGGCTTTATAATTGTTGTGGTTTGTACGGCTCTCCTGTAAGATGAGCTTTGTCTCAGACCAGCATTATTGCTGTGTCGATTGTACTGCCTGCCTGTATACATTTTTGGGGTCTATGATGTGGATTTTCAAATCTTGCTCTTGACAAATAGCGGACTTTCCTGCGACATGTTGGTGTCAACCACCTACACTACACCTTGTCTGCATATTGTCCGTTGTTCTGTGTGGGTGTGAAACTTGGTGACCTATATTAAGGAAGAATATAAGTTAATGGGGAGCCGTAACAGTGACTAACCTACGGCCTAGAAGGTCCGTGGTTCCAACCCAGCCACGAAAGATAGATTTTTTCTCCTTTTCGAAACGTCAAGACCAGCACTAAGGCCTACCAACCTTCCTATTCAGCGGGTATGGGGAAATTTTTTCGAGAGTGAAACGGCTGGGGCGTGAGTCTAACTACTTCCATTTAGTCCCAAGGTTAAGAATGAGCGGAACAGTACCTCTACACCCTTATATGTCTTCATGGCGTGGATGGAGGCACATTTACACTTTATGCAGTTTAAGGGTAAATGAGACGAGAGTGCCAGGGGGAATATTTGGGTCAAAGTGGGCAGAAAATAAATAGGAAGGTGAAGAAAATTGCCTTAAAATTCGACATTTTCGCTACATATTAAGACGTTCAGGGTGTGTGGCATGTGTGGGGAAGAATAGTATGACACACGGGGTTTTGGTGGTAATACCCCAAGGAATGAGTCTACTTGAAAAACCTAGAAGGAGATGTGAAATTTTGATAATACAAATCTTCAAGGAATAGGAAAGATGATGTGGACAGTTCAGCATAGTGGGTTCTTGCGAACACTTGCTCCATTAAATGAGCAAGTTTCTTGACTAACGGAGCAAGTACTTGTTTCTCAAGGAAGACTCGAATCTGCGAGGATTAATTAGGTACACTAAAATTATGCAGTCTTTATTTTCCTGTTGTAATATGTAACCGTGTTTTGGAGGCTTTTACACCCTACGGGAATGGTATATATTCTCGACGTTTCGGGGCTACGTGCTGTCTCCATCCTCAGGGTCGAATTGAATAGAAAGAACAAAATTTGGTTTACATAAGCACATAGTTTCTCGAGAAGATATGATTTTTGAATAAGGAAAGTAAGAGTTTTGAATCTGTCACAGTTCATGCCTATCGCTACTGTTTGGTCCAGATCTGACGCAGTCCATTCCCGTTCTGTGGGTCCGAGAGACTGACCTTCCTTGCGGCCTAACTGTATTTTCGTTTTTCATTTCGGACCTGAAGATGGAGGCGGAGGATTTCTCCTCAACGTCTCCAACACAGCGTCAGTCCTCTGGTTCATAAAGTTAAAGTAAAGTTCACCCTAGAACAGGCTACGAAGGCCCATAGAGGGAGTAGAGGTATAGCTCTACTCTTTCTTTAACCTCGGCGCTGGATGGTGGTGGTCAACGCCACACCCCGGGCGCTTTAGCCCCCGGAAATACAACGTAACCATTGTATAGGAGGCTGGGTGGGCCCCAGGATCGGTCCGGACCGGTGCGGAAAATCTCGCCTCCCTCCGAGATTCGATCCCCAGACCATCCAACCCGTAGCTAGTCGCTATACTGACTGAGCTATCCAGGTCCACGTGTTGTGATTCGTATTGCAGGGAATTTTAGCTGGTGAAGAGGACTCTGATATTTAGGTCTTCAAAAACACTTGAAGATCAGTTCTAATATTATTCTACTGTCTCCACTTTGTTCTCTTTAACAAGGCTATTTAATTTAGGTTTCTTGGCAGAAAAAAATGTCATTTTTTCGTATGCTCGTTGCATGACCAGAAGTGTCAACCACCTTCCTATATTCAGCTCGAAGTGAACTTTTCGCCAGCTGCACTTGCAGAAGCCATCTGGTGGCAATAATACGAAACGTGGCTCATTTGCGTTACAACTCACAAACAACTTGTTAAACTTCGAACGGATCCTTGTGTAAACATTTCCGAAACCGTTTTGACACCGTGATGTTAGTTACTGAATTGTCATGCTCTGGTAGTTTGTCTGACATGCTATTGGTTATGTAAAGAAATTAGAGGAACTTAACTTTCAGCGTAGTTCTGAACTCTCCGACAGCTATTATTATTATTAAAGACCACGCATTTCAATATGCAGATTCAAAAATATAATCCTATTTGTGCATAAATGTGGGTCAATGTTTAAGAAATAAAAGTTAATTTTGCTATCCGAATTTCTGTTTTAAGGGCCCCATACACTCTAAGTTAAACTGCGCAGTTTAACCGTGTAAAAAACTGCACGAAAAACTGAACTGAATGTTCTATGGCAAAGCACAGGTTTCCCATCAGGCTTGTCAGTTTTTTGTCAGTTCTCTGTGTCTTCTTGTTCGTGTGACTATGAAGGATACAACACGTGTGTCGTTTGCTGTTTGCTAGTCCTGGGTGAACTGGGCATTTCGCTGTGTGAAAGACGACTGGAAAGGACAGTTCTGAGGCCTGCTGTATTGTCTGTCAAAACTGCTCAGTTTACCCAGTTTTTCCGTCAAGTATGACGTTATACAGCAAAATCGCTCAGTTTAACTGAGAGTGTATAGCGCCCTTTAGGTCTAAATCCGGGGGAAAGAAATTTGTCTAAAATCGACGAGCCACGCAAAGCTATAGGCGACAGGGTCATGATCTGAAGTAATTTCCACATTGAGGTTACCCAAGTATTACGCACCACGATATTCCCTTTAATAGCCCAGGCAGCCCGGTAGCGGAATTTGTGTAAACCCTAGTCTAAATTTTATTTACATGAAAGTAAAACATTGTAGCGATGTAAATGAGATTTGTGTCGTGGTCTTCAGAGTACTGACACGGCGTAGTTTTCTGTCCTGGAAAGAACATTTTGGAAGACCCTATACCTTTCATTTTTATTAAGAAATCTGCTGAGTCTTAATTGACAAAATATGACTTTTTTGAAGCGATATTTTTTGAACAGCTTAACAAACCCACGAAATGTATCCTTTTATACCGACAGTAACCAAAATTATGTCAGATAATTTTGGTGAAAATACATAGTCGAAAAAGGTTAAACAATCCCTGTACATGCCTGGAAAGTGCCGGAGGGTTACAGGAATTTGAGGATCCCAGATTTAAAGACATTCGACACATGAAGGTGGTAAGGTTGTCGGCCCTACGCACCGGCCGCTTTTACCCACCAGGAAATAATTCTGATATTAATTTCTGTTGGAGACTGGCTTTACCAAAATGCATAATGCAGCCGCAAGGATTATTTCAATGAGAAATTCCTGTGACACTATATGGGATCGAACCCGTGAACTTCAGACTTGTAACGCAGTCCCTCAACCAACTGCACCATCGTGTACTTATCATTAACGTTGTCTAGACATTCTCGTTTTGTTGTGTGCGCAAAGACAATATGACACAAGTCGACAAAGTTTCGCGACCTATTAGAGGAACGGTAAATATTTTATGTCAATGAAACTGAGAAGTTTCTGTACGCCAACAGCGAGGCTGCAAGACGCACTGCAATAGTAAATACCCTGTAAGCCCACGAAGGTGCCAGAACATGAACTGCAATCGAACGTTCCTATTCCCTCACAAAAGTACCGGGAAAAGACACTGCAAATTAAGCCTTGTGGAACCCAACAAAAGATGGGGAAGCTGTCGAATTCTGGGTGGTAACGTGATTTTTGGACTTGGTACGCCGATTGTCATTCCAGAAATAATACAACATTCCGGAAACAGGTTCCGTTGTCATCTTCAGTTGCGTCTGCTCAGTTGTGTCTGAGATGACCTCAGTCACTGATCAAGGGATTTTGGTCATCAAGGAGTGTAATGTAGACTGTGAGGTCACCGTACCGTCTGTGTGCCAGTGTCTTCCCCTGTAGCAACTTCCGGATCATTTTTCCGGACATTTACGAGCCTAGTGTTACTGGATGCTGCTCAGTCTAGAGTATTTCAAATTTCTTACAGTTTCCAGTGACAGCGTGACGGTCGTTGGAAGGTCATGAGGTGGAAATTACATTAACGGCACTTAATGTAAGGCCCTGAAATGGAGTGTGGTGTTAACTAACTCCGTGGAGCGGAGTGCTGGTAAACCCGGCAGTTTATCAGCGTCGAGGAGTTCCCTGCTTTTATGGAAACGGGACGTTAATTGCCATACTTACAACCCCGTCTCACTTGTCACTGTCCTGCGCCTTATGAATCTACTCCACAAATACCCCCCCCCCTCATCCCCCATTTCTTGAAGGCCCACTTGAATATTAATTTTTTTTTGCATCTGCTTATTTGAAACTGTTTTTTTTTCATTCCAGATTTTCCAATAAAACTGTTTGCTGTTCACTCTTGTACATGCCATTTACGTCGCCCATTCGAAATTTCTTTGTTGAATTATCATAATAATTGGTACTTCTCACTGTTAGCACAACAGTACAAGTGTTAGTGTACATTCGACACATTATTTCATGGCAACAAATTTTGACCATATTACGACCATCCTGATGTCGAGTGGGAGTACAGATGTGTGTACGTATTGAAATGTCAATTGGATTGAGATCTCGTCCCTAGAAATTCTTGTATTACATATTGCCCTCATGTTAGTAGTTACGTAAATCCTACTAATGTCAGATAGGTATGATAATATTAAAAACGGGTATTCTCTTTACAAAAGTATAACAGTATAAAAACCTTCCTTGACGACATGATGTCCTTTTTTCGGAGAATTGTGCTGTGCAGGTAAAAAATAGCCGATTGTATTTGTGATTTCGTAATGAGTGGTAAACTTTTGTAGATAAATGTATATTATGTTGTACTCTCGCTTTTGAGTGATTCACCGGCGTCTGAATTTTATGTGCTGACTTTCTAAACATTGCCAGTTCCGTCTTCATAGGTGGTGTGTGCTTACACCAAATATGAAGATGGAACAGAGTGTTACGAAACGTCGGCACATAAAATTCATACGCCGGGGAATCATCGAAAAGAAAGAATACAACATTCGGAACACGGCGAAAATTCGAAATCAAGAATAATTGAAATTTTGTTGTGTGTGTACATTGTTGTTAGTGGGAGGGTTGTCATAATGTTGAGGCAAGAGACGGAAGCCCTTGGCGTAGTTTTGCTTTCTTCCCTTTAGGTTCCAATGTAGAAAATTCATTTAACCATTTAAAGACCGAATTAAATCCCATCTGCCATCTGCTGGCAATATTAGGAGCTCACCATATTCTCAGCGTTAGCAGTATAAGGGTTAATTTGGTTAAAATATCCGTATGACAAGATTTTTGTTGGGTGGGGGGTGCTTAAGAATTCATTTACTGCAGACATGTTGATGCAGGCAAAGACGCTGCCAATAGCATCGGGGGCAGGGCGGCCTGTTCTCAAGCTCGACTGCCTACGCTTCTTGTTTGTTCCAGCAATCCTTTCCTTTCTTCTCTTCACAGTTTTTCTCCCAACTTTTCTTTTCATTATCTTCTCTCTTTGCCCAGGTTCCGGAGTAACGGCTTGAAAGAAATGCTTTCCTCTTCGTCAATCAGACTGCCTAATCACATTAACTTGCGTTATGTAATATTTATGTAAAACTCGGCAAGGCTGATGGCATTCGAGTGAAATATTGGCCTGAATGGTGGTGACATTGACACAGACTTCTGTACACATAAGAATTTGACCGAACAACAGAGACAGTCACTCTTGCATCGTTTGTTCCGTGCATTGTGATATATCGAAATTTTGGTAACACCTGCAAATGCACAATTCAACAATCTATGTATTTTTTTCTAATGCTTAGCTCCTACAAGTTTCGGCATTGTCTCCATCTTCAGGGAGCTTACACCAGGTACGTTTTGAGGAAACGTTGATGTAAACCCTTTGAAGATCACGACAGAGCCAAAATATGTAGGAGCTAAGTAATAAAAAAGAGTGTATAGATTGTGGAATTGTGCATTTGCAGTTGTTACCGAAGTGTTACTATAGAGACATTTGTTGAAGTGTCTCATATGCACCTTCTTTTATGTAGCAATATTATAGAGAACTCCCTCCGTCTATGGTCTGGCGCTGTTTGCAGGGTTAGTTTTTCCTGCTGTGTTGAAGGTAAGATGTGACTGGCGTCATTTTTATGAGCTGATATTGTCCCAGGCCTGACTGGGCTTGTAACCTAACCTGTTTGATCAAAGTGTGGTTATTCACTTCTGTTGGACATGTCATTTAAATAGGAGCAAAAGAAATGAAACACTGGCACAGACGGTGAACAGTTGTAATTTCATTTTGACAGAGATTCTATCACACGCTCGTGCGACGTTTCGGCTGTAACTCAATATTTATAGCAATATATTTATTTCGTGCGACATTCTCCAAATACAGGGCTTACGTTTATAGTTTCCTTGTCAACAGAATGTGTAAATGATTGAAAGAGTGGCTGAAGAAACTTAAAATTATCCCTGTAGGCTTCATGAGGGTATACAGTATATGGTCAGTGTTAGTATAGAGCCATTTATACATAACATTGACTCTAGCTGTATACGCATAGTGAGCTTCACAACCCGGCAGCTTTACCCTTGGGAAAGAACCTATGTTCGCGTCGAATATGAAGCTAGGTGTGACCCAGAGAAGGGCTGCGGCTTTTGGAATAGGGGTAAGTCTGTAGCTCCTAAAGAGTTTCGAACCCCGGACCATCTAGCCCGTAGCTGGTCACTGTAGTGACTGAGCTACTTCAGTTACGAAACGGTAACTGTGAATATCGAAAATTCTTGTCACAGTGCGAGATTTGAGGTTGTCACAGCGCTGCTATTGACGGTGTGACTGTGTGACATAGGGCTAGTGTTTCCCGTAGGAACGTTACAACGCATACCTTGTTAGTAACTGCACCTTGAAGTGCAACACGCAGTACAAACCGCCTGCCAAGAACAAAACCACGATCCAAATACCACTTAAGTACACATTCCATCCTTGTGTTTGTGCGTAACGAACTGAACCTCTGTTTGTCTAGCAGATCTGTTTCCGTATTCCCACAATTTTTGGTTCCGCATCGCCGAATATTTGTATCCCCCCTCCCCTGGTATTGGCAGTACACACTGCAGTTGGCAATTTGAACGTTTGTTCCTCTTTCTGCAAAATTTATTGGCGGAGAGGGTGCACGTTTTGTGTAAGCTTGCTGGCACACACACACACACACACACACATATATATATATATATATATATATATATATATATATCACTTTCTATAATATGTACTTTGCGTGTTGTCCACACAGTGTATTTTTTTTTTTGTGA
>Ga0123354_10020799_pt1 | contig 10328 bp, 5 predicted proteins | sample TergutLab28metaG_2_FD_97872 | JGI IMG/M metagenome (GOLD analysis project Ga0123354, IMG submission 97872) | Labiotermes labralis P4 segment gut microbial communities from Petit-Saut dam, French Guiana - Lab288 P4 | ecosystem: Host-associated > Arthropoda: Insects > Digestive system > Gut ...
ATTTTTTTTTTTTATTTTTTTTCTTTTTTTTTTTTTTTTTTTTTTTGTCTTTTTGTTGGAAATCTTTTATTTGGACAGGAAATTGTTGCAGATTCTGTGGTTCAATAAATACAGTAAGTCTCTTGCAAACTACATGAAGTCGATTGGAGATAATCATGGCCTGAATCTCACGCAGGATACTAAACCTCCGAAATCCCTTTACATAGAGGTAAGAAAATATAGACTTTTGAAAATTATGATCAAAATGAAGAACAAACGGACAACATAAATATGCCATTTCATAATAAGACCTACTTTCCTTCCCTAAATGGATAAAAGTAGGCTCAATGTGTGTGTGTATGTGTGTGGTGGCAAAGGTAATGCCCTTGTACACACTGTGAGGGTGTATGGGGGAGTCAAGGTATAGCTCCACTTGTCTTTGACCTCAGAATTAAATGAAGGTGATGGCAAGCTTTGTGCACCAGTCACTTTACCTTGGGATGAGGCCCAGCATACATTAAATAGGGGCCTGGGTGTGTCCAATAGCTGGTTTGGATGCTTTGAAGAAGAGAACATTACTTTCCCCAGTCAGAAATCATCTGTAATTACTCGGGTGTCCAGTCTCTAGCCTAGTCACTTAACTGCTACCCAGGGTACTCTGCAGGGGCTTACCCTCAGAATCATATAAACCTGAGGATAATTGTACCTGTAATTTGGTACAGGAACTTTTTGAAATGCAAACACTTATAATATATGATCAGTGGCTCTCAGTGCATAATTTTTGGCATGGAAAAATGTGTTGAATTTCTTGTACCTTGTGGTATTGTTAATGCAGTAGAGTTACTGGCTTATTGTATTGTTTTGTACACTGTTCTAGGTTCGTTGTCAGGTTGATTATGGAAAGTTTGAGTTAGAAGATGGTGAAACAGTACTGCTCAAAAGAAATAGTCATCATCTGTTGCCTCGTGCCCAGTGTGAACCTCTCATACGCCAAGGGATTCTCCAACACATCGTACAGTAATGTACAGTTGAGACACAAATGTGGGAAAAGGATTTGATATGGTTCATAAGCATGTACTGGGAAGAAGACCATTCCTTAAATGAAAGAGGGTGACACAGTGACTGTGTTGGAGGTTTCTGTGATCATCAGTGTCACAATTGTTACTATTAATGCTGATGCTGCTACAATTATTTTTCAAAATACAGGGCATGTTACACACTTGTAATTATAATGTATTTAATTCCATATTGAAGTTGGTCTTAAAAAAATTAATGTTTCTTCTAATTCCCTGATGTTATGGAAACCTAATTTTCCAGATGTCATAAAGCGTCCTTCCACTGGTTGCTGTTAAGGCCATCTTAATCCAGTTATGATCATTTTGCTGACTTCCTTCAAGATGTTAGTGCAGGGAATACCTCTTATGTGATACTTTGGAAGCAGGAGTTAACGAGTTACACTGAAATATTTTAAGAATAATCGGCTCTTGCTACCACCAATTTTCATATCCTCTCTAGTTCAGTTTGACTTACTCTTTCACAGTTTCCTTTTTACTTATTTCTATCATTATTGTTGTTTTCGTCCTACATTGTAGTCTTATGATGGTCAGTATTTAGTGAATTACATTTGAAAAACCCTGACATTTACACAAATCCTTTAAGACACTATTTGAGCCAACAGATTTTTTATTATATCACTCAACCTAGAGGACTGGCTGATTTTTGTGCAACAAATACTGGTGCACAAAATTCTCACCTTATTACGTGGCCTGGACTTCGTTGTTAACCATCAGAAATCCACCATAACTGTGGTATGTCTTGGGCTAACCCCTGAGGTGGTGAATGGGTACGTGGAACCAACTACTGAATGATTTTTCCAGCATCTGGTGGAGCTTATCAACATCACCCTGCGGATCTCCCCTTGGACATTGTACGCAATACCAGCTATGCCTCCCAGCTGTCTTGGGCTATGAACTGGCTCCATTTCATGGTCACCAACCTGCAAAACCATGACACCTGGTTATGGTGGTTTGACAACCAGAGCCTGCTGCAGAAACTTTGGCTACCCCTTCAGTTAGCATTGGCATTCTCTGACACCACTTCAGCCTCCATGGTATGTCTTGATACCACGACAGGACTGTCATTTGCTACCTTTTAATCTTGAGAAAACTTTTTGCCTTTCAGAGTTGAGAGCGGCCCACACGCACTTATGTGGATGGTGTGGCAGTACAAGCTGCTCGAAATGATCGCTGTGGCTACCAATTGCATGGTCACGTATCACACCTTGAACACTGAGTGAGGCATTACACTGCAAACGTCCATGGTTTTGCAGCTTGCGTATTGTAAACAGTTTTAAATGAAGATTTCCAAAGACCACAGCTTTGTTCATTGGGTGCTCTTGCAGGCCAGTCTGGCTGACCCCTGTCTGAGGGTTGCACCATGCGATAACATAGCCTTATTGGTTTTAAAAAAGGGTGCACCTACCAAGAAGCAATGATAATCGGAAGCCTTGGAGAGACCAAACTCTGTTAAAGCTAAAATTCCAGGCAGGCAGTTTGTCAGGATGTTTTGATAGCTGTTGATTACAGAGGTAATAACGTATGCCATAGAGAAAATGAATTACAAGTTTAGCCACTGAGATCTCGCTTTCAGAAAATGTTTGAATCCCTTCATATGATATATTCCAAAACATGATTGAGAACACAGAATTAAGGCACTTTCATTGTTAATGAGGGGCTGTTTCTAGTTGCATCAATAGTGCCAAGAGAAAAGTACCAGCCCTACAAATGGTAGGTGATTCTTATGGATGTTTGGACTGTTTCTTGACCTGTAAGAGGCACCCTTTAATTGTCACCAACTGTCAGTAGTAGATGACTTATATTCTCACTTTCTAGATTTCAGTGCTCTTGGCTGTGTTATAGGTAGCCTTTCTTTGTGGAATCATTGTGAATGAAGAAAGAATCAGTTGTTCTGGGGTCAAAGAGTAGAAGTAGGATTCCTATTCAACATTTCACATACTCTCTACAAGTAACTGGTATTAAAAGAAATTGACAAGAAGAAAACTAGCTGGATATATTGTGTACCTTATAAATACATAACAAGGAAAGTTTTATACTATTTATACGAACGTGAATAAGTGAATAAATGTATTTATCATGGATTAATGAAAGAATTTCTTGCATTGGCTTGTGAATGGCTAGTAGGGAAGATGCCCACTATCCCTAAGGTAAAAACTGCTGTTGGTTATGTAAATGTCATAGGATAACATTTGTTTCTAAATAGTAACAGTATTTTGGTTTATACCTATTTTACTTGAATTTTGTTTCACATGAACAAAACATTAGTACAAATGTACTGAAATCATAAGTTGTATATTCTGTTACTGCAGCTGGTTTGCTTATTGCATTATGCTACTATTTTGTCATGTTTTAATGTGTACATAGTAAGCAGTTAGTCTGGATGCATTAGTGAAGTATATTGTTGAAAACAGCAACTGCATTAGGTGGCACGTTTGATATCCATTTATTGACCAACCATTTTTCAAAGAGGACCCTTTTGATGTGGTCATGAAATCTTGTTTTGCCTAACCAAACTTGTGTATTGGATTTGCACCATGAAGGAAACAACTGGTGCCCACTGCATAGAGTAAAATCAGCCTGTTTTCTGAATTCTTTTATAGTTACTTTGACAACACTTCCTGAAGTCTGGTTCCTGTCAACTTGTGTTTCATGTCTGTGCAGTATTGTGCATCCCTCTTTCTGAGTCTGCTTTTTTTCGAACGACATTTTGATCTCCGATAATATCTTCCTTGTCAATCAGCATTGCATACTTTAATTGGTACTTCCTCCACCTTATGGCATGTTTTTCAGAGTTCAACAACAAGATTTTCCACCATATGGAGTATTCTTTCCTTAATAACTGGCAACAGTTTAGGTATGGTTGGCACTTTTCTCCCTTGTATATAGAAGTATTTTCTCATGTTCCTAATATTGCACTTGTTAAGTCATCCACAAGTACAGCATTTTGAGAGACTGTTCTCATTCCCGGTGACTGCAAACATCCATCTGCACCATTTTCTGTCCTTTGTTCTTGTCTAATTTTGCTGTTATACTGTGCCCCACCCTAGCACATGTAGCTGCTCTTTCTGTTCATTTGTTTAGTGGCAATAAATATTTTTGTCTTCTTTCCTTGTATTTCCCTGTAATGTTGACTGTTATTTCCTACACTCTGAATTGTTATGTTTTGCCATTTGGTTGACTAGAATGCAGTACACTGCTACTGCATTTAGGACATGTCATTTATGAAACACATATTCACTCATGAAAAATTGTGCCAACAGATCTACTGTAATTGATATGCAGTACATTTATGTGGAATTTGAAATTGTGCAGTTCTCACCTCAAATTGCCCCCATCTACAGAAGATGTTTTCTGAAGTGATCAAGATTTCACTTCCTTCCGAAGCCAAATTTGCCATTCATTCAGAAAATACAAGAAAAGTCTTGCTGTGAATAATATATAGAGTATAATTGTTGTAAGAATGAATCTTATTGTTTACATAATATGTTTCACTGTTGAATAGTCAATCTAGTAATATTTCAGAAATGTTTGTTATCGGGAGTGTTGTGGGCAGTGTAATTCAGTTTAATGTCCTGACTCTAAATTACTGTTCTGATAATGGCATAAAAAGCTCATGGACAAGCCCCTTTGTCCCAGCCTTTAAAATGTGCTCATACCACTGGGCAAATAGCACACACCTCAAAAACACAGTTATCTTATCTGACCATGTACTTTTACACAGTCTATCACCGCTTGGCCACTGTAAATTGATCAGTGATCTTATCAGTTGCTAAAAATATAGTAAATCTTACGAAACAACTACCTGTGGACATTTACCCCTGTTTGTGACAAATTTATCATGAGGGTCGTAAATTGCACAAACATTACAGTACAAAAGGCATTCCCTTTGTGAATCTGTTCCAACAGTGGGAATATATTTGCCTTACAAAAGAAAATTGTCAGGTTTATGACAGGTACACAGCCTAGAACTGTGTGTAGAAGTTTATTTAAAAAATTACAGATTTCACCAATTTCATGTCAATATATGCTTTCATTAATAAACTTTGTTGTTAATAATCAAGAAAATTTTCAAACAAGTTCATTGATACACAGTATTAATACAAGGAATAAGCACCATTTTCATAAACCAAATTCCAACCTATCTTGTTTTCCAAAAAGTACATTTTAGGCTGGCATCAGAATTTTCAACATTGTGCGATACAGTCTGACAGTCCTTGAGAATGAACAGCAAAATTTAAATTAAGAAAATGCTTAACTCTGTAGATGAATTTGTTATGTATAAAGATGATTCATAATACTGTTTTATAAAATGTTTACAATATTTTACTTTATAAAATTCTATATATTGTGTCTATGACTTGTCCCACATTCTGCTTTCTTTGTGACACACTTAAGGATCCATAAATTTTATGTATGTATGTTTGTAACTCTACTTGTAGTGAAGGACAGTAGCTCTGATTTCTCCCAGACATGCTGAGTTTCGTATGGTGAAAGTAGAAGGTGTGATGTGTGCACAAGTGGTTGTTTAGTTCGTAATCTTGCCTGTGGATTGGGGTGACTAGTTACAGTCATTCTACTCCGGGAGAAGCCCCTAAGTACCCACTGGACAGGAGACTGGGCAGACTCGAAGCTAGTCTGTTTGCATTGGCATAAAAAATCAAACTCTGTACACGTGTCCAACATTGCTACACTGCGTGTTACCAACATTGGCGTTAAATAAGTCAGCTAAGCTGTGTTGGTGATTTGGCCTTTTCAGAAATAAGATCTGTAAACAAACACACCACTACGTGGATTCACATCCTGGTTACGGATGTTTCTTATTCCATGAAGACAGTGCTTCAGCTTTGATGTGCGGTGTTGAGGTCCACTGTTGCGCCTCACACTATCTTATTTTGACGCTATCTTGCATTATACTCTGTGTATACACTGTCTATAGTGCGTAGATAGCATTGAAATGCATTAATAGGAATAAAATGTTGTGACATGCCAGGCACTGAACCAGAGTAATACTGTATATAAATGGATTGACTGAAGGGAGTCTGATACTTGTGATTTCAGTCTGCTGTCACAAAATTTCGCAGGGTGGAGCCAGATTATCATCGGTGGTATTGTGTCTAGGCTATGGTTTGGATGATCTGGGATTTGAATTCTGCCAAGGGCAAGAGATTGCTCTTTTCTCCTGAACGTCCAGACTGGCTGTGGTGCCCACCGTATCTCCTGTTGAATGGGTACAAGGGTTTTTTTGTAACATTACATTTTACACCAGCATAGTATAGAAAACCAACATGGTACAATTTGCGTAAGACATTTGTTTAATGTCTGAAATGTTTTGGATTAACAACCATCCTGAAGGATCATAGTAATATTATAGGAAGATTTTGTGACTATTAGTTACAGCTTAAAAATAAGACTGGTGAAGAGTAATGTAAAATACTAAATATAACATATTAAACATGAAATGTTAGTGTGTGTTTATATGTATGTAATTGAAAAGAAGTCGGAAAAAAGAGCTGACTGAGAGAAGTCCACCAAGTAGTCGAAGGTCCTCATTTGATTGTAGTTTCATCTAACGAGAAGAAGAATATATACATGTGTGTGTGCGTGTGTTATGACTAGCCATTTATCTAAGCACATTAACATGTGTTACCATTTTGTGCTTAATATTATCTTGTGTTTTTAATATTACTTGTCAGTTCTCTTGTTTCTTACCATATTTATATTTTATCTTTTATTTATTTCCAAGATGAAACGGTTATCAAATCGTCCCATAATATTACTACGATTCCTGAGAAGGTTATTAATCTGAAATATGTTGAATCTTCAACAGACATTTTTTGTGAAATGTATCTCGTCGGTTTTGATAACTTATTAGATTACCAAGGTCTTGCCCAGAAGTAAAGCAGCCAGGGCCTGAAGTTGACCACTCACCCACATCTAGTGCCGAGTTTAAGAATGTGTGGAGCCGTACCTCTACTCCATCTATGCGTTTGTGGCGTAAACCCGTGAAAACTTTACTTTTTTACTTTCAGGTGTAATAGGGTCAACCTGACCACTTACTTGACGAAATCGCGTTTCATGGTTGGCCACTAAATTTGCCAGGAGGGTCGTGCCGTAAATTCATGTTCGTAGTAGCTGAATTATCGCAGTGGAAGCCTGTGTTTGGTCTCAGGCCACTCCTTGTTGAAGTTATGGCTGACCAAATAGCACTGGTACAGGTTTTTATTGCAGAACTTCAGGTCTCCCTGTCATCATTCCAACAGCGCTCCATATTCGTCCGTCATCTGGAGTGCGGACAGTGAGATAATTACGATACCTCAGTTCCACAGACACGATCTTAGCCAACCTCAAAAAAAAAAAAAAAAAATAGCTACGAAACTGACTAGTGTGAACCTAATTTCAAACCGTCTTCTGACCAGTAAGTTTACTGAAGAGGCAAGTCTGCGACTGCATGCGGATGTTAGGCCTATATGCTTGAACGTCGGTCGGAGTACAAACTATGTAATGACTAAGCTTTTTCACAGCCTGCGATGTCGATAGTGCCTTGAAATGCAAAGTTTACGAAGTCTACCAGTTAGCTACTCACTGTTCGTGATCAATTTCCCGTTTCTTTGGAAGTAGCTTTTATTAAAGTCTTTGAAAGACACCTCATTCGATGAACTGCCATCCATCTTACTCCGGAAACACTGAATTGTACGAAATTGATCTGGGCCATATGTTTTTTTTTTCTGTACTAGACAGGTAACTATTTTAAGCATAAATTTCATTTAACAAATATGTCACAATCGGGTTGATACGGCACAGCAAACTGTGTGATTCTGTTGCAAAGAGAAACCAGCTAAGGATGTTCAGGGGAAATAAAGAATTTTCTTTTCTGAGATTCATGTGAAGTCTATAAATACTCGTGCGCCATGTGGAAAGAATGACTATAATATTAACTTTAATGCACAGCGGTTTCAAAGGTGAAGACCCAAGGCCTATACCTCTATATCTGAACAGTTGTATATGCCTTAGTGTTTTGATGCTTCTTGTCGAATATCTTCTACATTATTTATTGTCTTAAGCAGAACTGGTTTTCCCACTTTTTGCTGTAATGAAGGCTGGACATATTTTGAGCATATCTCTAGGTACTGATAAAGCCATATGTTGCAATATCACTGCAACTGGCAGCAAAGCGTCCGTGAATTTCCATTCATGTGATTTATATCTAATCCCATCCTTGTAATCATCCTTACACATATCCCATGGTGAACAGCAAATCAACAAATTACGAAACGCCTGTACGTAACGTTATCGCTTTCAATCGTTGTCCTTTGATCTAACTGTTCTCTTCAGTACTCTGTTCAACAAAACCCCCGTTCTCTTCCGTTGGCTAGTGAATTAAGTTCCACACACGCCTAAAATATACGTAAGAAAAGTAAATTTGTCCCTATCCAAGTCATGAGGGCGTACAGGGAGCAGGGGTATGGCTCCACTTATTCTTATACTCGGCACTAGATGACGGTGAATGGTAAACTTTGAGGTCCGGCAGATTTATTGTTTAGGAAAGGATTTCGCTCTTCGTTGAATGCGAAGCTGGGTGGACCACAGGACCGGTCTTGACTTTTGCAGAAGAGAAAAGTATATTCTCGACATTTTATTAATTGTGTTCTCTCTACATTTCTCGCATGTGTCGACTTTTTAAACCCCACCCTCAAGGGCTTAGTTCAAAATAAAACTAATGAATAATAAAATAATTTTAACTTATAAATTGACATGTATATCCACATAAAGTAAAGATTACAAGACAGGCGATGTACATAAAATGTAACATTGTTGCCGTGGAGAAGCAGCAAGTATTCCGTATTCTGAATGTGTGTCTGTAGTCGTAGTTTTCCAGTGTGCAAAGCGCGCGCTCTGTGTTATAGGATATTGTCATCTGTGACCTGTCCTGCTCTGCCATATTTTTCCACGTTAATTTATAAACGTCGCTAATTTCGGAAAATAAGTTATTGAATGTAAAATGCGTTTTTTTTTCTTTACAACTTTGTCTGGAACATTTCTTATTCTAAGAAGAATTCAGCGAGGAACTGTCACAAATGTACATGGGTCTTAACGTCAAGTACTCGTTATTCTTGTCAGAGTTTCATGGAACTAATGTATTTTCTCGACAGATTTTCGATAAGTACCCAAATAGCAGGAGTCAAGAAGATCCGCCGAATGGGACTCAAATTGTTCATGCAGAGATGCGGATGGACAGACGGACACTCAGACATGTCGAAGTTTATAGTCTTTTTTTTTTCGCAATTCTGCAAACGCATCGAAACACTAATATCTTACAAATACGTCACTTGCCTGTCCTCTTGCTTTCTTAGGTCTTTCATGTTACAGTGGTATATGTCATATACCATTGCTGTGTGTACAGTGAAAAAACTCCTGATGATGGACAGAGGAACTGTCCGAAACATGTAGAGTTTTAATCCAAAAATAAATTAGAGAAATTAGTGCATCTAGTTGGTTTTATTATAAGAATTTATCACGATGCACGGTCACATGAACGTCAAATGTGTATATGTTTAGGTGTATATGTACGTACGTATGTATATATGTAGTATGTACGAGGGTGTGTATGTACTTATAGTGGCGCTGTTAGAAAATGGGTTTACAGCAAGCCTTTTGTGTTCTTTCCCTTTAACGCTGATCAATTACAACCGTACTAATTTCTTTTCGCACTAATCTTCCACACACTCCCCGCCACAGTAGAGGCATCTGTTGTAACGTGGGAAGAGCTGTTTTATTGCCTCCTGATAGAAGCGTGTGTCCCTATTATCAGCCATTGTTTCACAACAGTTTCCGTCTGGCTATCGTCTGTAAAATTGCGGTCGCCAGCATTCTACTGCAGAGCTGGTAACAAATGATTGGGCCTTGTTGCCTGATCAGTGCTGTATGTGGGATGTTTCAAGGCTCTTTGGTTACGAAATTATAAGCCATATGAACTAATTTTCTGATCTGCAATCTTACTTTATCTTCCTCCATAACTCCTTCAAGAGGGAATTTAAAACCCACAATCGCTACTGTTGACGTGCTGTATTTACACGGCTTAACGAATCATATGATTTCTCATTTGTTAAAATGTTTTTTTCTCTCCTGTAGATACACCAAATGCGCCAAGCTACGTGCGCGCGCGCGCACACACACACACACAATGTATTCCCGAGAGCAAAAAACCCCCCACCGAGAACAACAACCCCGAAGAGAACCCAGAAGACGTCAAACATACCAACCCACTAACCACGC
>Ga0123354_10020800_pt1 | contig 10327 bp, 6 predicted proteins | sample TergutLab28metaG_2_FD_97872 | JGI IMG/M metagenome (GOLD analysis project Ga0123354, IMG submission 97872) | Labiotermes labralis P4 segment gut microbial communities from Petit-Saut dam, French Guiana - Lab288 P4 | ecosystem: Host-associated > Arthropoda: Insects > Digestive system > Gut ...
ATGGGTGGATAATATTAGGATGGATCTCCAGGAGGTGGGATGTGGGTGTATGGACTGGAATGGGCTGGCCCAGGATAGAGACAGGTGGCGGACGCTTGTGAGTACGGTAATGAACCTTCGAGTTCCGTGAAATGCGGGGAATTTCTTGACTAGCTGCAAACCAGTTAGCTTCTCAAGAAGGACTCTGCACCATGGAGTAAGTAAGTAATACTTCCTTTATCAGGAAACCAAATTGAAGGGATTGAATTCTATATATTTTGTTTAATTTCGCACTACACAAAGGAAATTCTACTCCCTGATCTTATACCCAGGATGTCTGCATTATATATCTCTGTGCATGTAAGTTACCCATATACATACGTGTACATTTACACATACACATACGAACACACACACACACACAGAGAAATAAATAGACCTATTTGCGCAAAAACCTTTGTACTTTTAAGGATATATATTTGATTACAAATGTTCTGATTTCACAACTTACATTAGCGATTTTTAGATGAAGAAAAATAAGTCAGATACAACTAGAGCATGTATGATTTATTTTTACAAGGTGTAGTTTAAGTGACTGCATGTTTCGGCTGTCTTCACTAGGCCATCATCAGGTCGTAAGTCTTTATCGAGGAAACTATACAGTGTATAATATGATACAGTACGAGAAGTTTTACTATTATTGAACGAGATCTCGTTCTTGTTGTCATCAGTCGTCCACCAGATACAGACCTGTACACACCACTAACTCCGAACAACAACGCAAAAGCTACACATCAGTTTTCAATTATTCGACGCAGTTACCAAACTGGGGCCACAAAGCAGAATACGGAAAACATCATCTTTAACAACTAGGGTAACTACATTGTCAAAACATGCAGGTAACATACCAGCCATCTCCGAACGCCTACGTCGTACTTCATACATGACATACCTGGAAAACACACACTTGAAAGTCACAACGTTTTTTGACTGCTTCTCGTCAATAATATATAAAGAATCTAACCTCAACTAGCGAACTCTGCTATAGACGAAAACACATTAAAAAATTCTACACTACTGGCGGCCCCCACCATAGATGATTAAAGCACCGATTCCTCACAACATCGTCTAATTCTTGCGACTCCACATGCATGCCGTTCTTCACTAGATGAGTAAATAACTCTACACAATACCTCCTATTCAAATACCCCAATCCTAATATATTAGCCATTCCTATGCACATCATTAGATTTTAGAATATTTCATAACCATTTATATACGCACTATTTTTAATTTTTAATTTTAAATGAACATATTAATCACACATTCGCCATCAGCGAATTACGCCACAAAAAGACACAAAAACTTAAGCCCAGAAAATACTTCAGTTAAGTTTTATGGTATATTTTTACTACATTCACATTATTCAACTTTGAAAGAAAAAATGTTATTATAAGCTTTTAGACAAAAAAGAGATCTAGTTGAATACTAGTAAAACTTCGTATATTATGTCGTATTATACATTGTATAGTTTCCTCGATAATGACCTACGACCTGATGATGGCCTACTGAAGAGAGTCGAAACATGTAGTCGCTTAAACTACACCTTTTAATAATTCATACATGCTGTAGTTGTGTCTGACTTATTTTTATTCATTTAAAATTTTATTCTAGCACAACGGGGATGGCCCACTTAAAGATACATTAGCCATATTATGGAATCCGTATATTCACTATGGGGTTAACATAATAAGAGTTATGGGATCCTATCCTGAGTTATTTTAGTCCAGAATCCAATGACATTTATTTCTCTAAAATTTATTTTAATATTATTTCCCCATCCACAGAGTTATGGGATCTTATCCTGAGTTATTATAGTCCAGAATCCAATGACATTTATTTCTCTAAAATTTATTTTAATATTATTTCCCCATCCACAGAGTTATTGGATCTTAACCTGAGTTATTTTAGTCCAGAATATAATGACATTTATTTCTCTAAAATTTATTTTAGTATTATTTCCCCATCCGCACCCAATAGTGCTAATTCTTTTCCTATATCGTCGCTTAAATACTGTGTAAGTTTTCCTTTTTCCCTACATGCTACTTATTCTTCCTACTTCGTTATTCTGTCTTTAATCACCCTCATATTTCAAACTGAATATTGCGAATTTTCAAGATCCTATCTATATTGACGTATTGTACAGTCTCTAAGACTCATCTGTTCTTCTCGGCGTTTTGTATGTGTTCGTTATGACGGGGGAATAATGACGTCAAGTATTTAGTATATATGAGCAAGTATAGGTGTTAGAGGCCCTAAGATAAAAAATCTCATTTCTCATAGTATCATAGGGCACAAACAATTGGCAGACTATACAAGAAAGTAGAAATTTTCTTAACGCGTGTTCTAGCCGAAGCGTTGCTACACATGCGCGTGGTTCACTAAAGTAAATGTGGTATCAGATATAGCGTAGACAATGTTTTGTTTCAAACAACGCGGCAAAATTCCAGCTGAAAAGAAGGCCGTGCATAATTAGTTATACAAGCTTTTATTTCTAGGTTATTCTAAGTAAATACCTCACTAACTCTGCTACCAGAACTTGAAGCTGCGACGCCACTTGTACATTGACCTTAAGCCAGTTTCTCCACTTCTGACTGTCACAACCTAACCTCCCTTCAGCAAAACTTAATGTCATACTTACGTCTCTTTTACAATACTACATCTAGACTTATCTGGAATTTTTCCTGCCAAACTATCTACAGAATACTTATCTACTTCATCACAGGACTTATCTCCCTGTCATATTCCCTGCCGTATTAGGTTAAAGTGGCATTTAAGCTATATCACGTATGAATTTAATGTTTACACTAGACTCTAATTCCATTACTGAAAAATTTTAATTGTAGTGTAAACAGTATTGGTAGAAGATTGGCACACATCTGTGTTCGTGTGTTAGTGCAGTTAGTATATTGTCTGATATCCGTGAGCACGGAAACCGATATTTCTCTTTCCATTTTTAAGTTTTCCAGTATTAATGTAGCCTTAAACCTATTTGTGAAAAGAATTTAAAGTTATAACAGGTGCATTGTTTGGAAAATGGGTCGTCCTATTTTGATAGTGTACTGGCAGCTGCTACAGTCCCATATTTTCATAATTCCTTTTAACAGTTTGTAGTTTAATTGGGCACAGTCACAGCCACACAAATGGAAGTATAGCAGCGGTTCCTGTGCTATTTGCACTGTCCATCATTCATTGATGTGTTTAAGCAACTGCGTATGTGTACTGTATCTGTGCTACGTGTAAACATATGCGCCACTCTTGTTGCACCATTAGTGCGACATCTGTTAGAACAAAGAGTAATGACATATCGCGTATGTATGACAAATGCGAGCGAACCGTCAGACGCCTAAAAACCAGAAATACACCAGCACTCTACACACAGTAGTAGGTATTTACTTAACCATTAATTAACTTCACATAAAGTTTAATGAAAGCTGTATAGGCAAAATTTGGTTTTTTACAAACTAGACAATGCCCCGTGGTATATCCAGTTAATGTTTTATTAATTGGAAGTAAAATTTAGTAAGGCCTATAGATAATTGTGGCGTTAAAAGAGGGTGTTTCCCTTCATTAGCACGTATGCAATGAGTCAGCTGTTCTTAAATGCTAACATCAGATAGTTTTACAAAGAATTATAAGTGCTTACATGGTTTTTGTATGAACATTTGAAGAAAGGGCCCGCTTGGAAGAACTACACGTAGAAGGAAGGATAATATTGAAGGAAATAAGTTCGAATGGTATGGACTGGATTCGTCTGGTTAAGCAAACAGACCAGTGACAAGCTGCTGTATACATGGAAATTAGCTTTCTGGGTCCATGAACTATGGGAAGTTTTTAAGTATCTGTGGATATATTAGATTCTCAAGAAGAAATAAATTGCTAGAGCCAATCCACGTTGGTGTATTAGACGCTTAAAATGGTTGTAAGAAGCTCTACCGAAACGTAGATGAATATTTACAAATCTACACGTCATCATATCCAACAAGAGTTGAAACTTGACGTTGATATTTGTTGTGTTTAGGACTAAAAAGTAGTTACGTTTCCGCTTTGATTTCAGAACAGACACTTTTCTCTTTCCCGAAACACTGTCTTCTTTTTCTTTGTATTTTTCTAATTTTTAAGACACTGAATGATGAACTAGTTCGAAAAGCTATGCGGTTCTGTATATACCATCGCTAAGACCACACTAAATTCGGCATTTTAATGTGAATATGATTTGCGTTGCTTAATAGTTCAGCCAATAATAATCCATTTACTAACCTTTAGGTAGGTGTAAAGGCACATTCGATAATGATACGCTTGACTTGACAATTGCCTTGTGGGCAGGTAATAGCCAGGAAGCTGTGGAGTGTTGACATCAGCGTCATCTGTCATTATTCTCAGCGTATGGACCACAGACCACCTGCTAATTGACACTCCACTGTGGCCCACAAAGAAATGTGCAGTCTGCTGGCGTTTCATAATTCGGTATTGGTTACAGCGAGACCAGACTTCGGTTCTCAATCAGATTACACGGTTGAGCAATGAAATTTGCCCTGAAGGAAAATTATGTGACGTTAATGTAATTTTTTTGCGTTGATTAGAGATGTGAAATCCGTTTTGCGAAATCACGTAAGCTTTCCCAGGAACAACCACATTTAGACTTAAAAGCCCTTGCGGTTGGCTGGTTTATAGGCGCGGTCAGGCAGAAAACCCGAAACAAAAAGCTTATTCATCCCTCAGTGTTTTGATACTTTCAGGGTTTTAGGGAGCAGAAAACAACATATTGTACCAAACATACCATAGTTTATCCCAATATTCCTTTAGCCCTATGACCTGTTACACATGACGTTTCCCTACCAATTCGTAAGCCACCTCGACGATGGAACCTGCATGAAAGATAACCAACCAGAAACTCTCCAGAAGACGAAACTGGAACTTCGTGTTACAATATGGATTCTGATTTCCCAGAAATAACTGTATCTCATCTAATATCGTAGTCTGAACTTAATGATCTAGTGAGAGACCTCAGTCTTTCTAAAATTCAGCTGAAACTCTCGGCTTCTCGTCTAAAGGGATGGAAATTGTGGCAGAAAGGTGTTAAAGTGTTGTACAGGAAACGCCAGCAATCATTGCCATCATTTTTTTTCTAAGGACGGAGAGTTAGTTTATAGTAATGATGCAGAAGGACTTCTGCAAGAGTTGGGATGTACACACATCCCTGAAGACTGGAAGCTTTTTTTAGATTCGTCTAAATTCAATTTAAAGGCGATGCCACTATGTAACAGAAATACCTGTCAACACCGATTGCCCGCTGTGTCCACATGAAGGAATCGTACTATAATATGGATTTGCTCTTGAAAAGTCTAAGTTACTCAGAATATGAATGGTAAATATGTGGAGTCCTTACAATCGTAGAGTAACTCTAGGAATGCAGTCTGACTACACAAAGTGTTGCTTTTTTGTGTGAATGGAACAGCCGAGCAAAAGACAAACATTACAACAGTAAGGATTGGCCAATGCGTGAAAACTCTTTTCCAGGGGAAACGTGTGTTACAATCAAACGCTAGTTGACAGTGATAAGATTTTGTCACCGCCACCACACATTAAATTGAGGTTAATGGAAGACGTCTTTAAAGCTACGAACAAAGCTACGAACAATCTTCGTAAGTGTTTTTGAGAATTTGAGAGACAAATTTAGGGACGTTAGTGGTGCTAAATTAAAGGAGGGCATCTTTATTGGACTGAAAATTCGCGAAATCATTAATGATTATCTACCTGAATACCTGCTGACGGAAACTGAGAAAACTGTGTGGCTAACTTTCAAAGCGATTTGTCTAAATTTCCTTGGAAAATTAAAACCCGAAAACTACCAGGAACTTGTTGAAGACTTGTTAAACGCAAACCAGACTATGGGGTGTAATTTGTCATTGAAGATTAATTTTTTACATTCCCACTTGGACATCTTCCCTCCGAACCTGGGCTCAGTGAGCGAAGAACATGGGAAAAATTTCCGCCAATATTTTGCCACCATGGAGACAAGATATGGAGGAAAATCTTCACAAAACTTTTTAGCTAACTGTTGTTGGAACCTTATTGAAGAAGTGTCTGTTACTGTTTACAGAAGAATGAGTTACAGAAAGAAGTTGTAAACGTGACTAATATCAAATATTTATTTTCACAGTTTTGTTGTATAATTGCACGAAGTTATTTTCATACAGCATTCTTAAGGCTATTTTTTAATTTCACTATTAAAACATGATTTTAAATCAAAGGACCCAGTTACACAATTGTGGATTCTAGTGAAATATAGTAAAATTCGTTAAAATGCCAAAAAACAAGTAATGAAGTTCCAGAACAACGTTAGGTGACAGAGTATATTCGTTTTTAGTTTTGGATTCAGCGTGGCCAATTTATAAAAATTCACCTATTTTCATCCAGGAGCAAAACGAAAAGTTTAAATTTGTTCTTCCGTGGTGTTTATATTTAAATTTCGTGATAATGACGTGACACTCTCAAATAAATCTCTGTAAATTATTTCAATTGATATGTGAAATTCAATATCGATACTATGGACTTTCCGTCTAAAAGTGGCTATAGTTACTGATTTCCACTGCTCGAGCGGTGTGCTTGTCAATCACAATGCAGCTAGTGGAAAAAGTACTGCATGTTTTAGCGGTATTTTCTGTGTTTGTCTTTCTTTGTAACTTCAAGCCTTGTGACACGCCAAACCGCCATGCAAGTCATCGGGTGTTTAAAAATATGAAACTCGGGAAAGGGATATCGAGGGGTGGATTGAACTGATGGCTCACTCAAGAAAGGTGGATTGAATACAACAGAAACGAAACTATTCGGAAGACGGAGGAGTATAAATTTAAGAGGCACATTGCAGTTACACGGGTATAGTTGTGTGTCTATGGCTTTAATACTGGTATTTGTATACAGATATGGATTGATAAATTTTGAATTTATTAAATTCATTTATATATTTGATTTAAAACACAACGGGATGCTAACACTCAAAGGTATTGGAAGTTATTATTTTGACACTTTATTCCTTGCGTCGTGACTAAGTTATTCATTCATAACACCAGCCAAAGCACATTTAACTGACAAAATTAGTCTGGTATTGCTGCTATATGTTTCGCCGTCAATTACCCCATCTTCAGGGAGTTTACTCCAACATTTCAAACTAACTAATATGTAATAGATTACACGAGTACTTCATACTCCATCACAGCATTCATGCACTTAGAGCCAATATATCGTTTTCTTAATTTGTAATTATGATGGTACAGCTCTCTTTTAAAAGTTATAATATTTTACAGCAATAAAATAGTAATATTTTTACGGCGCTTTTATTAATTATGGTTAAAAAGTTTTATGTTACTTCCTAAACGGTAATCACAACACATACAGGGAGAAGATCCATAAAGGATCGAAGATGTTTTTGTGCCAAGAAAAACGACAACGTATCAACTTACAACGTTTTGTAATGTTTTAGTGACTCTTTCAAGTGCAGCTGTGATTCTTACCCACAGTTGTTTAGCCATACATGGCCCATTACTGGAAAGTAATATACCTTCAAGTATTGAGTATTATAATCATATCATCAGTTTAAATGTAACTACCGAGTCTAATTCCCGTGAATGAAATATTCAAGACAAACGTATGTTTCTCCATTATGTACTCTTTATGTGCTGCTGGAAGCAGATGATGGCGACGTTTTCATATTGCATCGTGGGCAAACATTCCTAGTCACATCTTGTAAATACGACGTTTCAAACATGACAACTGTACACAGCAATAGAAGAAACATAGGCCCATTGTTGTGTGGGAGGCCTCAATGCTTTTTTCCTTCATTTGGGTATTGTTGTTATTGCATTTTTAACAATATCAGTGTAGCGCAGTCGTTATAGGTAATAGGCTACGAGTTGGGCGACCAGAGAAACTGGGTTCGATTTTAGAGATTCTCTATTTCGGTCGGTTACTTGAAAGGAAGGCAAGCTCACCCAGCCTCCTGTCCGGTTGGATCAGAAAATGTTTGAGTCGGTGTAAGGCGGCCGGATTGGGAGGATAATTGTACCTATGGTTAGTATGGAACATGATGACCCCCTGGAACTATACAACAGGCACACGGCCCAGAGTGTGCTGTTGTTCCAAGAGTTTAATTTTATATTGTTAAAATAACAAATGTTAAAATGATGAGTTATTAGCTTATAAAGTATTCGGAGAGTGAGAACTGTTGGAGCAATTACAAATGGATTCGCAGATGTGGCGTTCTATTTGACAAATGGAGTGACAGCGAAAACAGAATTCGAATGCACAAGATGGACTTGACAGTGATGAATTGAACTTGCTGTAGCTCGTTCGGAAGGGACGGGAAATTTTTTTCTCTGCCCTGTGGAAAATGAGTTTACTGTGTTCTCGTTTATGGATGTTTAATTGCTGAATTCCTCTGAAGATGAACAAGTAAAGAAAAAACAAACGTAGCTGCAGTCAATATATGACGTAACAGTCACACTTTTAATTTGATTCTTGAAAAACTAATTTCTAAAAAGAATGCTTTATAAGTTAGACGAGCAAGTAGTAAATTTTAATATAGAGTAACTTTTCTAAAATTTCTGAACCCTATCCAGATTAATCCACTATCTTCTTGCGATCCCAGGAGTCAGAATAATGATTGTTGGGGGGGGGGGGGGGTAGAAAAAACATGAGTTGGTACAAATAATATGACATATTAATTGATTTAATGTAATGACGAAAAGTATGTATGCATTTACATATTCTGCATGAGCCTCATTTGTGTTCTGTGACTCTTGTTATGGCTCTAACATCTAGAATTAATCTTCTTGATCTTGTAAATTTGAATGTTTCCGTCTTTTGCAAGGCATTTCTGAAATTGAGGAAATTTTGACAACCGTACTCTAAAGTCGATAAGGAAAGGATAATTTTGACTTCCTGATCTGATAATTTCTCTCTGAAAGGTTGGTAATCCTGGTCAGTGCTCCGAGTCATTGTTATAACATGTCGGTCGAGCCAACATTGCTACAGTGTGACTGCAAGTGTCAGCGTTTACAAAAAAAAATTGCTTTTAGTACAGTTATTAAAGTAGTGTGAGTTGATGATAATTTTATTCATGAAATTGTTCCACGACCTCCTCAGAATAAATTTGTGTCGCGATGCATAGTTTGAGAAACACTGCTATAGCCTGTTATTACCAGCGAAACTTGTGTTAAAGGTTGCATTCTCTTACCGGTGCATTACGTCATATTTATTGGGAAGTATTTACCGACGTTTCGGATAGCTTTGCTACCTCCACTTTTAGCAACTGTAGTGACTGCTGAGACACCGAGGCTATTTTATTTTCATGGCTTCACAGCCCCTAGGGTCTTCGCATTGTCAAGGCTGCACGATCACACTCAAGACACACTACACTCGGTAGGATTCCTCCGGACGAATGATCAGTTCGACGCAGAGACCTCTGCCTGACAACACACAACACTCACAAGAGAGAGACATCCGTGCCAACGGCAGGATTCGAACCCACAATTCCAGCAAGCGAGCGGCTTCAGATCCAAGCCTTACACCTCGCGGCCACTGGTATCGGGGCGACAGAGAGTTTGCTTCATTCCAAATATTAGTTTGCATAAATGCAATGGGAATGGTGTTCTGCCTGTTTGCCTCAGTACCAGAAAGTGATAAAATTCGTGATTTTTGTATCGGTGTTTGTTAGATCTGCCTTAATTTTTTCTCTTCTCTGTCTGCCGTATCCCGTTACACAATGCCAGGCCTCTCGAGCTGGGTTTGATTGGTTGAATTCGACGAAACGTCCCTGGAAATCTAATATCAAGAGTGAAATTTCATTCCGTGTGATTTTTATAATAACATCGATTGACTGCAAGCATTAGAATCACCAAGCCGTTCAAGGAATCTCCCACTATAATGGCAGGCGAAGTTTCAGCAGAGCATTAATAAGATCCAGCCACCAATTCTGAAGCGGACGAGAAGAGCCCACAATCTCACGTCCTGTTTCTTTAAAAGTAATTGTATCATCATCATCATCACCACGTCTAGTGGTTAGTCAGCGCGTGGATGACAGGGGAATCGTTGTTCGGTTCCCGGCAAGAGGAAGAGATTTCCCCTTCTCCAATGCCAACAGACCGGGTTTTAACCCATACAGCCTTTTTTTTTTTTAATTTTTCACCGTGCATGTTGAATCAATATACATTCATTTAAAATACCAACAAATGCACCTTGTCTTTAAAATATTGTAAAACCTTACTTGGTTAAAACACTTTAAAAACAT
>Ga0123354_10020801_pt1 | contig 10327 bp, 7 predicted proteins | sample TergutLab28metaG_2_FD_97872 | JGI IMG/M metagenome (GOLD analysis project Ga0123354, IMG submission 97872) | Labiotermes labralis P4 segment gut microbial communities from Petit-Saut dam, French Guiana - Lab288 P4 | ecosystem: Host-associated > Arthropoda: Insects > Digestive system > Gut ...
CGTCTGCCGCATTACCAATGGAAGTCACATTGAACCATAACTATCCGAGGTAAAACTCGGTGTGTTTTGCTACATTTTGACAGTTCAAAACGTTGTGTATGTCCTCTGTATAAATTTCTATACACTTTCAAAGTTGTAAAGCTCTTTTTGAAACACCCTGTGTATATATATATCTTATTGGTATTTGGAACATGACGTAACGTTTTTGCGTTCATATATTTTTATGTGTGGCTGTAAACAAAATACACGATTAGGCCAGAGGCTGGACGACGAGCGCATGGATATGTTCTTTATAGCGTACAGACGAAATATGGCGCCCACCCGACGTTCAGCCAGAAGAATATCCCAGGAGTAAATCGACCGGAACAAGAAACTGATCATTTATCACTTATTGTCAAGGTTAATAAATCGTGGGGCTGTAATTCCACCCCTCCCCCACTCCCACCAAACCTCTGCACGGTGTAGTGCTGGATCAGATTTACAAAAATATAATGAAAGCTAAATGTGGTTCGAATTCTGCGGCCATGAGGTCTACGGCATAGGTCCCCAGCCGATTGATTGCTGGAATCGCGGGTTCGAATCCCACTGAGTGCACGGGTGTTCGTTGTCTGTTGAGCAGGTAGCGGCCTCTGGGACGAGCTGATCACTTGTTCGGAGGAGTCCTACCGGGTGTCTGTGATCTAAAACCTGAATAAGAGGCGCCACACACACACAAAAAAGGCGATTCGATTCCATACGTACGTAACAGGCATTCGATATTTAATTACCACGCTATATGAATGTTATTGTTTGGCAACCAAAATGTAAACAACGAATGAAAATTACGGTCCTCCGGGATATGACCCTTTTAAGTGTATTCAAGTCTAGAAAGGTATCATCGTTACTATCGTAGCCCACCTTCAGTGTTGAGGCAAGCAAGTTCCACTGATATTTGTTACCAGATAACAGAATACACGGTTCCACAACCCACGAGATCACAACGCTGATATTTACTCATCTCTGTGAGAACCTAAAATCAAAGGATTCCAGTCTGTTTTACGGAGACAAATACACAACATTTACATAACTTACTACACATATTGAACGCTATGAAGAATAACTCAATCTGAAAACTTCTGCTCCAAGACTTGAAAAAGCAAGAAAAAAAAAGTCAATTAGGTAATACACTCACAACAAACTGAAATACGTCAATGTTTGAGGTTTCGGGGCAAGAAATATTAAAGTGCTCCTAGATGTAAGTGGGCCGGGTAGCGTAGTCGGTATAGCGACTGGCTACGGGCTGGACGGTCCGGGGATCGAATCCCGGTGGGGGGCGAGATTTTCCGCACCTCTCCAGACCGGCCCTGGGGCCCACCCAACCTCCTGTACAATGGGTGCCGGGTCTTTCTCGGGGGTAAAGTGCGGCCGGGCCATGACACTGACCCCTCACCCCTTCTCGTGCCGTAGTCAAGAAAGAGTAGAGCTACACCTCCACTCCCCCTATGGGCCGAACGGCCTGTACAGAGTGTCAGTGCCTGTACAAGAGTGCACTTTACCTTTACCTAGATGTGACGTCCTGTACCACCGTTTCTACCCTGAATATGGAAACAGTAGGTTCCTAAAAACGTTGGTGCCAACTGCAAGATTCACAGGATTACGTCCAAGATAAAGTTAATCTTAAAATGTAAGTCCCAATCCTTTCAGTCGTGTTTTAGATTAGAAAACAATGCGTTTTGAAACTCACATTTACAGAGCTGTCCTGTCAAATTATCCGATATTCATCAATTTTGTTAGTAAACTATTACAGTAGAGACTAACAGTTCTCGAGACATGTGAGAAAATTACTGGTTACAAGGAAATGAAAGGCGACTGTTTTTTTTTTTTATCTAGAAATATTACAGAACACGTATAGAGCATTCCTCAAAACTTCTCAAGTCCCTGCTCTCAATCTTTGAATATATTTTAAGATTTTCTTAATATCCCCGTTCAGGAATCTGATCACTTTAATACAAGGAGGGTCTAGATGCCAAAGTATCACTCAGAACATAACACAAGTGGGAGTCTCTCTATCCTATATTTGCGCTCCCATACCACGAAATTCAATGTGATAGTCCTTATCTAAACTGCACGTTACCTGGCGAATATATTAAGATTCAACGGCGCATCGCACTCTAATTTAATTTTCAAAATTTTTTCTGAAAAAAAATGACCAACCTTCAATAAAAGTACAGCAAATTAAAATCGACAAATTTCAAGTCCACTCTAGAAGTGGCCATGAAGACCCAAAGGGAGTTTAGACGTATAGCTCTAATCTTTCTATAACCTCGGCTCTAGAGAGGGGTGGGTGGGACTAAGAGACCGTCCGGACGGGAACGGAAAATCTCGTCCACACCGGGATTCGCTCCCCGGACAGTCCACGCCGTACAGTCCCTATACGTACTAAGCTATCCCCTCTCGTTCTTAACAGCACGTGTACTTAGAAGAATATAATAGTATAATAATGAAGATATTTAAAAGTAAAATTAGCGACGAATATATAACAGCTATACATACATATACACATTATATATGTATATATATATATATATATATGAATGAATAAAGAAGACCGTCTTCCGGGACGGCTAGAAGCTTGTGACATGACAGCTAAACTAATTTTGTTTCAAAACTGAAACTTGGTTTATGTGGAAAAGCGAATGGAAAGAACACAAGCTGTACACATGCCACTACTCAGATGACTGCCAGCAGAAACTGTATAAGACAGAAACAAAATTAAACAAAATAAACCGACTTCAGGCTGATAATATGGTAGAAGCGGACACAACATGCAATACAACGAACTACTCATATCACCGTAATTACGAGCATATAACAGGAGAGGAGAAAGAGACGTGGGAAAAATCCAGACGTAGAAGAGAAAATTGGCTTTAAAACGATGAACACGACAAGAGTTATTAACACCAATTTTTAATAATAATAATAATAATAATAATGTCGAAGATTCAAGTCCTCTGGGATGTTATGCTGTGTCCCTGGACGAAGTTTCAAAGGACTGTCAAGCGAACCAAGAACATGGACTGAACTTGGACTGTTTGATCGTGAAGATGACGGCACTAATGTCCTATGAAAAGTCGGGAACTACACGCTCAACAACACAGCGTCACATCCCAAAACACTTGCATCTTAGGAAGAGTTTTTTCTTTTTGTAATTTTCGTGATATGGTGAACACTTACGAGAAAGGCTCAACAAATCACGAATGGCGGTGCAATTCATCACCTCAATTTGTACAGGTTACGCTACTTGAATTGAAGAAACATTAAGATCAGCAAAGGATGGCAAACTGTGCACAAGGCGTTTGGAAAAACGGCGGTCGCCGCTCGGGTCTTTTTAATCTAGGTCTAATCCATACTTCAAACGAAAGTTAACGCGAACGCCCTACACAGTATTAAACTCAGCTAGCGTCCCACTAATATGTATGAATTTATCAGTCCTCCTAAATGACGTGCTGAACCTTGAAGTGACTCAATATTAAATAAAAACATCAGCACGACAGAGAGAGAAACGCCGTGTTCTAAAATAGATTAAGCTTATACACGGGTTAGGTATGGTATATTTAAGTTTATACATCTACCGGGTGAAATAGTAACTTTAGTTATCAGAACACCAGTACAGACGGAGGCAATAAAATGGTTTAAAACACTTATCTCGTACATTAACTGCAAGTTTACGAGTTTATGAACCTACTTACCGATAACTTAACTCAAAGTGAAAGGTGGGCAAAACACAAACAGCGCAATCACTCTTCACTTCCCGATAAGACTTTGTTTTGATCGCGGACGGTCCAATCTCGGCAGACTCCATTCGCCCACTGAGGAGGACACCTGGCCCATGTTCAATCGAAAAGGTCTGTGTCATGCTCAGTAGCAAACTACCACCTCGCAACGAACGAATCTTTTGCCACGAGCGCAAATAAACATCAGTGGGAACTATGAATGTACAAGCAGAGTATTGCAGTTCAGTTGCGTCCAGCCACTCACACACACCGAGCTGGATGACGCACAATGCCCATCTTGTAAATTACATTTCAGGTTACCCATATTAGACTAGTTGGTGTACCGGTAACACACTACACGAACTTAAGTCGCATAATCGGGGCTCTACTGCGTACGACAGTTTGAGCTTAGTATCAGTTCACACAGGAATATTGCAATCTACCGGCCAAGTGTTCAACAACTTACGATATTCGAAACAGAAACTACACTGTGCAATGTAAGGAACCGATTATGGCGACTATTACACTTTCGTGGCCTTCCTCAGTCCCTCCAATAAACTAACCCGTAAAGCCTCGAATTAGGCCACAACGTTTCCTTCTACGTCCGGTTCAATTCACTATTAATTACTCATACTATCATTTGACACTGAAAAGTCTACGCATTTGACATATTCGTTAAATCATAAAAAATTAATAGCAATGTAATAAATTAATATACATCATCGAAGACAGGAATAAAATAAATTTAAGACGTAACAATCTATGCAACTCTGTACCAAAATTCAGTGGAATCAGGAGTACGTCCGTGAATTACTGAGCGTTTCGCTTTTGTGAACGTTTTCATAGCTGATGACAGGTCGGGTTCTTAACATCAATTAACATCAACTGGATTACACTGTCTACTAACTAAACGTACGTAAGGAAGAGGTGCGCGAAAGGATAAAACCAGAATTCAAATCCCATATGAATGTGGATTTGTATGGTAAATATACAGTAAATAAAAGTGAAGTTTGCACACAAATATTGTTCACAGAGATCTCATACTGCAACAGCAACCATTTTTTAACAAAATTATATTTTTATAATTTATATTTGTAAATGCACATTGAAGTTGGAGATTCGAAACCATGAAGATGGGGTTTGTGTTTTCCTCAGTTCCTCCAAGCAAATGTATGACTGGTTCGTTTTCACGGACGCTAAAATTCCCAATTTCATGCCTGCCATATCTGATGGATCATCCGTTTGATCGTCGCATAAGAAAGACGCCTCAGAAAGCTTTAAAACCGACTAAAAATTATTATTATTATTCGGGCCTTCTTATTACTGCCGAGGGCCGGGACACTTACTATAGAGGCGAGGGCGGAGATTTATCTCTTCGCCATGCGTCGACTAACTGCTGGGCCCACGGAGACTCCTACGTAATAGATAAGAGACGATCCCTCCCCCGGAGCTACAACTGCTGCAGCGTAATGTTAACCATTCACCTCCATCTAATGCTTAAGGTTAAGAACGACTGGAGGCATACAAGTAAAACAAGAGCCATACTGTGCTTAGACATTATTATTATTAGTAGTACTAATTATATTATTTCTACCACCATAACCGTAATCACTGTTAAATGAAGAATAAAAAAAACCAACTAGATGCCACTTGATATTTTATTGTACTTCTTATAGGCTCAACATGTTTCAAGCATTACTATGCCCATCATCAGGAGCTCGCGACTATGATGTTGTTTACCGCATTGGTCGTGTCGTTCTTGGTTTGCTGTATGTTGGAGTTGAGGTGTAGTTATGTTTGAGCCTGCAACCCGGACACCACTCCAGTCTAACCGCACCTAACCTCCAATATGCAGCAAACCAAGAACGACACAACCAATGTGGTAATCAACATCATAGTCGCGAGCTCCTGATGATGGGCATAGTAATGCTTGATAAACATGTTGAGCCTATAAGAAATACAATAAAATATCAAGTGGCATCTAGTTGATTTTTTTATTCTTCAGCTATCACAATGATGCACGGTCCAATAAACATAAGATTAATCACTGTTGTTGTTGTTTGTAACTTACTTGTTTCTTGTTATCAGACAAATAAATGCACTAAAATGAATTATTAGAGAATGGTTGCTAGTCGTCTCTTTAGCAATGACTATTCCGAACTGAATGACTTCCCCCGACTTCAACTTGGCGATGCAATAACTTAGCAAAACAAACTCAAACGAGGGTTGCTTTTAAGTTGTGACGAACGTCAATTTAAACAAGTTCTGAGAAGAATGTATGACATCTACTTTCCTTCTAAATTTAGAGCAGTGGTTCTGAGAATTTATCAAATCAATTTTCTTTCAAATGTTTAAACTAAATTAGGATGTCGGAACACGTACTATTCCTTTACAAACATTCAGACGAAAATTCCACACCACAAAACTTCGACCGATGCATGATTTTCGCGGAATACCACACGATTAGGTAACATACGGTATACCGCGTTGTTACAAAGAATTCAACTTTACTCGCGCTTGCTGCCAAAATTATAGTCGATTGAAACATTATCAAGTGACCGTCTGGGACCTAGGCATTGTTTTATCTGACAAAATGCATCACTCTTTCCTCAAGACGATTTTTCTTTTTCGTGACAGTAGGCAGTGCAGCGATTCCTGCTACGCCAATCTGCTGTCAGTCAAGGTCTACGCATTTCTGCTCAATGCATTAACATACTGTAGTTAATATTAGGTCCTGGAAATGGTTTACTCTGACTCTCAGACACATGTCACATAGAACAAACATGCTCATCGCATGTCAAGATTGTGCTAGTGAACTTGAACACTACAATCTGAATGTTGTCTTTCAGACTGTCTTCAGTGTAAAGATTGTTAATAAACAGTCCTTTAACATGCCCCATGAGCACATATCGCATACGTTCAAATTTGACTAATGTGCAGGCCACAATCCCTGCTTATTACTGCCACCAAAAATACTCTGTAAACAACGTACAGAATATATTTAAAAACCATATTATAGCACAAATTATGTCAGAATGTGTCTAACATATCAGTGCGAATTTATTGGGTCAGTGAAAAAAGAGGGAGGCGGGAAATAATTCTAGTGTGGCTTTCTACTTGTGGGGCACGTTGAAAAATGCGTATTAGTAATCTTCACACCAGAGGCGATCCGAAAGAAAGCATCGAGTACACACTGTTGAATGATTTTTAACTAAATTAGAAATTTAGCACATGGAAAATAATGAATACTGAAAAAAAAATTACAAAGTGAGCTGCTGCAATGTCTTGCTGAAAAAAAGACTACGTTCTCTTGTAACAGGTTTTCAAAAAATGGTGTCAATGTGTGTAACACACAAATGTGAACTTATGGTCTCAGAAAAAATTGGACCCAATAATCCTGATCTAAGAGCATATGACAGACCGACCTTAAAAAATCATGTAATGCATTTTGTGGATTAACATGGGAAACCTGTTACTCTGACAGTTTGTGTACATACTGAGTTGTAACCAAATTTCACCACTAAACAGAGCAAGTGTATGGCCTACTTCTCCATCATGGATCCCACAAAGGTATCAGGTCACAAAACTCAGTCTTGCTTCACAATCCGCGTATGTGTGTCAGACATTTTTAAGCCATAGTCTTATATGCTAATTCTTTGTCCATAAGATAAATTGTTGCTAAACTTTTCAAGTATATGTAAACTGCTGTCTGAATTTACCGACATTTCCTGTAGCACTCGTATTTTGTATATGTATCAAATGAAATGCACACAGCGACTAGCAGATGATAGACATGCTCTGATAAGCAACACAAAAACAAACCAGTTGGTGGGAACATTTAACGTAATTCAGTCAACAGACAGTGACTACCAACATGTCAGATTAAAAAAAAAAACACCTCTGTGGTAGAGAAATAGGTTGTGAATACACGAGACGTACTACACTGAAAGATGATACACGTTTTGTATGGAATTTTTTTGATCAGCATAATAAATGCCCACAGTTCATGAAATGCCCTACAGCAGTAAGAGTTGATAATGAAATCACAAAAATAAGGCTAAAGTCTTTTTGTGGTTAGGCAGCCACTGCAGAGGTAAACAGAGGATGCAGAGTTGCAGTTCCAAATATTGTAAACTTCAGCACTTGACAGTGGTAGTTATGACAGCCATTTGGGACACAGGTCAGAGAAGTGGGAACTCCTGCTTTTGGCAGGAATCAAACCGTCTTCCATGCTCTGCAACTGATACAGGTATGCATCCTTAGAGCTCCAAACATGCTTGACATTAATTATAAGAATGATTATTGTGTTCATGTGACACTATTTGGTTGGAGACATTATCAGAAATCCTAGGTACCTCACTCATTCTCTCCATGCAAACGAATTCAAGCTGCTTATGTCTGCTTCTTTCCAAGTTATTATCTGTTACCCACTCACATTCATCTTCCTATGCCATTAGATGCTACACAACCCTTGTAGTTGTTGCAGTATTGTTAAAAAATTTAGTACCAATCAACATCGCCCTCTCCAATACAGCACAGCTAGTGTGATATGTTCTGTCTCTGTCTAGCCAAAACCTTCCATTAACACCACATGCTACTTCCATGAATCCACAGCACTCAGCATGTGTATTTTAAGAAAGATTTCTTGCTGTTGCAGAAAAAACTCTAGTTCTACCTCAATCATCATTCTAGCTCTCTACAAGGCTACAAGTGTTGTCCGATGATTCTATGTGGCAGAAGGCCAACAAAGAACATACACTACTACCATTTCACTACATTTTCTAAACATTTTTCCCTGCAGGAAACACAGGAAGTGCATGGCAGCCAGCCAACTGCTAGATGATGCCCCTTATTTAACTTATTTGCTGTGAGGTTAGTAAAGTTTGGAAAACAAATATGTTAACAGCTGAGGAGATACATACTGTGGTCTTCTGGGTAATGACACCATACAGTCCTGTAGAGAGACACTAATTACACAGATGAACAGCCTATGTTTACCTTCAGAGTCAGAGTAGGGTGAAACCCCTCCCAGTTTGCACAGGCAGGAAAAAGAAAGGTGGTTATTCAGAACAGTGGGGGAGGGGGAATTTATGGATATGATGGGAAATATTTAAAGCAGTTGTGGCCTGTATTACTACCACAGAATTTGCCTGGACTCAGTGAGAAAATCATAAAAAATATTCCTGGCTAATATCAGAACACAAAGGAAGCAAGTCAGGAACAAAGGAGCTGAAAGTATGCAACCCTGACACAATGTGTCTTCGGGTTCCAACAATCAGAACTTAAAGTGCTAACACTTTTTTTTTGTAAAGTATTCCTTAAAATCAATATTTTTTATCCAAAACTTACTCTGCTATACAGAATTCTCAGAAGTCATATGTAAATTTCACATCTGAAGTTACAATAATTATATGGAAATGTAAGATTTTAAGTTGTCATAGCAGGCAGGTAACAGATTCCTCTGATATGTCAGCACGTATCTGCCAGATTACAGTGTCATATCCACTGAACTGCCATGACTGCCCAAAGAAATACACAGGACAAATTGGAAGGACATTCTCATTGATGTTTAATGAACCTATACACTCCCTTAAGGCCAGTCCCAGTGGTCGCGCGGTCTAAGACATAGGTCTGAGGCCACTTGCCTGCCGAGATTGTGGGTTCGAATCCCACCAGGGGCATGGATATTTGTCTGATGTGAATGTTATGTGATGTCCGGTAGAGGTCTCTGCAACGAGCTTATCACTCATCCAGAGGAGTCCTACCGACTCTGGTGCGTCGTTGTGTGTGATCTAGAAACCTTGTGAATGAGGAGGCCCTGGCTCACTGAGGGAGGGGGGGGGGGGGCTGTCATGCCAAAAACAAACACAAACACACTCCCTTAAGAGGAAATAAAAAACAAACTACGCCCAACACAAACTGGAGGAAAACCATAACTACAGAACCATAAAAAACACAATGGATATACTGCACATCACAAAATAAAACACATAAACACAACAGAAAGATTCCACATCTACAACTCCCGCAGAGACCACAACTAATCAATAACCACACATCACCTAAAACCCACTTATCAAGACTCATTCCATAACGCAAAAAAATGCAACACAGAATAACCACATCCAAAACACCCAATGAACAGGCAGCATAATCAGAGCCATACCACAGCATTAAAACTTCAAAACCATAGAAAATTCAGGTACTAAATCAAAACAACAACAAAGCCAAACCATAATATAAAAATACATCAAGAATATATTCTGCCAGAATGGGTATTACCTGAAGATAAACAACCAACAGTGTCCCCCCCCTCCCCACTAAGGACAATAAGGAAACCAAGAAAACATAACCAAATTACATTAAAAAAAAAACCACAATTCACCATCACATCTACTTCCTTTATTTTTAAAATATACATCACCAGATGACCATCTACACATATCAAAACATTTTACATAATGACTTGCAATACATTGGAGACTGCTGGGCCGATGGGGGGGGGGGGGGGGGGGAAAAATTATTTTTTCCACAGTTTTTTTCCATTCCCAAAAAGGTTTTTTTTTTTATACAAA
>Ga0123354_10020802_pt1 | contig 10326 bp, 7 predicted proteins | sample TergutLab28metaG_2_FD_97872 | JGI IMG/M metagenome (GOLD analysis project Ga0123354, IMG submission 97872) | Labiotermes labralis P4 segment gut microbial communities from Petit-Saut dam, French Guiana - Lab288 P4 | ecosystem: Host-associated > Arthropoda: Insects > Digestive system > Gut ...
GCTAGGCGACGATAGTTTTGGCTCAGATTATGATCTCTTTGTGCCGCGCCACATGACATTGCAAATTCACCGCCACTGGCAAGCTGGCGATATGGGCCGGAAAGGTTTCTATATGCACGGCCAGCGCCGTAACGCTGCCGCCAAAACCTTGCGGGCCGATGCCCAAGGCATTGATTTCGGCCAGCAGCTCTTTTTCCACCTCAGCCACCCGAGGATGCGGATTCGGCTCACCTACGGTGCGCAGCAGCGCCTTTTTGGCTATCAGCGCCGCCATTTCCATGCTGCCGCCAATGCCCACGCCCACAATGCCCGGCGGACAGGGATTCGAACCGGCTTTATGCACCGCTTCCACCACAAATTTCTTAACGCCCTGCACCCCTGCCGCGGGCGTCAGCATGGTCAGCGCGCTCATATTCTCGCCGCCGCCCCCCTTGGGGGCTAGCACCAGCTTGATTTGATCCCCCGCTACCAGCGACAAATGCACGATGGCCGGCGTATTGTCGCCCCGGTTCTTGCGAACGAGCAAGGGATCCTCCACCGTGGACTTGCGCAGATAGCCACTTCGATAGCCGCGGCACACCCCTTCGTCGATGGCTTCGTTTAAACCGCCGCCCGTGATATGCGCCTCCTGCCCCAACTCCACGAAAAATATTGCCAAGCCTGTATCCTGGCAAATCGGCACATCCTTGCTGGCGGCCAGCTCCGCATTCTTTAAGATATCGCCCAAAACATCCCGGCCCAGCGGCGATTCCTCGCTGATTTGCGCTTGGCGAAGCGCTTGCCACACATCATCCGGCAAATAATAATTGGCCTCCAAGCAAAGCTTTTCCACGGCCTCTGTTATTTGCACAGCAGTTATTTCCCGCATTGGTTTAGCCACCTTCCGCTGCAGCGCCGGCCGTCAACTGGCCGGCGTATGACCGCGCTACGTTATATCCTGTTTTCTTCTATCGCCTTTTCTTCTCTCTTCCTGCCTCCTGTCACCAGTTACCTGACGCCGGTCCGATTGCTGACGCCGATCCGCCTTGCGCCGCTCAAATTGCGGTTTTTGGCTCAACAAATGCTGCCGTAACTGGTGCAAAACCTCCCCAAAATTCAGCGGCTTGCCCACATGACCATCTATACCGGCGGCCAGGCATTGCTCGATATCTTCCTTAAATACATTGGCGGTCATGGCAATAATCGGTATGGCCTTAGCCTCCGATAGATCCAGCGCGCGGAGGCGGCGCGTAGCCTCATAGCCATCCATTTCCGGCATCTGCACATCCATGAAAATCATCGCATAGCCAGCGGGGTTCTCGCGAAAAAGCTGCAGAGCTTCCGCCCCGTTCTCGGCGCAAACGATTTCCAACCCTGTGGGTTCCAGCAAGGTCAGCACAATCTCGCGGTTAATTTCCACGTCCTCAGCCAGCAGGATACGGTACCCGTCAAAATCTGCGACTTCGTTTGCTGCGGCCTCGTTTGCCGCGGCTTCGCCGCTGTGTTGCGCAAAATTCTCCAACTGCCCGCGCTTCAGCACCACCGTAAACATAAACGCGGCGCCTTGGCCTAGTTGTGATGCGACCCAGATCTTACCGCCCATCAGTTCCACAATATTTTTGCTGATGGCCAGCCCCAAGCCGGTGCCGCCAAATTTACGGGCAGTGGCCGTTTCCGCCTGCTCAAAAGCATTGAATAGGCGCGCTTGCTGCTCAGCGCTAATGCCGATCCCGGAATCCTTGACGCAGAAAAATACTGTGCAATCATCGCCTTCCATAGCTTGCAGCTTAGCCGTAAGGCATATTTCTTCCCACTCCGGCGTAAATTTCACGGCATTAGACATCAGATTCGTAATGACCTGGATGATCCGTTGATCATCCCCCACCAGAGCTTTGGGGATATTGCTATCCACCTCCAAGCGCAGCGTTTGATGTTTCTCCTCCATGCGGAAGCTAATGACGTTCATTACCTTATCCAGCATTTGATCCAAATCAAACAGGATAGAGGAAAGATCCAGCTTGCCCGCCTCGATCTTGGACATATCAAGTATCTCGTTGATGACGCCCAACAGATGGGTGGAAGCATCCTCGATTTTGTCCAGACAGTGGTCTTTATGCTCCAGGTCATCGCTGGTCCGGGCAATTCTCGTCATGCCGATGATGGCGTTCATGGGCGTGCGGATCTCATGGCTCATCGTGGACAAAAATCCGCTTTTGGCTCTGCTGGCATCCAAAGCCTGCCGCAATTCCTCTACCAAATTTTTATCCGACCGCCTATGGAGCGAAAGGTTGAGCAGACCGCAAACCGTCAGGAGCAGCACGCCGGCGGCCAGCAGATATGGCATCGCGCGCAGGGCCGCCATGCGCCCCTCATCCCCGCCGGCTACGGCCAGCAGAAAATCGATTTTCACGCCAGTATAAATACAAAGCGCCAGCATCATAAGGGCTGAGCAGAAAAATAATGCCAAAACAAGGCTGTCCTTCGCTTGTCTTTTCACCGTTTCGCCCCCTTTCCGTTCGATCGGTACCTCTGTTGAGCGGGCTGTTCAGGCCATGTTCATGGCCGTTGCTACCGCGCCGATCCACTTTAAGCCAAATATTCACGTAATATCTGTAGGACCTCTTCCAGATCCAATGGTTTCCCTATGTGGGCGTTCATCCCGGCCGCCAGGCTCTTTTCCATATCCTCCCTGAACACATTGGCTGTCATAGCGATGATCGGTATTGTCTTGGCCTGCGGCGCGGGGAGCGCGCGGATGCGGCGCGTAGCCTCATAGCCGTCCATTTCCGGCATCTGCACATCCATGAAAATCATATCGTATATTCCCGGCGCTTGCTCGAACATGCGCAGGGCCTCCGCGCCATTTTCTGCGCAATCGATGGTCAAAAGGGTCGGCTCCAGCAGTGCCAGCACAATCTCCTGGTTTATTTCAATATCTTCGGCCAGCAGCAGGTGGCGGCCAGGGAATTGATCGATAACTTGCTGGGTGTCTTGCTGCGCTTGTCCACGGTCACTGCCCGCATATTCGGCGATAATACCAGCTATGGCAGAGGGAAACAAGGGCTTGGGCAGGTATTTGTCCACGCCTGCCTGTTTCGCTTCTGTGGCGATCGTGTCCCACTCAACGGAGGAAATCATCACGGCCACGGTGTGCTCGTCGGTGGCAGCCTCTCGCTGTTTCAAGGCCCTTACTAATTCTACACCATTCATGCCGGGCATTTTCCAGTCCACAAAATATATATGATAGGGCCCATTCTGCTCGACCAGCTGCAAAGCCACTTCACCGCTGAGCGCGGTATCGCAGGTTATACCGAAGTCCTTGGTTATTTCCGTAAAATAGGCTAATATATCCGGATCATCGTCCACCGTCAAAATACGGAAATAGCTCCAATCCACCTGCGTATCATCCGGTTCCTCCTGATTTTTCTCCGTTCCCCGCTTCACCTGCACGGTAAAGGTAAAGGTAGAGCCTTTTCCAAGTTCGGATTCCACCCAGATCTGGCCATCCATCATGTCCACTATGCTCTTGGAGATGGAAAGGCCCAAGCCGGTACCGCCAAATTTACGCACCGTACTACTTTCCGCCTGCTGGAAGGATTGGAACAAGCGGCTCTGCTGTTCCTGGCTAATGCCAATGCCCGTATCGCTTATCGCTATTTGCAGGGTGCACATGGCGTTTTCTTCCGCTACCAGTTGCGCTACCAAGCTGATCATACCCTTTTCCGGCGTAAATTTCACCGCGTTTCCCAGCAGATTGGTGATGACCTGTGCCAGCCGTTGGTCATCCCCGATCAAATTTTTGGGAATCGCGCTATCTATATGTATTTTCAGCTCCTGCCGTTTTTCGCCCACGCGGAAGTTGATCACATTGACCACCCGTTGCAGCATTTTTTCGAAATCAAACTCTGCGGGCGAGAGTTCAAACTTACTGGCTTCGATTTTGGACATATCCAAAATATCATTTATTACACCTAGCAGGTGCTGCGAAGCATCCTCGATTTTGCTGAAACAATAATCTTTACGCTCTATGTCGGCGGCGGTTTTGCCGATGGTCACCATGCCGATGATGGCGTTCATGGGCGTACGGATCTCATGGCTCATATTAGCCAAGAAAGCGGATTTAGCTTGGCTGGCGGCTTCCGCAGCGTCGACCGCGGTTTCCAGATCCCTTTGCAGCCGAACTGTCTCGGTAACATCGTCGGTGCTGCCGACGATACCGATGGCATGACCGTCGCTGCCATAAATGGGGGTGGTGTAGGAATGGAACACACCGCCATCTATATCGCCCAACCAGTCCTGCGGGCCGTCGCGGAAGGTTTTTTCCACGTGGTCGATAATATCCAAATGCCTGCTCTTGGCCCGTGCTACTTCTAATTTTTTCCCCTCCAGGAAGGAAGACGACACGCCAATGGTTTTTATGTATTGTCCGTTAAAGGTGTCAATCACACCGTCACGGTCGACGCTCCAAATAATGCCCTTATAGTTATTGGTAACGGCCTCCAGCTTATTAAGGGTATGCTGCATATGCATAGCGATCTCGCCGCGCTGAATCGCGCCGACCACCAATAGCCCCCAGGAATGGATGGCATACACTTCCGTTTCCGGGAAGATATGTTTGCTATGGCAATTATCAAAGCTGAGATAGCCCCAGAACTCGCCCTTCAAAAATAGCGGCACCACCAGCATGGATTGTATTTGATACGACTTTAAAACCAGCTGCTCTTCCGCGGGCAGGTCTTCAATCGGTCCGTTTATGCTCTCTCCGCCGGATAGCAGTCCTTCCCATCTTGGCAAAGCCGCGGCATAACTATACTCACCGGCGAGGCTGCCATCCACCCATTCTTCGCGCGTCCATTTACAAACCTGCCGATAATATAGCTTGCCGTTTTCATCCCTTCTATTGCGCCACATATAGACACGGTCCACTTCCATGCAGCGGCCGATCATATCCATACATATATCCAGCACGCGTAAATAATCGGTCGTATCGGTTTCCAGCAGCATCGTTGCGGTATCGTTGACCAAATACATGATACTATGCTGCTTATTCAGCTCGGCTGTACGGTTCTCCACCAGGTTTTCCAGTATTTTCCCTTCCTGGCGTCTCCTGCGGGTTAAGTAGATCAGCAGAGCTACCACACATAAAAGCAGTCCACTGGCGCCGATCAGCCAGGGCAGCTGCGCCTGCGCCAATTTTTGTCGGTAATCGAAAGTCCTGCGCGTCCAGGCTCCGGCTATGCCTTGGGTATCGACAAGATTCAGCGCTTTATCCACAATGCTGCATAAATTGGCTTCATTCTTATTGAAACCAAAGGTGGATTCAAAAGTGCGGTCGAACACTACATTTGCTTTATAACCGGCCAGTTCCAGATAGTTGGTGAGAATAAGCAGCTGGCTTTGGCTGCCCATCACCATATCGATCTTGTCATGCCCCAAAGCGTTCAAGGCTTCATCCATGCTGTCATATTCTACGGTATTGCTATGATTGGGAAACCAACTGCGAAACAGTTCGGCAGGGGCGGTATCCTTTACCAGACCTATTTTCATATACAATATTTCGTTGATATTGATGTTCCTTTTTTCCGATTTGGAAATCAGCGCGTAGTTATCTGTGAAAATGGCGTTCTTGGGCCATAAAAAGAGGCCTTCGCGTTCATTGGAAGGGATCAGTTCTGTGACCATGGAGGCATCGCCATCTTCCAACATCTTTAGCAGATCAGACCATTCCGTATGCTGGTCATTGACCATCTGAAAAGTCAGCCCGGTCAGCTTCTCCACTTCCTGCATCGTATCAAAAGCGATGCCTTGCCACTGCTTGTCATGGGTGTTGTAAAAGCTGATCGGGTAATTATCGTATTCGGCGACAAAATTTACCACCTGATTATAACGTAGATAATTCTTTTCGTCTGTAGTTAACTGCAGCATCAGTTTATGCTTCCGATAATCCTGCTGACCCTGGTTATATAAGCCGGTGAGAGAGCGGATAACACCGGCATCCAGCGCCTTTTGCATAACCGAGATGATGGGTCGTAAGTCCGGATTTTGCGTGGCCAGAGAAACCGGCTCATAAATCAGCGGGACATAGTCCTTGGCCACCACATCGCCATAAGCATCGAAGGCGGCTTCCGCGGTGCCTTCATCAAAAAAAGCGTCGATCCAGCCGCTTTTCAGCAGCGTATAAGCCTGGGCAAAGTCTTCCACCATGTAGGTTTCGAATGGTTCGGTTTCCAGCGCCGCTACCCTTTCCGCCATATTTGTGCCTTGCAAAAATGCGTAGCGTAAAGGACGGAACTCTGCGATTTCTGAAAGCGGCATACTATTCGCGATCTGCATGTATTTCACCGAGCGTTCGGCAATGGCGCTGGTCCTCTCATCGGCGCCTAGGTTTTCTTCCGTAGGCGCTAACTCGCCGGTAAAATCGATTTCCCCATTTTTCAAACCTGCCAGCAGATCGTCCCATTCATAAATCGCCGGTTTAAACGGTATGCCAAACAGATCGCTAAGCCACTTGCAAAAGAGCGCCGAATAGCCCATGATTGTCCCGTCGTCATCCTTAAACGCCTCAGTGCTGAGGTTCATGCCGTAAACAAAGGAGCTATGTTGCGCGGCCAGCGCGCTGATAGCTGCGATTTCTTCCGGGGTAACGCCGGGAATATCACGATAGGAAGTAAAATTAGGGTATTCATCCTGCGTCGCCCCAGCGGATTTTGCGCAGCCGGTGGCGAGGACCAGCAAAAGCGAAGCGGCAAGCATTATGCATATAAATTTTTTACTTATCCGCATAGATATCCCCGATCTTTCATGCGATGTTTGCACCCCGTTCAGGCGCATAATTTCATGATTCTACAACAAATTAGCACATAAACTCATTTATATGCTAAGAAAATTACCCAATTCACTTGTATTTTTATGTATTTATATTATAGTATACAAAAGTGCAGATGTAAACAGCTTTCTTTTCTCTGAACCGATTGACATTTTCAGATAGGATGAATATAATATATTATATCGATTTTTTTGGATGTGATGTGATATGCAAGAAAAAAATTTACAAAACGCGCGAATCTTTAAGGCTTTTTGCGATGAAACCAGGCTAATGGTTCTTTCGCTTTTGCAAAGCGGCGAAAAATGCGCCTGCGTGCTTTTGGCTAAGGTCCATGTTGGACAATCCACGCTTTCCCACCATATGAAAATACTGGTGGACAGCGGCATTGTCATAGCCCGCAAGGAGGGTAAATGGACCTATTATTCCATCAGCGCGGCGGGGAGCGCCCAGGCCATAGAACTGCTGAGAGAACTGACCACGGTTACGGCAACCCCAAATGATATCGCGCAAAGGGAGTGTTGCGGATGAGCCAAGATTGCTGCTGCGCCGCCAGCGCGGGTAACGCGAAACAAACGCCGGCTGTTGCCACCGCGCTTTCATTTCAAGATATGCTGGGCGCCTGGAAAGTCCGTTGGGGCATCGGCCGCCTGGATTATAAGGTAGCTCCGGGGCTTTACGCGGTGGGCCAGCCGGACAGCGAAGCGGTGGTTTTGGTCAGCGCTAACTATAAGCTGACCTTCGATACGCTGCGCAAAAATCTGGCGGGGCTGGATTGCTGGCTGCTGATACTCGATACCAAGGGCGTGAATGTGTGGTGCGCGGCAGGTAAAGGCACTTTTGGCACCTCCGAATTGGTAAAACGCTTGAAGGCCACGCGGCTGGCGGAAATCGTGACGCATAGAAGGCTGATTTTGCCGCAGCTTTCCGCTTCCGGCATCAGCGCCCCACGGATCGAGCGCATCACAGGTTTTTCCGTGCTCTATGGCCCGGTGCGGGCCAACGACATCAAAGCCTTCCTCACCGCCGGCTGCCAGGCCAGCGCGGATATGCGGCGGGTAAAATTCACCTTGCGAGATAGGCTAGTATTAACCCCCATGGAACTGGTGCCAGCGCTCAAAATATCTTTATTCATGCTCGGTGTGCTGTTCCTGCTGAACCTGTTCGCTGCCCGACCCTTCAATGCCTTTGATTTAGCTGTTTATGCAGGGGCTGTGCTGACCGGCACAGTCCTGACGCCAGTGCTATTGCCCTGGATCCCCGGCAAAGCTTTTGCCTGGAAAGGCTGGCTGTTGGGGCTGGCCTGGACGGCGCTGGCGCTATGGCTTTTCGGCTGGTATGCGGTGGGCCACCGCTGGCTGGCGACCGGATATCTGTTGCTGCTGCCGGCTTTGTCCGCCTACCTGGCCCTAAATTTCACCGGTTCTTCCACCTATACCTCGCCTTCCGGGGTGCTGCAAGAAATGAAAACAGCCCTGCCGCTGATCGCCGTTTCATCCCTGATCGGCACAGTGCTGGTGCTGATAACGCATCTGTTTATTTAGGAGGAAAATATATGGCGCTCCAATATTTACCCAACGTGAGTACACTGACCTTTGCGGAAGACAAATGCGTGTGCTGCGGCAGATGCGCTGAAGTATGCCCGCATGGCGTATTCCGTATAGTGGATGGCAAAGCGCTGCTAGTCGACAAGGATGCCTGCATGGAATGTGGGGCCTGCGCCTTAAATTGCCCGGCGCAAGCGCTGGCGGTGCAGGCGGGTGTGGGTTGCGCCGCAGCTATCATCTGGGGCTGGCTGACCGGCAACGAGCCCAGCTGCGATTGCGACAACGGTAGCGCTTGCTGTTAGCAGAGCGCGGCCATGGAATACGCCGCTGTCTTTTATGGCGCGGCGGGGTCGCCGCGCCATAAAAAGCATTCCAGGTCTTTTAGAGCCGGGCCGCCGATTACTTGGCCCTGCTGATCGAAGCGAGAACCATGGCAGGTACAATCCCAAGTGTTTTCATCCTGGTTCCATTTGAGCGCGCAGCCCATATGCGTGCAAACCGGCTTGATCGCATGAAGCCGGCCTTGGCCATCCCGATACACGCCAACCCGCCTGCCCTCAACATCTACAATGCCGCCCTCCTCGTTTTGCAGTTCTCCCAGACTTTTTTCGGCTGGCATTACATGCGTGAGAAAATTACCGGCAATATCCACGCTCTCCTTCACGAAGCTTTTGGCCTGCAAACCGACATCGCCTCGGTACAAGCTGAAAGCATCCTGGTAGTCGCTGTTACCTTTGACGATCAGGTCGCTGATCAGATCCGCCGCCACCATGGAGGAGCTCATGCCCCACTTGTTGAAGCCGGTGGCAATATAGATATTTTCTCCCGCCTGCCGGTAGCGGCCGATATAGGGGATTTTGTCATGGGTCATGCAATCCTGGGCCGACCAGCTGTAAGCGCTTTCCGCCGCCGGATAGTATTTTTGCGACGCGGACTGTAAGCCCGCAAAATGCAAATTATGGTCATCGTGGCCTGTTTTGTGGTCATAAGCGCCGAAAAGGATCATATCCTGACCCTGCTCATCCGGTTGTGGGCGCAAGGAAAACCCGCCTGGCTCACAATCCAGATACATATCCTGCATCACACCCGCATTTTTTAAAGCCAGCACATAGGAGCGCTCCTGATAGATCATGGTAAACAGCAAGGCGGCTTTATCTATGAAAGGGTAGTGTGAGCAACAGATGATGTTTGGGGCATGAACATTGCCCCGCGCGGTATACATGATGCCCTGCCGGGCCGCTTGCGCCACGGTATGAGTATAGATTTTGCAACCAGCCTTGACCACTTGCTCGCAGAGGCCAAAAATGAATTTCAAAGGGTGGAAATGGGCTTGAGCGGGGAATTTTAAAGCGCCCGCTATGGGGAAAGGCAGTTCGGTCTTGTTAGCCAAGATCGCTGGGAAGCCCAGCGTTTGTAGGGCTTTCAGCTCCTCCTCCAAAGCTGGCGCATCCTGCTCCGACCTGCTATATATCCAGGCATTGCAGGAAGCAAAATCGCAGTCGATCTGCTCTTGGCCGATGATTTCCCGGTAATGTTGTAGGGCTTTTTCATTCGCAGCCAGATATTGCCTGGCCCTTTCCTCACCTAGCCCGCCGAGCAGTTTGGCGTAGATCAGCCCGTGCTGCGAGGTGATTTTGGCGGTAGTATGGGCGGTAACGCCGCTGCCTATTTCCTCCGCCTCGATCAGCGCGATCTCCCGCACGCCCTTTTTCTGCAAAAAATACGCGCAAAGCAAGCCGCACAGGCCGCCGCCCACGATTACGGTATCCGCCTTGATATCCCCGCTTAAAGGGGAGAATTCCGGAGCTTTTTCCATCTGCCAGAAGGATGTATGCTCCATTTCCTGATTCTTTTCCATGTGCAGCCACTTGCTCCCTTATACCAGTCTTTCCATTTAGCTTGCGCGAAAAGAGCTGCGCTTATGCAATCGCCTAAAAAGCCCGATAATCTACGCAAAGAGCCGCTAGAGAATCTCTA
>Ga0123354_10020803_pt1 | contig 10326 bp, 3 predicted proteins | sample TergutLab28metaG_2_FD_97872 | JGI IMG/M metagenome (GOLD analysis project Ga0123354, IMG submission 97872) | Labiotermes labralis P4 segment gut microbial communities from Petit-Saut dam, French Guiana - Lab288 P4 | ecosystem: Host-associated > Arthropoda: Insects > Digestive system > Gut ...
GATAGAGGGGTGTCACGTGGTCAGCGCAACGGGTCCCCACAGCCGTTAATCTCTGTTTTCTAGACCTGGAGCCGCTACTTTTTTCATTCAAGTAGCTCCTCAATTGACCTCACGAGGCTCACTTCCAGACCCACTACTACTCAGAAAATCTGGTAGCGCCGGGGATGGAACCCGGGACCTCTGTATTTGTAGCCAGAAACTCTGGCCACTAGACCACAGAGGCGGTCAACAGGGATCACTTATCTTCAAAAAGTAGGATAGGGAGACACGGACTGGATTGATCCGGCTCAGGATAGAGACAGTTGGTGGGCGATTGTGAATGCGGTAGTGAACTTTCGGGTCCCATAAAATTCGGGGAATTTCTTAACTTGCTTAGGACCTGTTAGCTTCTTAGGAAGGAGTCTGCTCCACGGAGTTAACTGGCTAAGTCCATGGTTTATGCCGCCGGGTTTTGCCCTCGAGAAAATATCAACTCCGGACATCCCCGTTGTAGCTATAGAGCTTGGATCTTGAAAACATCATGGCACATAACATGACAATAAAGCCAGACCTGTTAATACATTTGTATTCCTCTTCTTGTTATTTTATCTGTAAAAGTTCAATTCTTTACCACGAAAAAGAAAACGGTTCAGGAACGAGTGTTCATTTGTCCAAAGTTCGAAAAGACAAGTCTATCGGTCCACTCAGTTTTGAATAAGTTTTGGTGGCCTATGAATTATGCGTGCGTAGAAAGGAAACAGGAATAGACTTACATGTATTACTTTAACTAGGGCGGTTTAAGTCTTTGCCTTCTGCCAATGTAAATGGTCGTACTGAATCCAGTAGCCGGTCCCAGTGGCCGCGCGGTCTAAGGAGTAGGTCTACGGCCGCTCGACTGTTGAGATGGTGGGATCGAATCCCACCGAGGGCATGGATGTTTGTCTGTTGTGAGTGTTTTGTACTGTCAGGTAGAGGTCTCTGCGACGCACTGATCACGCGTCCAGAGGAGTCTTACCAAATGTGATGCGTCGCTGTGTGTGATCTAGAAACCTCAATAATGAGGAGACCATGGCCCTCGTTGGGCCACAGCGCCACAAAAAAATATTTATTCCAGTAGCGGTCATTATCCGTGGCTTAAGTAATCACGCACATTAATTGCAGAATCATTGCCTCGTTAACTTCATATTATATTACGTTTATCTCAGTATAATAATTTCGCTGTGTGCTGGTTAGCGTGATTGCGAAAACTGATTATTTTATCATTCTGTGTTTCGTCCAAACTCGCAGTCTTTCCCCGTCAATCGTTATACGTATACTGATTTCGTTACGTAGTTTGATGTTTGTTCCTCTGGACATCGAGGCGTGTCCATCGCGCTAAAAAAGGCGAAATTAGAACAGCGCAATATTTTGAATTGTCATAAGCTGATAAGTACAGCGTATTATGTTTTACTGAAGTGGTTGTTTGTACCTTCATACATTACACGTTTAACCTTACTCAATATGATGAAAATGAAAGATGTCAAAACTCGGAGTACACTTTAGCATTTAATATTTTAGTTTGCATTTTACGGCATTTATAATGACGCTTACTTGCGCGAAATGGACGTAGCTGCCATCAGAAGGCGTGAATACTGTTTTTTTTTATTCGCCGTCGCCATCTTCGAAAAATTTCAAGGTAACTTTAGAATATAAACTCATGAGTGGCTGCGAAGAAGGTTGATGACTCTCATTTCATATTACTGAGATGAGTTTGCACATAACACAAAGAGGACATACCGTGTCAAAATACAGAGTGCGTTTAGTTGAATTAACCTTTTGTAGCCCACTGGTTACGTGACGCACCAACAGGTTTAACGTTCAAGAATTTTACATTCTGCCCACACTGTATTTATATGTTTTGTATTCATCTGAGAAGAAACTGCAACTTGCGCCACTTACAGCATAAATTGATCGGTTTTTATAACCGAGATGAAAAGTGTTTACTTCGCGGTACGGACTGAGTCTTTAAATAAAGCAGTCTGCGATTCTTCTTAAAAGGGTTAATGTAGTATTAATGTGTACTGCTTGAACCAAGAAATGTATTAATTCTTACCTTATTTTAAAACAAGATAGGCAGTTTACGTATAACGTAGTATTGTGGTGCGTTCGCGTAAAACTTGTTGCAGTGGAAAACAAAAACGCCTTCTTTGTGTGTAGAGTGCGTGTCGCTGTCAACTACATAAAAATATCGAGCGCTGCACACAAATACGTTTATGGCAAATTTATATCACTGGTAAAAATAAAACTTACTTAGGTCTTCCCCTAAATTGTGCGATACTGCATTGAAACAAAAGAATGTTGGTCTGCTCATGGTCTGCTGTAGACGTACAGTTTGGCTAAACAGATACTAATGACAGATAACACGTTGCGCATTTTCTCATTTTGGTGTCGCCGTAACAACTTTTACGAAATCAGACAGAATTAATCATGCAATAATATGTATTAAGCATTACGAGAGTGTGTCTGTTTTCTTGCCTCAGTTACCCAGTATGCAAATCGCATCTTTTCTGCGCCGCATTATATTGTCAACTGTGGCCTGCCTGCTTCTACCTTATTTTTGCACATATCTCATAAATTTTATAACTTTCAGGAAGAAACTTTATGGAATTTAGAATTTGTATTTTGATTTATTCTAAATTTTTTTCTGAAATATTTCTTATTCTAAGAATAATTCAGCGACACAGTAATCATAAATGTACATATGTATTCATGTAACGTACCCGTTATTTTTACCAGATTGTACTGACACTTTAATTTTTTTCGACAGAGTTTAGAAAAACACTCAAATATCAATTTTAATGGAAATCCGTCCAGTGACGAATGTTTAGGAACTTCTCTGAAGGTCTCTCAGTTTATCGAGATAATTGGCCGACGCTTTGAAGCTATACATTATCGCTTTTAATATATTTTCTAGACGATGGAAGGAGTTCATGAAGTCGGTGATTTTAACGCGTTTTACCGGGGTGCTGATAAGTCCTTAGCCCGACCAGGAATGAAACAAGCTCGGAAGCATGTCAGGGACGCGCGCGATTGCGTGCCGCGCTTCTCATCTTAGCACAGTCTTTTACTTCACCAACTTATGGACTTACATCTTTCTCGTCCACTATAAGTTCCTATGTCTCAGATCGAAATTTCCACCTGAACCCCCGTCATCTGTCGCTATTCTGTTATGCCCCATCCTTATCAAATTTACAACCATAAAGAACAAGAACGAGTACCATTATAGCATACACTCCGGATTTTATATTTCTGGAAAATTGCCATTATAAGGACATGAGAAGCCACACGTCTTAAATATATTAGACGAAGTAAACAATTTCAATAAGAATAAAAAGTAACGCTACTCGCCTGCTGAGATTGTAGGTTCGAATCCCGCCGGGTTACGGACGTTTGTCTGTTGTAAGTCTTGTGTTTTCAGGTATAGTTCTCTGTAAAGAGCTGATCACTCATCCAAAGGAGTCCTACTGCCCGTGGAGCGTCGTTGTTTTTGATTTAAAAACCTTAAAAATGATGAGGCCATGGTCCGCGTTGGGCGGCAGTGCCACAGGAAAAAAATACAAAAATGACAAGATAAAGCAAACCCTGTACAAGCCTGGACAGGCCCTGATGGTTCCATGAAGGTTGAAGCTCCCAGATTTCCAGAAAGTCGCCACATGAAGGTCAAAAGGTTGTTAGCACTAGGCGCAGGTCGCCTTTACCGCCGAAGGAAATACTCCTGGTACTTATTTCTGTTTGCGTCTGAGTCGACCCCAAAAGATTCAGTTGATGAAATATACCAATAACACAACCGGGAACCGAAACCGCGACCTCCTGGTTTGTAGTACAGGCCCTCCACCAGTTGCACCACCGCGTACTCGCAGTTAGATAGGCATAGTTAGTACAAAACAAGACAGGCAATGTACGTGCAACGTAACACTGAGGCGCTTCGTGCATCCATGTTTGCATTGGTAAAGCAATGCGTATTACACAACCTGTAAGTGTTTGTAGCCTTAGATATCTGGCATGCAATGCGCTTGCGCCTTATAGTAATCTGTGGCCTGCCTGGCTGTACCATATTTTTTTTCACATTGTCTCATAAAAGGAACGAATGTAGATAAAAAATATTGAACATAAAGTATGTGATTCTATTTTCTCTACACTTTTTGTTTGAAATATTTTTCAATCTAAGAAGAAGGGAGCAAGGTATGATCAAAAATATATATTGGTTTTCGTGTAAAGTACCCTTTTTTCTTGTCCGATTTTAATGGAACTTGGACTTAATAAGACAAATTTTCGAAAAACACTCAGATATCAAATTTCATGAAAATCCGTCCAGTGGGAGCTGAGTTGTTCCATGTGGGACAGACGGACGAACGGAAACATGACGAAGCTAATAGTGGCTTTTCGCACTTTTGTGAACGCGCCTAAAACACTAAATATGACAAACAAGTGCAGCACTCCACAATATACTATGGTGCTTGAAATTGTACGTACAATCAAACGAAAAACAGTAAAGTCCTATGCATTTTGCAGGAGGTTTACGATAGAACTCAGGGCTTTAATTCAAATTACGTTAATTTCCATAGTTCTAAATCAGCTCTGCATTTACGTTCATCTCTCGCAACGTCAAAGAATTAAATCCATAAGTCATTAAACTATAAGGACAGAAGGAAAGTATGAGAAGACGTTTAAAGTTCTAGCAACGAACAGAGAGAGAGAGAGAGAGAAAGGCCATGAATCATATGACCTCGTATATTGGTGGTCAAGTTATATTTACTGATTTAAAAGACTGAGAGAGAGAGAGTTGTTTACAAAACATGACAAGAATATCCTAATTGCAGCTGGTTTTGACAGAATAATAGAAGGTTATATTTCTTAAATTTGTTTTCTGCTTGTCATCTCATGTGATAAGATGCCGGAAAAAGTTGAACACGAAAAGACAATTACAACCGGTTTTTTAATCTCAGTAATTAACCAACTTGATGCACAAAATTTTTGTTTTACAATAACTTTATTTCATGACTCTACATGTTTCGAGCACATGTGCTCATCGTCAGGAGGTCAAAATTGCATTACACAGCCTCTGGTATCATCATACCTATAGGTGGCCGTCTCGTGCACAGGTGTGCAGATGTATAATCATGAAATAAACTTATTATAAAACAAAACTTTTGTTCATTAAGTTGGTTAATTACTGAGATAAATATACTAAGACGCAAAGTCAGCGAAACGTCAAAATTACAACAGAATTACACCTTTCAACGCCCGGCTTCCCAAAAGCGAGGAATCGCACTTTTACATTATATAAGTATGGTTTAAAGTTAATTGTTATTCAGTTACATCACAATGAGGCTGATTTTGAGAAAGAAATAGACGGTACATGAAAGTCGGTAACAAAAGTACTTTACAACGCAAAATTTCTTAACAAAAGAACGTATAAGAAACGCAATTACATCAGAGTATTAAACGTCGAGTGCTTGCCGTCTGTTTCCAGTGCTGAAAATTTTAGGTTAGTCGCGACCTGTAACCCTTTGTGAAAGGATCGTTAATAACACAGAACGCCGACTGTTATAAACTCATCCTAAGATATGATACTCGACAATACGGTAGTTGTGGCGAAGACTATAAGAGAAGGAATGGGAAAGCAATAAAATAAAATGAAATATTAATTATTCTTACAACTGAAGATCAAGGAACCGGCGTATCTGCTTTGTCGGTTTGTTTTCCGAACAACTCCCTTGGAATATATTAAACCGGTTGTGTAAAACTCTGAAGCTATCGAGTCTCCATGTATGTTGTGCACGTAAGCCGACAAACGCTTCGAGAGTGGGGAATATGATAGTGCTGCTATTGTCTCAGAACACTGTCCTAAGGTTTCTAGCAAATTAATTCGCAGAGATATAGAGCTAGGAACGGGCTACCTAGGAATTCCCTTCAAGAATATGGACAGGACTCGAATCTTATCAAGAGAGAATGAAAGTAGAAGGCGAAGAATAAGAAAGGAATGAAAATAAACAAAATACAAGCACGAGTCGTAATTCTGTATTCAGTATAGCCTATATTCAAAAACAACGTCTGCATAAAAGAAGACAGTCTGGGTGAAAGTGTATGTAGTGAAAATATTTGTGCTAAAGTACTACAAATTATCATATTTAGTTGTAAAATACACATTATTAATTTTGATGTTTGTGTGACCGTGCATCATGGATACAATAATATAAACAGCCATGTAGATGTAATAATAACAAATTTTTATTGAAAATTACAATCAGCTCAACATGTTTCGGGCGATAGTCAGCAGGCAGCATCGTCGGTGCATTATACCACAAGCTGTAAACACAGTCTAGTGCTCCTGAGGATGGGCGAAACTATCGTCCGAAAAATGTTGAGCTGATTGTAATTATGAATAAAAATTTGGTATTGTTGCATCTAGTTGGCTGTTTATATTACATATTATCAATTTCTATCATGGAATAAAGCAGCAGTAAAGAGATTTCCTGGAAGACCCGAAAATAAATGGAAAGACAATATTATAATATACCTTATAGACTGGGATGCAGTGGACTTGTTCGGTATAGGAAAAAGTGTTTTTTATGAAACCTGTAATAAACTTGCATGCCCTGTAAAATGCGAAGAATTTCCTGACTGGTTGAGGTAACGTTGGCTTCTGAACACGGATTACGTTAACAAATTCAGTTATTTCTCCTGGGTCTGTTCCAAGTCTATTGTATGTCATCTAAGAAACACAAATATTAAAATATTAAAATCCGCATAATTTTAAATTTTGTAGAATTTCACTCTCGAAGTATGAAAAATTGTCCCGTCATCGCACGTATGGTTTTGTCAGATTTCTCTCATGTTTGTATTGAAGTTCAAAAGGTTTTCGAGATACCACGTTCTCACAATAATGCTGGTGAATATTCAAGTATTCTGGGATGTTACGCAGTGACAACTGGTACAATATTACAGATATGCCTGAGGCTGAAGCCTACATACGGATACCACACCACCCCAGCCAAACCACAACGTGACAACAACACACAACGAACCAGAGCAATACAACCCATATAATAACTCAACAAATAAGTCGCAAGCTCTTGAGGATGGATGTATTAACATCCGAAACATGTTGAGCAGTAAATAATGAAATAATAAAGCAAGTGACATCAAGTTGGTCTCTCTTTATTCAAGTATCAAGATGATGCACGTTCCAATAAACATAAGATTCATGATACTATTCTAATATTTTGCTGATGATTGTAAATCAAATTGTTGTTTATCTCCATAGCTCCAAACACTCCCCTTTACGCAGAAGTTCTGAACATTTATGTTGGGTTCAGCTATCGTTTTAATTTCGTTGTTCGAGTTTAAATAATGAGACATCACTTTCATAAGGACATTATTTAAACATCCTCAGGTAATATATGGAAAAGTGTAGGCATTTGAAAAATATTTTCATGCGAAAATACACTCATTCAGTTTAGAATATCTATTCACAGAGCAAAGAAAATAACTAATCGAATTTTTTAATATTCGTAAAATATTCTATCCTCAAATTCCCATGAAAATATATGAAGCATTTCTCGAGTTGTTACACGCATGGAGATGGAAGAACACATTTGTAAGTCTGGCTGTGGCCTAGCGCGAAACTCAGAAATATTTTATAATATTATAGCCCATTTATGCGTTAATGTGAACACTTTCTAAATGGAATCTCTTATTTCATAACTTAATATTTTATATTATGATCGGTTGTTAGCCGTGCCTGGACTTAAGATGCCACCTGTCGGCTTTTCGTAACTCGTTTATCAATATTCAAGCCTGCAGGAAGGCTGGCTGCTCCCCTTGAACTCTAAAATGGAACGCGTCCCTGTTACCAGTGTCCCAGACTGTTTCCAGTCACGTCGCTGCTCACAAAGTACATAATTGTACTGATCAACGAGATTTACGACTAAATTTGTCTCTGTGGCGCAACAGCCCACCTCGGGCCCAGGCCGCCTTCTCGTTGAGTTTCCTAAATCACACAAATTAGACACACACACCCAGCAGGACTCTTCCGAACGAGTGATCAGCACGTCGCAGTGGCCGCTAGGCACACAACAGTATTAATTACAGCTATGGTGACTGTAATGTTATTTCGTTGTATTCCGTGAAGTATGCGAGAAGTCTCGGGCTTCCATCGCGTTGTAGCTGGGGTCTTCGATCTTTTGGGAAGTTGCTCAGCATGTTTTAGTGGTTGGCAACTAATTACCTACATAAACTAAAGTAGTTGTCTCGTCTTTTCACCACTAACGCATTCAATAAGACGCCGCCGGTCCCATTATGGAACAAATGACAATCGAACAAGAAATATTTTCTCGGACGGATGGCAACGAATGTTAATTCTGGTGCAGGAAAACGACATTTCCTAAAATAATATATATTTAAAAAAATATTAAAACGTATTGAACTGTTTGAATCCAAAGAATTAGAAGCTGTAATGTAAACAGCCAACTGGATCCAACAATAATAATTTTATTGTTACATTATGTTGGCTGTTTATATTATTGTATCAATGATGCACCGTAACACAAACATCATATTATAAGCTGAAAGTTTTCTTTAATAATAATTATTACATTAAGTAACTATTCAATAGTGGCTACTCCACACTTTCTACAAAATACCTAGTCGGATTACGGTTTACGCCATTGTGCGCCATTCGATCCTAACACATAAATTCCATGCCACACCTTCCATGTATTTTTAATGTTCTTCTCACATTTACACGCTGGAATCAAAAGGGTCCTATTCATTTAGTTTTCAGAATTGCAATTGTGGATGAATTTCTCGTCAGTCCCTTATGTGTTACGTTCCTCTACCATCCCCTTTCCCTTTAATTAAAAAAAAATAATAAATTTATCTGTTTCAGTCAACCACAACAATATTTTATTGTTTTACTTAATGGCGACAAGTTATGGTCATTAGACCATCAACAAGCCATCTTTACATAAAATTTAAACAGGTTACATTTAGTCACATTAAATTCAATTTCGTGTGGGATACAATAAAACTTACACCATTGTTAAAATTCTGTTGAAACCTTGAGTGGTTTTATTGACTGTGATATATAGTAAGAGTTGTGAGAAGATCTGAAATGGAATTGAAATTAAAATTGATACATAATAACATATCACTTAGGTTGGACTCAATTAAAATTAGAAAGTATATATATATATATATATATATATATATACATGATGTTTCAGGAGGAATAGTAAATAGTTTAGGGGTGGTAGTATGGACTATTCCGAGTAAATAAGTTCATATAAACATGTGTCCAATTTTTAAATGGGTGTGAAGATACAGCTGTTTGAAATTGGCGTGTACAGATCAGATTTTTGTCTGTGGGGATGGATGAAAAGCGAAGTCTACAAAGATAAAGTAAACAGAAAAGACGAATTGTTCGCTAGCGTTATGAAAAGTTCTGCCCTCATAAAGTAAGAACGCCAAGACGACCTCAGGAGAGCTACACTTACTATTGCCAAGAGGGTTCAAAAGTGCATTGAAATCGATGGTGGGATTTTTGAACACTTACTTTGAACTGTTGCAATTTATTGAGATCATTTACGTAACCAATAAATGCAATCAATACGTCATTTGTCTTTCCTTCATACCTTTCGTTAGGCTTTTTATGCGTAACATTCAAATAGCTGTATCTCCACACCCATTTAAAATTGGACACATTTTTATATGAGCTTATTTACTCGGAATAGTCCATACTAACTCCTCGTAAAATATTTACTATTCCTTCTGAAAGACCATATATATATATATATATAACCGTTGGGTTAGGTTCCACATTCTTGACGTAAGGTTATCATTGGTCCTCGCGTAGATTTATGAGTCCTCCAGGGCTTCACTATAACTGGGGCGGGGGGGATTAGTTGTTTGAAGGCTAGTTTGACTTTCTAAACAGCTGGGTCGAAAATAACACTCAGGTTTTCTGGAGCAACGGAAGCTTGTCCAACTGACATTTTGTAAGGAACCTTTTGTAGTCTTGTGACAGGATGGACGACGAGACACTTGACTTTTGTTCTGTTTTAGTATGATCCGAACATAACTGACTGCCAGAAGACTTATTTGTATCATCTTTTCGAGCGTGGGAGTAAGAAAATCACTAGAGAAGGTTAAGTCAGTGAGGGACAAGAGTTCAACGCTAGCGGTAGCACCCAAGGGAAGTAAATGTTGTGTGATAGTCTTGTAATTAAATACAACCGCCATGGTTACTTCAGATTGCTGGCTGCTAAAAGTTGGTGTTAAATTTGAAATAAATGGTAAATAAAATAA
>Ga0123354_10020805_pt1 | contig 10326 bp, 17 predicted proteins | sample TergutLab28metaG_2_FD_97872 | JGI IMG/M metagenome (GOLD analysis project Ga0123354, IMG submission 97872) | Labiotermes labralis P4 segment gut microbial communities from Petit-Saut dam, French Guiana - Lab288 P4 | ecosystem: Host-associated > Arthropoda: Insects > Digestive system > Gut ...
ATTATGGTATTTATGTTGCACTTATGTTACGTAATAATATCTATGTAATGTAATGATGCAACATCTTGCTGTCAGTGCCTGAATTCTGTCACAAATGCACAACCATCAATCACCAATTTAAAAGCCCTGTTAGAATTGAACATACACTACTTTGTCCTATGCTTAGTGTATATTTGTCAACAACATGGCAAACATTCATGCCAGTACTGTATAACATCCAATAACCTCTACACTATATTTAAATTTATATGAACAAGGGCAGAAATTACTCCTATAGGGATGCATGTGAAATGACAGTAAATATTAAGAGGTTAAAAGAAGTGTCTTTGACAATATTCATACCAAGTTAAAAAAAAAAAACAATCTAACACTAACAGATAATTAATAATCTTGCAGAAGTATAACAGTATCTATCTGTATTACTTACTTTTGATCTTAAATGTACATAGGACAAAAATTTGTCTCTAATTTTCACCAAAAATAGGAAAGACTACCAGAACTGAATGTGTCCACAGCAACAGATATAGTTTAGAACAGATTAAAAAGTAAATTGCCATTATTTATAGGTTTTACTACTCATTTGCTAATGCCTACTTCTTTGTTATTTTATTGGTGTAAAATGGACAGTGTAGATAAAGTTACTGGAGTGGATCTGATGCCTACAACAGTGGAGCACTATACAGGATTAGATATTCTTCAAAGGTAATTTTTTTATTCACTGTTCTTAACATCAAACTACAAAAATCTATAGAAACTTAAAACAGCTGTGCAAATTACTAGGACACTTCATTTAAAAAATTAAAATCAGTATATGGTTTAGATGTGCTACTACTTCAGTAGCTGCTCAGCTCTAGAGAAAAGAAGTGATATTAGCTGCATGAAATTAAATCAACCTTCTAACAGGCCTCTAAGTAATTGGGGTGCTATCTCATCTAATTTTACTGTGAAGTTTCAATGCATGCATTTATATTAAGTTATACCTGGAGATATCATAAAATATATTATTCCACTATCTGAATCACGTACTGAATATATGCTGTTATTACAAGAGTGACTAGCATTTGTTTGTTGTATGTGAATATTGCTTGACCCAGCATGATTGGACACCAAATGAACTTGACAGAAAATCAACAGTTGAAATGTATTTCCAAAATAAATACCAGAGAGATTAACTGTGAAACTTTTATATACTTGGGTCTGTGCATCGTGAATTGAATTTAATAATTGTCCAACAAGATGCGACTGTATTCAGTTTATTACATTTCTGTAGGCAGCTCTACATGTTTCGGGTGTTGACACCCATCATCAGGAGCTCGTACAATACGCTGCTATTAATACTAATGTATAAATTAAAATTCAATAGTGTTATTCCTGAAGTATTTTATAATAACTAAATCAGGTAGACACACACAGTAGTATTAACTTTTTATTGTATTTTCCGGTAGAACTTCAACATAACCTAAATTATGTGTGTGTGTGTGTGTATATATATATATATATATAGTTATATATTTTATATTTTGTTGTATGTAATTTAAAAATACTGCTTTTAACCATCCACCATTATTTTATATATAATATTCGTCAAGGCTAGTAATATTCAATATGACCAATCTAGAATGTTAAATTATATATTAGTATTAATAGCAACGTATTTTACTCATTGCAGACAATCAATACCAGAAGCTGTAATTACAACTGTACCAGCTCCTGATGATGGATGTCAACACCCGAAACATGTAGAGCTGCCTACAGAAATGTAATAGACTGAATACAGTCGCATCTTTTTGGACAGTTATTAAATTTAACTGTGAAACATTTTACCCTACTCAAATATATTTAAATGTCTATGAAAACAAAAATGATTAAGAATGCAAGTGGTGTTAGTGCCAGGTGCTACATGTTTACATGCACTCTTAGAATCCCTTTTCCAATTTGGAAAGGCGTTTTATCACAATTGTCAATTGCCTTCAGAGAAGGTATTCTGAAAGCACAAATATATTAATAACTCGATTTATGACTTGTTTTTAGTAAAAAGGTAAGAAGGTAAAGTGATCCCGTTACAGGCCCGGTGTAGCCTAGAGGGTGGGTAGACGTACGTATAGCTCTACTCTTCCATGACCGCGGCACTGGAAGAGGGTGAGTGGCCAACAGCACGCCCCGGCCACTCTTTACACCCAGGAAAGACCCGGTACCCATTGTACAGGAGGCTGGGTGGGCCCCAGGGCCGGTATGGACAGGCGGAAAATCTCTTCCCCACCGGGATTCGATCCTGGATCGTCCAGCCCGTAGTCAGTCGCTATACCGACTGAGCTACCGGGCCCACGAATTGTTTTTAGTACTTCCATAAAATTCAGAAAAAAAAAGATGCATATGTTAAGCTCAGAGACCGAAAACGCTCATTGAGCGGAAAAAAAGACCACAACGCGTTGTGGCATTAGAGAAACAGCTACAACGCGAAATTTTGTATTGTGGCTGTTTTTAAACAACCGCAGCGCGTTATGTCATGTGAAGATATGCCACGATGCGAAAGTCGTGTTGTGGCTGTTAAATGAAATGACCACAACGAGTTCGAACTTCATGAAAACGCCACAAACCGCCGAGGCAGTGGCCTATCATCTAATGGACATCTTTTGTATGTTCGGTGCCCCATTCATACTGCAGAGCTACAATGGCCACGAATTTGCAAACAAAATAATACAAAACTTGGCAGATATGTGGCCAGGAATGAAGCTCAATGCATGGAAAGCAGAGACATTCTCAAAGTCAAGGATCAGTTGAAAGATCCAACCAAGATGTTCGAGACATGCTGGTTACTTGGATGTCCGACAACAACACAAAAACCTGGTCTGAAGGACTTCGGTATATCCAAAGCAAGAAACACTGAGATCTGCATTCAGTCATCAAGACAAGCCCTTATGAGGCTATGTTTGGAACGGCGCAGAGGATCCGACTTGGGAATTCTCTGCTCACTGAGGACATGTACTCTTCAGTTGAAACTGAAGAACTGGAACAGCTCTTTATTGCAGGAATGAGTAATGATCGAGACAAGGAAGATAAGGAAGAGGCCAACCATCGGGTTAGAAAAGACGAAGATGAAAATCAAACCAATGACATTTCAGAAGAAAGAGTAGAGAAGAAAGACAACAAAAAGTTTTACTGTGTGATTTTTGGGGAGTCATCAGGCGCTCACAAGTGTTCAGTGTGTGACCAGTTTGTTCATGATATTTGTGGAAGTTACAGTGAAGACAGTGAGGATTTCAGACTGAAAGTCACTTGCAACCTCTGTGTAAGGAAGAATCGAATCAAAACTGAGCGAGAAGGTGCAAAATCTGGTCAGGAACAACAAGCTCAAAAAATGGATTCTCTCCCCAACTCAAGACTTCCAGCAGTTGATATTGGGACAAATGTTGTGGTCAGGGTGCCTGACCTTGATCGAGGACGTCTAGCCCCCAGAAATGTCCTAGCAGTTGTCGTTGATGTCAACTCTTCTGGGCTTTATCTGTTGGGCACGAAGGAAGGCCTACTTGAGCGGCTGTACGCTCGCAATGAATTCACAACTGCCGACAACAACTTCATCGCGGCACAAGATTTGTCCTCAAGTTCACCGTCTCTTCAGTCAGCCTCAATGATAACGTCTGGAAGTAAGCAGGGATCTGTAAGCAGACATTGTAAGAGGTACTGCATCGATAAAAAGCGCAAATGTCATTCGAAAAATATAAAGTGTAAATCTAAGTGTCATTCCAAAAAGCTCCTGCAAAAGTAAATGAGCTTAGCCATTGTACTTCATTAGGCCTACGTTACATGTATTTTTTATCAATAAATTACTAAACTTATAAACAGTTCATTTAAAAGATATTTCGTATTGTGGCTGTTCCTCTCATGCAACAACGCGTTGTGGTTATTTAAAAACAGTCAGAACACAAAAATTCGAATTGTAGCTGTTTCTCTAATGCCACAACGCATGGTGGTCATTGTTTCCGCTCAATGACAGTATTTGATATTTGTGCGTAACACACACAGCAAGATATATATGGTGCTATTATTGAGTGATAAAAATCAGTTGCAAAAGTGCTAATTATGTGGAAAATATGATCCTGCCCTCCACACACACACACACAAACAGACACACCATTATATTTTCTGCGTGAAAATACTGCATGTAATACAGGAAATCGAAGGCAATTAAGAGGCATTATGTGTTGCAAGTATGCAATATTTTACTGAAAATAAATAGCATTGTATTCTAAATAATGCCTAAGTGCCCTTCAAATACAAGCTAATGTAGCTACTTGTACTTACGCAACTAGTGGAAGAAAAGTGCTAATACACCCGTTATCCAGTTCAGTTCTCTGCATTCCCCCTTTACCCAGTAGAGTTCTCTCCACTCCCCAGCTACCGAGTACAGTTCTCTCCACTCCCCTGTTACCCAGTACAGTTCTCTACAACCCCTTGTTATGCAGTAGAGTTCTCTCCAATCCCCTGTTACGCAGTACAGTTCTCTCCAAACCCATGTTAAAACAGTACAGTTCTCTCCAATCTCCCGTTAAACAGTCCAGTTCTCTCTAATCCCCTGAAACCAGTAGAGTTCTTTCTCTCAACTCCCCCGTTACTCAGTACAGTTCTCTCCATTCCGCTGTTACCCAGTACATTTCTCTCAAATCCCCTGTTATCCAGTACGGTTCTCTCCGCTCCCCTGATACCCAGTACAGTTCTATTCAATTTCCTGCTACCCAATACAATTCTTTCCAATCCCCTGTTACCCAGTAGAGTACTCTTCACTCCCCTGTTACCCAGTAAAGTTCTCTCCAATCCCCTGTTATTCAGTACTCTTCCCTCCACTCCCGTGTAACCCAGTACAGTTCTCTCAATTTACCTGTTAACCAACACAAATCTCTCCGCTGCCCTGTTACCCAGCACAGTTTTCTTCACTCCCCTGTTACCCATTGAAGTTTTCTCCACACCCCTGTTACGCAGTAGAGTACTCTTCAGTCCCCTGTAACCAAGTAAAGTTCTCTACACTCCCTTTTACCCGGTACAGTTCTCTACACTCCCCTGTTACCCAGTACAATTTTCTCCAATTCCATGTTACCCAGTAGAGTTCTCTTCACTCCCCTGTCACCCAGTACAGTTCCCTTCACACCAATGTTACCAGTATATTTCTCTCAACCCCCTCTTACCCAGTACATTTCTTTCCACTCCCTTCTTATCCAGTACAGTTCTCTCCACTCCCGTGTTACCCAGCAAAGTTTTCTCCATTCCCTCTTACCCAGTGCAGTTGTCTCCATTCCCCTGTTACCCAATGCAGTTCTCTACACCCCCGTGTTACGCAGTAAAATTCTCTACCCCCTCTTGTAACCCAGTACTGTTCTCTCCAATCCTCTGTTACCCAGTATTGTTCTCTCCACTCCCTTCTTACACAGTAATGTTCTGTCCAATCCTCTGTTAACCAGAAAAGTTCTCTCCACTTCCTTGTTACCCAGAATTTTTATCTCCAGTCCCGTGTTAACCAGTAAGTTTTTTCACCCCTCTGTTACCCAGTTAAATTCTCTCCAATTCCCTGTTACCCAGTAAAATTCTCTCCACTCTCCTGTTACCCAGTACAGTTTTCGTCACTCCCCTGTTAAACGGTACAGTTCTCTCCACTCCCCTGCTGACCAGTAAATTTCTCTCCACTATCATGTTACCCAATAAAGTTCTCTCCAATCCCCTGTTACCCAGTAAAATTATCTCAACTCCCCTGTTACCCAGTAGAGTTCTCTCCACATCCCTGTTACACAGTACAGTTCTTTCCAATCCCCTGTTACCCAGTACGGTTCTGTTCACTCCCCTGTTACCCAGTACACTTCTCTCCAATCCTTTGTTAAACAGTACAGTTTTCTCCACACCACTGTTACCCAGTAGAGGTCTCCCCTCTCCACTATGACACAGTACATTTCTGTCCAAACCCATGTTACACAGTACAGTTCTCTCAACTCCCCCGTTAACCAGTACAGTTCTCTTCACTCTCCTGTTAACCAACACAGGTCTCTGCAATCCCCTGTTACAGGGCACATTTCTCTCATATTCCCTATTACCCAGTACAGTACTCTCCACTCCCCAGCTACCCAGTGCAGTAGTATTCATTCCCCTTTTCCCCAGTGCAGTTCTCCCCACTCCCCTGTTACCCAGTATTATTCCCACCACTCCCTGTTACCCAGTATTGTTCTCTCCACTAACCTGTCACCCAATACAGATCTCTCCATTGCCCTGTTACCCAGGACAGATCTCTCCACTCCCCCGTTACGCAGTATATTTCTCTCAACTTCCCTGTTACCCAGTACAGTTCTCTCAACTCTCTGGTTACCCAGTACAGTTCTCTCCACTCCCCTGTTACCCAGTAAAATTCTCTCCAATTCCCGTTTACCCAATACAGTGTTCTCCACTCCCCTGTTGCCCAGTGCAATAGTCTCCATTCTCCTTTTACCCAGTGCAATTCTCTACACTCCCCTGTTACCCTGTACAGTTCCCTCCACTCCCGTGTTACACAGTACTGTTCTCTCCTCTACTCTGTTACACAACACAGTTCTCTCAAATCCCCCGTTTCCAATATTGCTCTCTCCACTCACCTGTTACGCAGTACAGTTCTCTCCACCTCCCTGTTACCCAGTACTGTTCTCTCAACTCCAATGTTACCCAGTACAGTTCCCTCCACTTAACTGTAAACCAGTATTTTTATCTCCGCTCCCCTGTTATCGAGCACAGTTCGCTCCCTAATCTGTTGCCCATTGAAGTTCTCTCCACACCGCCGGTACCCAGTAGAGTTCTCTCTATTCCCCTATTACCAAGTGCAGTTGTCTCCTCTCCTCTGTTACCCAGTACAGTTCTCTCCTCTCCCATTGTACCTAGTAGAGTTCTCTTCACTCCCCTGTTACCCCGTAGAGTTCTATTCACTCCAGTGTTACCCAGTACAGTTCTCTCCACTCCCTTCTTGCCCAGTGCAGTTGTCTCCAATAACATATTACCTAATGCAGTTCTCTCCACTCCCCTGGTACGCAGTAAAATTCTGTCCGCTCCCTTGTTAACCAGTACTGTTCTCTACTCACTTCTTACCAAGTACAGTTCTTTCCACTCCCTTGTTACACAGTTAACTTCTGTCTCTCACCCGCCAACCAGTACAGTTCTCTCCACTTCCCTATTACCCAAAACGTTTCTCTCCACTCCCTTATTACACAGTACAGTTCATTTCTCTCCTCTGTTACACATTGAAGTTCTCTCCACTTCCCTGTTACGCAGTACAGTTCACTTCACTCCCTTGTTAACTAGAAGATTTCTGTCCAATCCCCTGTTACCCAGTACAGTTCTCATTAATGCCTGTTTACCCAGTAGAGTTCTCTCCACTCCCTTGTTACCCAGTATATTCCTCTCCACTCCCTGTAAACCAGTAAAATTCTATCCACTCTCTTGTTTTCCAGAAGATTTCTCTGCATTCCCGGTTCAACAGGACAGTTCTTTCCTTCCCCTGTGACCCAGAACAGTTCTCTCCACTCCTCTGTTACACAGTACATTTCTCTCCACTCCCCTCCTACCTAGTAGAGTTCTCTCCAATCCCTTGGTACCCAATACAGTTCTCTCCACTCCCGTGATACGCAGTAAAGTTCTCTCCATTCCCCTGTTACCCAGTACACTTCTCTCAACTCCCTTGTTACCCAATACAATTCTCTTCTTCCCCTGTTACCCTGTAAAAGTGTCCCAAATTCCTTGTTACGCAGTACAGTTCTCTTCACTCCGCTGTTATCCAGTAAAGTTCTCTTAACTTCCCTGTAACCCATTACTGTTCTCTTCACTCCAATGATTGCAGTAAATTTCTCTCCACTCCCCTGTTACCCAGAACAGATCTATCCCAACCCCTGTTACCCAGTTCAGTTCTCTTCAATCCCATGGTACTCAGTACAGTTCCCTCAAGTCCCCTGTTATTCAGTGCAGTTCTCTCCACACCCTGTTACCCAATACAGTGCTCTCCACTCCCCTGTCACCCAGTAAAGTTCTGTCAACTCCCTTCTTACCCAGTAGAGTTCTCACCACTCCCCTGTTACCCAGTACTGTTCTCTGCACTCCTTGGTTACCCAGTACAGTTCTATCCACTCCCATATGTCGCAGTACATTTCTCCCCAATCCCCTCTTACTTTGTAAATTTCTCTTTACTCCCATGTTATCCAGTACAGTTATCTTCATTCTCCTGTTATCCAGTATATTTCTCTTCACTCACCTGTTACCCAGTAAAGTTCTCTTCAATCCCCTGTTAACCACTGTAGTTCACAACACTCCCTTGTTACCCAGTATGTTTCCCTTCACTGCCCCGTTACCAAGTAGAGTTCTCTTCAGTCCCCTGTTAACCATTACAACTCTCTCCACTCCCCTTTTACCCAGTACATTTCTGTCTGATCCCCTGTTACTCAGTACAGTTTTCTCCATTCCCATGTTACCCAGGAGATTTGTTTCTACTCCCTGATACGCAGTACAGTTTTCTCCACTAGTCTGTAACCGAGTAGAGTTCTTCCACTCCCCGGTTACTCAATAGAGTTCACTCTATTCTAACTGTTAGAAAGTAGGTTTTCTCCAATCCCCTCTTACCCGGTACAGTTCTCTCTACTCCCTTGTTACGCAGCACAGTTCTCGCCACTCCCCTCTTACCCAGTAGAATTCTCTCCACACCGCTGTATTCAGTGCAGTTCTCCCTACTACCCTGTCACACACTGATGTTCTCTCCATTCCCCTGTTACCCGGTACAATTCTCTTAAATCCTTGTTAAGCAGCACTCTTCTCTCCAATCCCCTGTTACCCATTACAGTTCCCTCAACTGTCATGATACCCAGTACAGTTCTTTCTACTCCGCTGTTACCCAGTGCAGTTCCCGCCAATCTCTTGTTACCAAGTGCTGTTCTCTCCACTCCCCTGTTGCCCAGTGCAGTTCTCCACTCCCCTATTACCCAGTTCTGTTCAATCCACCCCCTTGTTACCCAGTGAATTTCTCTCCACTACACGGTTAACCAGTGCAGTTTTCTCTATTCCCTGTTACACAGTGAAATTCTCTCCATTCCAGGTTACCCAGTGCAGTCCTCTCCACACCACTGTTACCCAGTGAACTTCTAGCCAATCCCCTGCTACCCTGTGCAGTTCTCTCCACTCCCATGTTAACCCATGCAGTTCTCTCCACATCCTGTTACCCCGTGTATTTCTCTCCGCTCCCATTTTACCCATTAGTGTTCTCTCCAATCCCCTGTTACCCATTGCAGTTCTCTTCACTCCCATTTAACCAGTACAGTTTTCTCCACTCCCCTTTTAAAAGTACAGTTCCCTTCACTACCCTCCTACCCAGTACAGTTCTCTCCACTGCCCTGTTACCCGGTACAGTACATTCCACTACCCTGTTACCCAGTAAAATTCTCTCAACTCCCCTGTTACCCAGTACAATTCTCTCCTATCCCCTCTGCCCAATAAAATTATCACTTCTCCCCTTTAACCCAGTACAGTTCCCTCCAATCCCCTGTTAACCAGTAAGGTTCTATCCAATCACTTGCCACCCAGCATATTTTCCCTCAACTCACGTGTTACCGAGAAAAATTCTATCCACTCCCCTGTCACCCAGTACAATTCTCTCCATCCCCCTGTTAACCAGCACATTTCTCTTCATTCCCAATTTACCAGGTACAGTTCTCTCAAACCCACTGCTATCCAGTACAGTTCTCTTCACCCCTCTTACATATTAGAGTTCTCTCCACGCCTCTGTTACCCATTAGAGTTCTCCAAACTCCCCTGTTAAGCAGCACAGGTCCGTCCTCTCCCCTCTGACCCAGTACAGTTCTCTCCACTCCCCTGTTAATCATTACATTTCTCTCCACACACATGTTACCCAGTGCAGTTTTCTCCAATCTCCTGCTACACAGTACAGTTCTCACCACTCCCGTGATACCCAGTACAGATCTCTGCACTGCTTTGTTACACAGTACAGTTCTCCCCCACTCCCTTCTTACCCAGTAAAGTTCTCTTCACTCCCCTGTTACCTAGTACATTTCTCTCCAACCCCTGATAACCAGTACAGTTCTCTTCAGTACAAAGATTCCATGTACATTTTTCTCCACTCCCCTCTTACCCAATAGAGTTCTCTCAAATCCCCTGTTACCCAGTAAATTTCACTCCGTTCCAGTGATAGCTAGTACAGTTCTATCTTCACCCCTGTTACCCAGTAAATTTCTCTCAAATTTCCTGTTACCCAGTACAGTTCTATCTACTCCCCTGTTACCCAGTGCAGTTCTCTCCACTTCCCTGTTACCAGTGCAGTTCAAT
>Ga0123354_10020806_pt1 | contig 10326 bp, 10 predicted proteins | sample TergutLab28metaG_2_FD_97872 | JGI IMG/M metagenome (GOLD analysis project Ga0123354, IMG submission 97872) | Labiotermes labralis P4 segment gut microbial communities from Petit-Saut dam, French Guiana - Lab288 P4 | ecosystem: Host-associated > Arthropoda: Insects > Digestive system > Gut ...
ACACTGGATTGCTTCGCTTCGCTTGCAATGACGGTATTGGTTGAATCTATTGACCTTCCTGCTCAGTCATTGCGAGGATCAAAGCGACGAAGCAATCCAGAAAAAGGGTTGTGCAGAGTTTCCATAAGGCAGGATGTCACACAATCGAACGTATATGTGACAGGTGGAATGTGTTGATTGGCTACATGCGGGTATCGAAGGCGGACGGATCCCAAGCTACCGACTTGCAGCGCGATGCGCTACTCGCTGCTGGCGTCGACCCTGCACATCTGTACGAAGATCAAGCGTCCGGCAAGCGCGAGGATCGCCCTGGTTTGGCGAGTTGCCTGAAAGCACTACGGCCAGGCGACACATTGGTGATATGGAAACTCGATCGGCTTGGCCGTGACCTTCGCCATCTAATCAAATATGTCTATTTCTATTTAAAATCAATGAATTATAAACTAAATGGCACTTGGTGACGCGACTGCTTGTTCTACCCCAAAGAGGAGGCTATCGTATCATGCCAGGTTGACATAGTCCCATAGTGGGACTACTGTCCACAGCATGAAATTGGTTGCCGTCAAGATTCTCCGTGATTTCTGGAACACGCACCCTGACGCAGAACAACCGTTGAAGGCGTGGATCGGTGAAGTTAAAAAAGCGTCCTGGGTGCAGCCCGCAGATATCAAAGTCAGGTACAAAAACGCTAGTATTCTGAAGAGTCGGCGTGTCGTCTTCAATATCAAAGGCAATGATTACCGGTTGGTCGTTGCCGTAGCTTACGGTTTTCAGGCGGTGTACGTGAAATTCATTGGGACACATGCCGAATATGATGGCATAGACGCGCAGAACCATGAAATGGAGGCATGAACATGGACATCAAACCCATCCGCAGTGAGCAGGACTACCGCGAAACGTTACGTGAAGTTTCATGCTTCTTCGATGATGAACCGGAACCTGGGACACCGGATGGTGATCGTTTTGAAATCCTGCTGACCCTCCTCGAAGCATGGGAAGCGCAGCACTATCCCATCGGGCTTCCCGATCCTGTAGAAGCCATCAAATTCCGTATGGAGCAAGGCGGCTTGACGGTGAAAGATATTGCCCCGGCCATCGGAAAAACCAGCCGCGTCTACGAAATTCTGAACCGTAAACGGCGGTTGACGCTCGCTATGATCCAGAAGCTACACACCCTCTTCGGCATCTCGGCGGAAAGCCTGATCCAGCCGCAGTAGCATCCATGTTCGTCTTATTCCACACGCCCCGCGAAATCACGCGCAAACTGCCAGGCCACCCGGCCTGAACGTGAACCGCGCAACAGTGCCCATTGCAGCGCCTCCTGGTGCGCTTCCCGGATGCGTTTTTTCGGCACACCGAAAACCTTCAGCCAGTGGGTGGCAATTTCAAGGTATTCGTCCTGCCCGAACGGGTAGAAAGACAACCACAGACCAAAACGATCCGAGAGCGAGATTTTTTCCTCTATGGCCTCTGCAGGGTGGATTTCGCCATCGATATGGCGCGTCAACTTGTTATCATCATGGAATTCCGGCATCAGGTGGCGACGGTTGGATGTGGCGTAGATCAGCACATTGTCGGCCAACCCGGAAATCGAGCCGTCCAGTGCGCTCTTGAGCGCCTTGTAGGCAACCTCGCCTTCACCGAAGGAAAGGTCGTCGCAAAAAACGATGAACCGCTCGGGCCGGCCAGACGCCAAATCCATGATTTCCGGCAGGTCGGCAAGGTCGTCCTTGTCGACCTCGATTAGCCGCAGCCCCTTGCTGGCGTATTCATCAAGCAATGCTTTTACAAGCGAGGATTTGCCCGAACCACGTGCACCGGTCAGCAAAACGTTGTTGGCGCGCCGTCCGGCAAGAAATTGCTGTGTGTTGCGTTCGATGCGTTCTTTTTGTTCGTCGATGTTCTGCAAATCCCGCAGGCGGATGACGGAAGGTGTAGCAACTGGCTGCAACAGCGCGCGGCCATGATGGCGGCGCCACAGAAAAGCGTGGGCGGCATTCCAGTCAGGAGGGGAGGGCGGGCCGGGCAATACGGTTTCCAGCCGTGCCAGTACCCGCTCTGCACGCATGATCAGGGTTTCAAGTTCTTTTATATCCATTGCCTGTCTCTTTGGCCTCTCCGTTCAATAGCGAATTTTCATATCGTATTTTCCGGAAACAAGATATGCCCCAATTGCGGGAATTTTTGGGTTTCGTCGCCATGTCGGTACAATGGGCGCCAAATCCGTTTAGTTCAGTTTACCTCTTTCCATCATGAATCTGCTTTCCCGTCATCGGCTTGCCTTTTTCGCATCCCTCGTTACGGCTATTGCTGTCATTTCAGCCGGCTGTACACAATCACCACCGAAAGAAGAACCTCCGGGTACTTCTACCGCCGCAACGACCTCTTCCCCCGGCACTGCTACTATCCCTTCCCCCGGCGCCATTTGCACGAATTGCGCCGTGCCTGCAGTGCCTGGCTCCACAGCCCCTTCCGCCTGGCACGAGGCACATTGGAACGAGTTGCCGGGTTGGGCCACTGACGATCTGGGTGCGGCCTGGCCGGCATTCCGGGAATCCTGCCGCGCCATCGGTCGTAAACCCACATGGGCGGCGGTATGTGCCGCCGCTGCCGCGCTACCCGATAAGTTGTCTGACCAGGATGCGCGCCAGTTCTTTGAACAGCATTTCATACCCCGGCGGTCTCTTGCAAGCGACGGTAGTGTACAGGGGATTGTCACAGGCTATTACGAACCGCTGATTTATGGCAGCCGGACGCAGCTGCCCGGGACACCGTGGCCGATCCTCTCCACGCCCAGCGACATGCCAATGAACCTGCGAGGGCAGAAGGCGGCCCCTTACTGGACGCGTGCGGAACTGGAAAAGCGCCGAGCCGAAGGCAGGCTGCCTGCCCGTGCCCTGTTCTGGACTGCTGACCCGATAGATCTGTTTTTCCTCCAGGTGCAGGGATCCGGGCAGATCGAACTGACCGATGGCACACGGGTGCGCGTCGGCTTTGCCGCTCACAACGGCCATCCTTACCGTTCCATTGGGCGTTGGCTTGTCGATCACGGGGAACTCGCCGTCCATCAAGTCTCGATGGATAGCATCCGGCAATGGGCGCTCAATAACCCGCAACGCCTCAACGAACTGCTCAACAGCAACCCGCGTTACATCTTTTTCCGCGAATTGCCCATCGGGGAAGGGGGGCCGATCGGGGCGCTGGGCGTGCCGCTCCACGCTGAACGCAGCATCGCTGTTGACCCGGCCCATGTCCCACTTGGTGCGCCGGTATTTCTCTCCACCACCTGGCCGCTGTCGGACAAGCCACTCAACCGCCTTGTCATGGCGCAGGACACCGGCAGCGCGATCAAGGGCGCGGTACGGGCTGATTTTTTCTGGGGTTTCGGTGATGGGGCAGGCGAGCAGGCCGGAAAAATGCGCCAGCAGGGGCAGATGTGGGTTTTGTGGCCCAAATGAGTCAATCGGAGACAGACTCCAATTGACTCACGTGTTCAGAAAAGCTCGAAAAAGACTGTGTCATTTTCGGTTTTCTTAGGCGAAAACCCACAGCCGAAACGCCCCGAACCGGTAAGGGGCAATGTAGTGCCCTTGAGGCATTGTTCTTCCTCACCGTCGATGACCACGAAACAGCCGTTAGTGCTTTCATCGATCAACATGAAACTATCAGGCCGCCGTTCGATGCGCGCATGCTGCCGCGAAGCGCGCGGATCGACAATGACAATATCATTACCGAGTTCGCGCCCGACCAGAATGACAGGGCGTTTTCTGTCGATGACCAATGTGTTCTGCTGGTGTTTCAACTGCATGTGTTGACTGGACGAGAAGCGTTCGGCAGATGACCACGCAGTGGGCGACGGTTTCAGCGAAGTGAGCGGCGAGGAATATTCCTGGCGTGAACGTGGGTGTGGCGATAGTGGTGATGCCGGGGAAACAGTGGTTGTGTTTTGTACGCCGATCATGAAGACCGGCCAAGGCAGGGAGTTCAGGGTATTGTCGTAAAACGGCTCCGCACTGACGAATTTCCTGACTGCCGGGTATAAATTATCGATCACCAGTGAACTGGCCAAGGATTGACCGAGGCCGCAAGCTTGGAGGATCAGGCGGGCTCCATCCACGCCTTCGCCCTGATTGTTTTTGACCTCTCCGTAATGGATGCCGATCCGTGATTGCATCAGCATCCCACTGACCGGTGGCAGTTTACGCACGCGGTCAATGGCATCGCAGGCGGCTATGACGGCATCGTTACATTGCTTGAACATGGCAATGATCGCCGAACGGTCACGGGCAATAGTCTGGCCGCTGCTGGCGTCAATGGCAAGATCGATGCGGTTCATGCAACGTTCCACTGCACGGGCAGTTTCTGTTTCTCCAAGGCGGGTGGCAAGACGGTCTTCACCGACGATTTCTGCGATAAGAATGCAAAGAAAATGTGAATTGGACATGATGATTGCAATGGAACGATCAAGATATCCTACGGCCAGGAAGAATATGATGTTTATCCATGGAGAACGATGCAGGTATTGAAGGTTTGATGGGAATTAGTTCCAGACTTGAAAGGGGTTACCGATTTTATGAATATATTATACCAAGGAGATCAACTGAACGGGTGTGACGATATCTTCATCCTCCTCATTTCCCGGTATTGTCGTCCTTTGTTCCAGGCAGGCGAAATCGAAAAGACGGCTGTCTCCTAAATGAGACGGTACTACGTTTCGCAGTGAAGTGGACAACGATTCGATACGTCCGGGGTGACTTTTCGCCCATTCCTGCAACATGGCCTTGATCTGGCGCCTCTGGGCGTTTGTCTGGTTGCCGCACAGGTTGCAGGGGATGATGGGAAATGCTTTTGCGTGCGCATAACGGGTGATATCTGCCTCGGAACAATAGGCCAGTGGTCGAATGACGATATGTTGACCATTGTCACTACGCAGTTTGGGCGGCATCGCCTTGATTTTGCCGCCGAAAAACATGTTCAGGAACAGCGTTTCCAGCACGTCGTCGCGGTGATGCCCGAGTGCGATGCGCGTTGCGCCAACCTCCCGTGCCGTGCGGTAGATGATGCCGCGGCGCAAGCGCGAGCACAGCGAACAGGGGGTTTTGCCTTCGGGGATTTTGTTCTTGACGATGGAGTAGGTGTCTTCGGTGACGATCCGGTATTCCACGCCGATTTTCTCGAAATACGCGGGCAGTACATCCTCCGGGAAGCCGGGCTGACGCTGGTCGAGATTCATTGCCACGATGCGGAAATCCACTGGCGCGCGTTCACGCAAAGCCAGCAGGCACGAAAGCAGGGTATAGGAATCTTTGCCGCCGGAGACGCACACCATTACCGTGTCGCCCGCGCTGATCATGTTGTAGTCGGCAATAGCCTTACCGATCTGGCGCAGGAGCCATTTTTCGAGGTTGATGAAGCTTTTGCCTGGGTTGGGAGCGCAGGGGAGGGCAGGTGCAATCACGGGTGGAAGTGGAGGAAAGGGAAAAGGCCGTGCGGATTATAACCGTATGGTGGGCAATTCCAGATGGAAGAAAGGTTTTTTGAGTGCCCCCTGCCTGATAGATATCAAAGCCCACGCGCCCACGCCGGACGCAGGGGCGCGGCTTCTGGTGCAGCAATGGCTTCGCGTAGGTGGACAAGCATCTTTTCCTTGTCTTGCGGCAGATTGCCGCGCAGTACCAGCCAGTTGGATGCGTGGTCGCTACGGAAGACCGTGCGTTGCAGTTCCAGTCGACCGATGAACCGTTCCATTTCCCGAAGCAGGCCGGGCACATCGAGTGGTTCCCAGTCCGGGAATGCCGTCCGGAGGCGCGTTTCGCCATTGGGAAAGCTCACTACCAACGTGGCCAGAAATTCAGGTTGCGTGGCATTGGCAAGCTCTGCCGAATGCAGGGCGTGAGCCTCACTGTACCGTGTGCCGCCCAGGCCGTTCAGGATCATCACCGAGCGTGTGATTTCCGCTTTCCCCAGTTTTTCGAGTCCTTCACGGGTGCTCTCGAAGGTTTCACCTTTGTTGATTCGTTCCAGTACCGTATTGTCGCCTGATTCCGCGCCGACGTAGACGAGTTTCAATCCCGCATCGGCGAGTTCCTTCAATTCCTCGACGCTTTTCTTCCGGAGGTTGCGTGGCAGGCAATAACTCGAAACCCGGTGTACACCAGGCAGATGTTTCCGGATCGCCGCGAGCACTGCCAGCAACCGCCGGGTAGACAGAACCATCGCGTCGCCATCGGCCAGAAACACCCTGCGTGCCGTACAGCCATAGGGGTGCTCGCCCAGGAGGCGGATGGTTTCCAGCACTTCTTGCTCAGGGCGCGCATGGAATTTCTTCTGCGGGGCCGTATACATCTCGCAGAAAGTACAGTGGTTCCATGAACAGCCGTTTGTTACCGGCAGGATCAGGGATTCGGCTTCGCTTGGCGGGCGATAGACAGGTTCGATGTAGCGGATGGGATAAATGTCGAACATGAGATGTCCTCAAACACGTGCCGGGCTTGGGCAGCGAGGAACTGTATCATCTGCACCGGATTGCGTGCACTGGTCATGGGCTCCATGGTGTTCAATCAGCTTCTTATCGAATTTTCCCCGCTGAAACGGAAGCTGAAAAGCGATACTTTCATCGTGCCCTGGGGAAACGCTGAACAATTCCTGAGCGTTCTGGCATCGTAGGTGCGGGTTTCAAACCCGCCCAAAACATAGCCTGACACATGGTCTGCAAGCCGACGAATGGACATGGACGTGTTTGAAACCCGCACCTACGATGCCTTGATGGAATAAATCAGTGTTTCCCTGGAGGTTCCCATGAAATGTATTTCTTGTCGTGGCTATATGGGGGGATTGGCCCTCTTCAAGAAGAAGGCATCACTGATCAATTAAACGCAAAAAAGAGGCGCACCGAAGCGCGCCCGAAAGGAGTCCTGCCGCAAAAGCTAGAGCTTGCTTTTCACTTCATCGCCTCATACAGCGGCAGTGTCAGGAATTCCGGATATTCCGGCGCGAGCGACATGTCGATGAAAATTTTTGCCGCCTGCTCGTAGGTAGAAACGTCCTCGCCTTGGGCAGCGACGATTTCTTTCACCTTCGCAAGTTCTTCAGTGATCATTGCGCACACCATTTCCGCCGTGACTTTGCGCCCATCGTCCAGGATGCCTTTGGGGGAGACAACCCATTGCCAGACTTGTGAGCGGGAAATTTCGGCGGTGGCGGCGTCTTCCATCAGGTTGTGGATCGGCACACAGCCATTGCCTGCCAGCCAGGAACCGAGGTAGTGGATGCCGACGTGGATGTTGTTGGAGAGGCCCGCTTCGGTAATCGGCTGTTCCGGTTGGAAATTCAGCCAGTCTTTGGGGCCGAACGTACCGTCGGGTATTTTTTCCCACTGGTTCGGTTTAGCGCCGAGGACGGCTGTGAATTCTTCCATCGCGAGGCCAACCAGCCCCGGATGGGCAACCCATCCACCGTCGTAGCCATCGTAGGCATCGCGCCGTTTGTCGTGGCGCACGCCTGCCAATGCCTTTTCGTTGGCCACCGGGTCATTCTTGATGGGAATCAGCGCGCTCATGCCGCCGATGGCAGGCGCGCCGCGCTTGTGGCAAGCCTGCACCAGTGCGAGGGCGTATGCGCGCATGAACGGGACTTCCATCGTAATCGCGCCCCGGTTGGCAAGACAAAACGCCTTGTTCTTGCGAAACTTCTTGATGCAGGAAAAGATGTAGTCCCATCGCCCGGCGTTCAACCCGGCGGAATGCTCGCGCAGTTCATAGAGAATTTCTTCCATCTCGAAGGTAGCCAGGATGGTTTCGATCAGCACGGTGGCTTTGACCGTGCCGCGTGGCAGGCCGACAAAGTCCTGTGCCAGGCAGAAGATGTCGTTCCAGAGGCGCGCTTCAAGATGGCTTTCCATCTTCGGCAGGTAGTAGAAAGGCCCGGCTCCGCGCGCGACCTGTTCTTTTGCGTTGTGGTAGAACGACAGGGCGAAGTCGAATATTCCACCGGAGATGCGTTCGCCGTCGACCCGTACATGCTTTTCGTCCAGATGCCAGCCGCGCGGACGAATTTGCAGGGTGGCGGTTTTTTCGTTTAGCCGGTAGGGTTTACCCACTCCGTTCGTGAAGGTGAGTTCGCGCCGGATGGCCTTGTAGAGATTGACTTGGCCCTGTAACTGGTTTTCCCACTTTGGGCTGTTGGAATCTTCGAAGTCGGCCATGTAGGAATCTGCGCCGGAATTCAGGGCGTTGATGATCATTTTGGCTTCGACCGGCCCGGTGATTTCTACCCTCCGGCATTCCAGAGCCTTGGGCAGGGGCGCGATTTTCCAGATACTTTCGCGGATGTGCCGGGTCTGCGGCAGGAAATCGGGCATTTTGCCCGCGTCGATCCGGGCTTGACGCTCGATGCGCATCGCCAGCAGTTCCTGGCGTTGCGGCTCGAAGGTGCGATGCAGTATTGCAGCCAGTTCAAGCGCATCGGGGCTGAGGATGGTTTCATAGCCGGGGTAGATGGGGGCATCGATGGTAATGCCGGGAGGCAAGTTGAGGGTCATGACGATTTCCTTAGTCCAGGCGGGGAAGCGTCCCCCTTTGACGGGAAAGGGGGACGCAGTTTCGGCAGTTCAGTGAAACTGCGTTTCTTCGGTCGAACCCACGAGCGCCTTGACGGATGAATGGCCGCCCTGGATGATCGTTGTGACATCGTCGAAGTAGCCCGCGCCCACCTCCTGTTGATGGGCGGCGAAGGTATAGCCCTGTTCGCGTGCGGCGAATTCCGGCTCCTGAACCATTTCCACGTAATGACGCATACCTTCACCGTGCGCATAGGCATGCGCGAAACGAAAGGTGTTGTACCAGTTCAGATGGATACCAGCGAGGGTGATGAACTGGTACTTATAGCCAAGTTCAGAGAGTTCTTCCTGGAACCTGGCGATGGTTGAGTCGTCCAGGTTTTTCTTCCAGTTGAAAGAAGGCGAGCAGTTATAGGCCAGGAGACGGGCAGGGCAGACGGCCCGCACCGCCTGCGCAAACTCGCGGGCAAACCCTAAGTCGGGCGTAGCTGTTTCGCACCACACCAGATCGGCATAGGGTGCGTAGGCGATGCCGCGCGCGATTGCCTGTTCCAGCCCGTTTTTGACGCGATAGAAACCTTCAGGGGTACGGCCGCCTGTGAGGAACGGGCGGTCGTTTTCGTCGCAGTCTGAAGTGAGAAGGTTTGCCGCCTCTGCATCGGTGCGCGCCAGGATGAGCGCAGGTACGCCCATGATGTCGGCAGCAAGGCGCGCGGCGGTCAGTTTTTCAATCGCCTCACGGGTGGGAACCAGTACTTTGCCCCCCATATGGCCGCATTTTTTGACCGCTGCCAATTGATCCTCAAAATGCACCCCGGCTGCGCCTGCCGCGATCATGTTCTTCATCAGTTCGAAAGCGTTCAGTACGCCGCCGAAACCAGCCTCGGCATCTGCGATGATGGGCAGGAAATAATCGACAAAATCGTCATCGCCTGGGGAAATTCCCTTTGCATGCTGGATTTCGTCTGCGCGCTTGAAAGTATTGTTGATGCGTCTGACCATCGCCGGGACGGAATCGTAGGCGTAGAGTGATTGATCCGGATACATCGTTTCGGAAGTATTGCCATCGGCGGCGACCTGCCAGCCTGATAGATAAACCGCTTCCAACCCTGCTTTGGCCTGTTGCATTGCCTGTCCGGCGGTGATGGCCCCAAAGGCGTTGACATAGCCTTTTTTCGCGCCGCCATGGAGTTTCTTCCACAGTTTTTCCGCGCCTTCTTTCGCCAGCGTGTATTCGATTTGTACCGAACCGCGCAGCCTTACGACATCGGCGGCGCTGTAGCTGCGGCGGATACCCTGCCAGCGCCAGCGTGGAGCGGTTGCCCATTCTTGTTCTAGTGCAGAGATTTCTGATTCGCGGGACATGATGTCTCTCCTTGGGGTAAAGGTAAGGGGTAGTTGCTAAGTCAGATATAAGCTAGATTATATCTTATATAAGACATAAAATATAGGGGTGAACCCTGATGCAACAAATGGCTGATTTAAGGATGGTCTGAATAAGTCGAGCGGTAAGTGTGCGCTGCGGATCGGGATGGGATGCAAGGCGCAAACCACAGCCATAGCCGTCGCTATGGCGAGGATTTGCAACGCTGCAGACCGCCCGACTCCGCAGATGCGCACGGCGCGGCGACTTGTTCAGACCATCCTTAACAGGATGCTCAAAAAGTCTGAAGCACTGGAGAAACCTATGTCTACAAGGCCAAAAATGGCCGAAAACTACCTTGTAAAGCTGCTTTTCGGACTGATTTTGGCCTGTCTTGTGGACTCTG
>Ga0123354_10020807_pt1 | contig 10325 bp, 5 predicted proteins | sample TergutLab28metaG_2_FD_97872 | JGI IMG/M metagenome (GOLD analysis project Ga0123354, IMG submission 97872) | Labiotermes labralis P4 segment gut microbial communities from Petit-Saut dam, French Guiana - Lab288 P4 | ecosystem: Host-associated > Arthropoda: Insects > Digestive system > Gut ...
TGTAGTCAGTCTCTTGCCACACGCTACGTAGCATCTCTGGCGTCACTTTTGCAACTGCGGCAGTCTGCCGCATTACCAATGGAAGTCACATTGAACCATAACTATCCGAGGTAAAATTCGGTGTGTTTTGCTACATTTTGACAGTTCAAAACGTTGTGTATGTCCTCTGTATAAATTTCTCTACGCTTTCAAATTTGTAAAGCTCTTTTTGAAACACCCTGTATTATGTACTGTCGGATGGCAAGTAAATGTATAAAAAAATGAGAGAAATGAAAGACGAGAGCCGAGGTTTTCATAACGGTGTTGTTGAAGATTCAAGTCTTCTATGATGTTACGCTGTGTGCACTGGTAACCGGTTAGCGACTAGGAAAAGGTATGTAGTCAAACACAACTTAATCAGCTATATGCATGAGCGCGCGCGTGGTAGTTGTTTCCATCACAGTCATTAAATACACCTCAGTGATTAAGTTGTGTTTGACTACATACCATTTCTTAGTTTCACACACACAACGAGGATGACACACTTCCTAGATTTACAGTTAGCGACGTTTCGAAAGATCGTAGCGCCTTCATCTTCAGGATCAAATAGTTCTACGAGGTCGTCCATTACTATGAAACGTCGGTACCTGCTTCGAAGTCGACAAAACGTATCATAACAGAAGATGTGAATTTTTAAACACACGAAAGACAATACACAGCCGTGTCATTCTTTAATAATACACGTGAACGTTCTGAGCACCAGAACAAGGAACGTCACGTGACGGTGTTCAGGACAGATTTTCTAAACATGAACCTCTCTAATGAGAACGTATCCTAACCACATCACTGCTCCAAACTAATATATGTTAAGACCGCGTTCCTCTAGAATATTTACAATTGATAACCAACAACATGCAACTATTTTGATTTATTTACTTTAATCTTTAATCAGCTCTACATGTTTCGGGCGGGGGTACGCGGTGGCGCAGTTGGTTCAGGCACTGCGCTACAAAACGGAAGGTCGCGGGTTCGATTCCCGATGGTGTCGTTGGAATTTTTTATTGACATAATCCCTCCGGACGCACTATGGCCCTGGGGTCGACTCAGCCTCTAACTGAAATTAGTACCAGGAATATTTCCTTGGGGTAAAGGCGGCCGGTGCGTAAGGCTGACAACCTTACCATCATCCTGTGCCGATTGTCTTGAAATCTGGAAGCCTCAAACTCCTGGAACCCTTAGGGCCTGTCCAGGCCTGTAATGGGGTTGCTTCACGTTTTACGTGTTTCGGGCGAAGTTTTCGCCCATCATCAGGAGCATATCACTGTAACTACAGCTTCTGGTAATGTCCACCGATGTTAAATGTTAATGTTTTCTTCTAGGTTATAAGCCGGCAGCCAGCAACATACATCTTCACCGTCTTTGCACAATAAGAACCAACAGGATGCACTATTTACTTTCAATTTACTTGAGTATTTAACCTCTACATGTTTGGAGCAGTTTTACTGTTCATCATCAGGAGGTACTGCTCTGTATATACAGCAAATGTTATGTGTCACGTTGCAAAAATGGAGTTGGGTAAAATTACTTAAATATATGTATTGTCATGAAAAATTTAAAACATTATGTTATCAGTAAAATTTTTAGAGTATGTTAACAGATTCTGGTTAACAAATTTTGTTGAATTATTAAAAAAAATTACTAAATCTGTTGGTCCTTATTGCGCAAATATATCACGATGCACGGTCCGCAAAATATTAAAAATAAATCTTCACCGCCGTGAAGATGTCCAAACGCATGTAGTCTTCTTGTTGCTAAGAAACCGGATGATTGGTCACCATCAGCTTGACAGTTCGTCACTTTATCTGACCCCGAGCTACTTCGTCCAGTTCACATCCATTTTACGGCTACAAATAATACACGTCTTCAAAGTTACAGTTCAGGAGGCACTGACGAACAGCTGATAATGTAAATCTTTAAACATGACTTTACCTCCTACATTCAAAACCCCTTCCTTTAAAAAAAAGACAAAACAAACTTCCAGCTTCAGCTACAGTAACTTAATTTGGGCTTGCTACACACTGACAGTTTGTCAGTTTTCTTTAGAAGGCCGGAGAAAATTACACAGTGAGATGATTCATGTTGTGTATTCTCTCAACTAAGTTTTTTTATGTTCAGTGGACTGTGCATCGTATAATATGGCAACAAATGTCAAACAAGATGCAACAGAATACAGTTTATTTAAATCTGTCAACTGCTCAACATATTTCGGGTGGTATTTCACCCATAATCAGGAGCTCATAACACTGTATCTACAGTATCTGGCATTAATGAGACCTGTCGTGAATGTGGCTGGACGGGAGTTCCCGTCTAGCCACGTTCACGACAGGTAGCAGTACAGGTCTCATAAATGCCAGATACTGTAGATACAGTGTTATGAGCTCCTGATTATGGGTGAAATACCACCCGAAATATGTTGAGCAGTTGACAGATTTAAATAAACTGTATTCTGTTGCATCTTGCTGGATAATTATTGCCATCTTAACTAAGTAATGAGGAAGAGATAAAGGACGATAAGCTACGCTGGGTATGTGGCACTGTCTTCTCTTCTAATGTCTAGAACAGCAAACAATAACCAGACACTAAACCTAAATTTCCTTTGACGTTCACTATTTCGGATTTTCATTTCACTTAGAGAATATAAAATTTAAAACGGCATCGTCAATAAAATATTGCAAGATTCTTGAATGGTTTTCTTATACAGCATCTCAAGACCCACATCTGACGAATAAATTTCTTCGAATACTAAATCCGAACCGCCATTTTGAATTCCAAACGAAGAACAGAGTAGCTCCTCGGTAGGACCAAGTAATGAGTCTGTGGGCAGAGAGCGGTGCGTGAGTGTCATGCACAATGAGACGTGCCATATCTGCAGCACGGGTCCGCTTTCCTGCTACTGAAAATTGTAGTAACGACAGTTCCACTACTTACTGCAACTTGTCTAAGCATTTGATAAAGGGAATGTTCCATACTAGTTTTAAAATTACTCCGTATTTGGGCGACACATGTTCATTTCCTCTTCTGGCTGTTTCTACGTTCCCGTCATTCAGTTCAGGCTCTGATAACAAAAAGACCAATTCTGTTTCACCGGCTACTCTCCTACATTAAAGATCTGTTTAACCTAACCAAAGGTATTTACTGCTTATTAAATATCAGTAATTAAATGTCGTCAAACGGCTCAATACGCGAAATCAATAAAACTTTAGTAAAAAAAACAGTTTAGGAGGGGGTAGGTACGTCAAAACACAACTGTCTTTGTATCCTATTTATTAGGCTGACGACATGTTTCGGCCAGTGTGGGCCATCCTCACGTCACAGAAATGTATAATTATTAAAACTATACAGTGTAAGATGATCTTACACTGTATAGTTTTCCTCATTATACATTTTTGTGACGTTAGGATGGTCCACAGTGGCCGAAACATGTCGTCAGTCTTATAAATAGGATACAAATACAGTTGTGTTTTGACGTACCTACCCCTCATAATTTGCATAAAACACAACGGGGATGATGCATCTAAAGAAAAAAACAGTAGAACTGTTTACAATTTTAAACAAATTCAATAAAGAGAGAAAAGATTCAAACTAACAATCAATTTAATAAATATCCGATTATTTAGTATTAAAAACTAGAAACATTTCATGTTCAGACCGCGCATTGGTTTCAACAGAAACGAAATTATACATTCCCAGTACAGTTAATTCTCTGTGTTCTACTGACCTCTTGAAGATGAAACGTCTTTGTTCTATATAAGGATTCAGTGCGAACCGCGCAGTAAACACTCTGCACCTTTGTTACAGAAAACCAATCTGTTAACGTTGTACAAGGTAAAAGTGGTTGTTTTTTTCGGGGATACACACACACACACACACAAACACAATATCTATTCTGTATTTTTTATATTGCAAAAAGATTCGTCTTACTCTGACAGTAAGACCATAATGTTGAACATTCGTAGGTCCGTACCTCGCTAATATATTGGCACAGTACAACCTACAAGATGCGACTTTTCTCAATTTATTTATTTCTGCAAGACGCTCTACATGTTTCAGACGGGTTTTCTATCCATCATCAGGAGCTCAAAACTGCACATACAGCGTCAGGTATTTGTCAGACCGTTACTGGTAACTGCTGGTAGCCTGTGCAGTTTTGAGCTCCTGATGATGGTCGGAAAACCGTCTGAAACATGTAGAGCATCTTACAGAAATAAATAAACTGAGAAACGTCGCATCTTGTTGGTTTTACTCTGCGAACCATAATGTTGCTTCAACTGCTATCCGAAGTCTGAACTCTCACACCGCTAATAAAAGCTACTAATCTTGCCCTCTCTAATCAATACATCCATAATCTGCTTCCGCAGGAGGAAGGAATACTGACACATAATGCAGATCACTACCTGTTTTTGCAGCGGTGATTCAATTGAGGACTCTGACAGGACTGAGATGGTTAAAACAACAGGCAACTACTTTATCGACAAAACTGGGGTTTAAAACTAAATGTACAGCTGTAGGTGTTACCACCGGCCGATGAAATGGTCCTATAGTGGACTTGTTTGGTAACACGAATGAACTTTTGGCTCCCCAAAAGCTGATAATTTCTTGTACGGTATCGAGGTGTCAGGATAGCTATATTTACTACGTGTAACCCGAAAAAATAATAAAACTATCAACGTAAATAGCAACTATGAAAATAATAATAATAGTTTTAAAATGAGCAACTAAAACTAGAGAATGAAAACTATTTAATATTGCAAAATTTATGGAATCCTTAAGAATGAACCAAGTGTATCCAAACACGTCGTCTCAAAACACACGTGTAACAAACACGAAAATGTGTTGTTTCTGAGAAGGTTATAATAAATTAATCGATAACACGAGTATGGTGTTGCAGATCAGAGTAAATGTAACACGAGCTACGCATTAATCACGAGTGATGTGGAGCTCAGCCATACATATTGTTCATGCAGTCCTTTGATGTTGGAGAGTAATAATACAAACTTTATGAAATAGCAATTCTCTTGTCAAAAGTTTGCTGAATTTTTTAAACAAAGATTGTAAGTAATTACATTTCATTATCAAGCAGGCATTCAGTAATTTGTAAACAATCTCTGTCATGTGAACTAATCTAAAGTACAGCGTTAATATGCTTGTAGAGAGTCCAGGCCTTCAACTATGTTACGTTTATTCAAAAGCAAAATTAGTTATATGGCCTCACCCTCTATTCTTTCTTTTGGGGGGCTCTCACCAAGCGTTCACACAGATTTTTCATCATTACTATTACCTGCTGTAACCGACCAGGGTCCGTAGTTCAAATCTCGGACTAGGCAACCGAGAAGGTGAGGAGATAAATTGGTCGTCGAGCGTTGGCTAATTTATACATTGAAAGGAAAGAGCTACAGTCTGTTTGGTGTGCACAAGTGCACTTGCTAGGCTATATGGATGAGACTATTGAGTTCCCCCTCCCACACACGAATTGATTCTCTGTTTGCGATGTCAGCTACGGGCAAGTGTTCACTGTTGGTATCTCTATCACTACGTCTTAGGAGGTAGTCAGTTGTGCAGAGATGTATGCTGTTCGCAGTTGTGAATGCTAGATGAATAACGAGCAACCAAAAGTTGTTGATGCTGGAACCAAAAGTTGTAGTGTTCGAACCTCAGTGAATAAAGAGTACTGAAAGAGCAAAGCAGCTTCTAATTCCCCCTGTATATTCCTTGAGAGAGATCCGTGCCTACGACGAGCTACAAATAGCTGTAACCGAAGTCGGGCAAGTCAAACAGACGGTTACACTGCTCTACAGTCACCTAAGATCTTTGCCAGATTTCACTACCTTCGTAGGCATTGCGATTTTCTGAGACGCACAGCCACGCGTATTGTTTTTTTAATTTCATAAACATTTACAGAATTGTGCGTATTAACACAATCGTGATTTCACAAGACTATAATATTAAGTCCAATGAACGTGGTTCTGCTGACGTTAGAACTTGTATCTCTAAAGGTTCAAGTTCTAAAACTAGTATAATATCCGGCCTCGTATATTAATGTACCCTTCAAGTCTCTTCTGAGAAATTAAACTCTTCTGGGTGGAAGAAGTTTAGTTCAATTTGTTCCAGTTAGCTAGTACACGCCGTGCAACTATGGCTGGCATTAGGAGCCAATAATATAACAAGTTAAGCAAGACACCTTACTAAGCTCTTTAAATTACGCCACGAACAAGGCGAGCTGCTATCAGAAGTAGACACTTTATGATACTCGTTACACACGACTAATTACAAAATCAAGGTGCTTCTAACTAGGGAATTATTAGTTTTGGTTATCTCTGTTCTACAGTTATTCTATATATCATTCCATAAAATGTAGAAGTTTATAGGCTGTTTGGTGGGCCGGGTAGCTCAGTCGGTATAACGATTGGCTACGGGCTGGACGGTACGGGATCGAATCCTGGTGGGGTGAGATTTTCCGCACCTGTCCAGACCGGCCCTGGGGCCCACCCAGCCTCCTGTACAATGGGTACCGGGTCTTTCCCGGGGGTAAAGAGCGGCCGGGGCGTGACTCTGACCCATCACCCCCTTCTAGTGCCATGGTCAAGAAACAGTAGAGCAATACCTCTACTTCCCCTATGGGCCGTACAGCCTGTACAGAGCCTCAGTGTCTGTACAAGGGTGCACACCACTTATTCGTTGTTTGGGGTTAAGGTACATCAACAGCAATCCACTTAGTTGTTATGACATACTCAGAATCTTTGGTTATTTAATAACGATTTGTAAACAAAGTCTGCTCAAATTTCGTACAGGTAAATATTTGTCCTATGCCTTTCCTACTATAAATGACTTGTAACATGGAGGGAAACACATCCTGTACCGCCATTCCTATTCTATCTTCGTTTAAACATGTCAGTAGGAACAGCCAATGATTGGAACTGAATTGGACACATCAGCTCTCAGTCCATGCTGATGGTATTCATTTGTTGGGCGTAACCATTATTAACGCGCACAAATCCATACTCTATTAAACGTCCATAAAATTTTGCACTAGAAACAAACAGAAATAGAACTACGCAGGAGCATAAACTCATGCTCTATCGCCACAGCTTAGGACGAAATAATTGTAATTCGTTGTAAACATAAATTTCTCCACTTTCAGTAACATAAACGTGGCATAATGCTGATTAGAATTGAACAAATGACACAGATTAAAGTGCTAATCAGCAGTTCGAATATTTTAAGCAAAGTGAAATCACTGAATTTCGTTTGCGTAATAAAAATGAATCACTTATGGCTCTCTTTTTTCTCCTTTACCACCCTAGGGATTTACCGACTCACTTTCATATTTCTCGTTACTGGAGGCACCCCTTCTCACAATCTGTTATGATAAAAGGATATGTCAAGATCCATAATTCCCAACTCTGAAAATTTATTTCGGAATCCGGTCACTGCTTATCGGCCGAATTCAGTAATTAAACTGATTTCATCAGATTTCATGTCATTGTAGCAGCAAATCACATCCGAGGTCACTCAGTAATTGTTGTTCCACGATATTTCAGCGTCCTACAGAGTACATATACCTTATGAACCAACTAGATACCACTTATTATTTTACTGTACTTCTTATAGGCTCAACATGTTTCGGACACTATTATGACCATCATCAGAAACTCGCGACTATAAAGTTGATTACCACATTGGTCGTTTCGTCCTTGGTTTGCTGTAGGTTGGATGTTAGGTGCGGTTAGGCTGGAGTAGTGTCCGGACTGCAGGCTAAAGCACGACCGTGCTTTAGCCTGCAGTCCGGACACTATAGGACAGCCTATAAGAAGTACAATAAAATAATAAGTGGCATCTAGTTGGTTTTTATTCTTCAGTTATCACAATGATGCACGTTCCAATAAACATCAAATTCACATATACCTTGTCTCCATATTTTTCAAACGTAGCAAAATCGAAGCGCGGAGCCGCTTGTACCTACGCACGCACGCACATATGCAAACACACACACACACACACACACACAAACTTCTTACGGAAGAACATGTTCGCGAACGAGTTTCCAGTCTTTCCCAGTGGTGTGGATGAGGTATCAGTGCTGCACGGATGCGACATTGCGTCTCTGGGTATTTTCTTAGGTATGTGGTTGAAGACGTTTGGGGACAATGAGGTGATGTCATGTTCAAGGCTGAAAATGCCCAAGAAGAACCCTTCCACCCTAGAAGATAGACCACTATGCTGTCAGGAAACGTCGGAAACTCAACAAACAATGGCGCAGCGTCATATACCAGACGTACCGAAAAGTCAGTAGGTTCGTCATATTATACAATATTATCATATGCTGCCCATACAAAAAGGGTTATTGACGGATATAAAGACAATCAACTAACAAAGTTACGACGTCGAACGGAGTTCTTAATAGTTTTAAGTTCCTCAGCTAGTCGAGAACTTCCCCACATTTTGGGCAATCCGAAGGTTCAATACGTGTTCAAAAAGTTCCACCAGCAGTCCCTATCCTAAGCTAACTTAATCTAATCCACATTTACACCCCCATCTGGGACAGACATGTACTTCGTGGTAAGTCAAAATGGAAGTTACGCCTTGACATGGCGTTGAACACTCCAGTGCAGGAATTCTGAGCCAGCTGCTATGAGGACAGAATGCCTAGTCTGCAATCTGACCATCGGCGACAGTTGCTTGGAATATACATAGCAAAGACTGAGGCAGGTTTTATATAAAAAGAGTTGATTTTGATGTTGTTACATTCACTGCTGAGGACTGACCCCAGGGTCATACTGTCTTCTTGGACTGCATGGCCCTGAAGATGAAGGCACAACGTTCGTTCGAAACGTCTGGAATTAACCGCCGAATGACACAAAGTCACATCCGTGAAGCCTTTCACTTCAAACACAATTCTTCCATCAACGACAGTACCAAGTTCATAATACTTAGGTAAAGATAAAGGTAAATCAGTCCCGTTACAGGCCTGGGGTGGCCCAGAGGGTTCCAGGGAGTTAAGGTCCCCACATTTCACGACAACGGCACAGGATGGTGGTAAGGTTGTCAGCCTCACGCACCGGCCGCCTTTACCCCCAGGAAATGCTACTGATACTCATTGTTGTTTGAGGCTGAGTCGACCCCAGAGCCATAGTGCGATCGGAAGGATTTTATGTCAATGAAAAATTCCAATGGCACCAGCTGGGATCGAGCCAGCAACTTTCCGATTTGCAGTACAGCACCTTAACCACTGTGCCACTGCGATCCCCTCATAATACTTAGGTGTGTTATTTAACGACGCTGTCAGTCGCTAAGGCTGAATAGCGTCGGTGACAGATGAATGAATTAGTACGGAACACTGACATAATGATGTCGACAGGTGGAAACCATACTCGGAACAAAAACCCATCCCAGTGACACTATGTCTACCATAAATCTCACACGGACTGGCATGGGTTTGAAACTGGGCCTCCGGTGTGACGTTTATTGCACGTTCTGGATACCGCACCTGTGTGGTACCGTAGTTTCACATCTTTCGTTCCACCTCCCCATTTCCATTCATCTCTGACCATCACTGGACGTTTGTGGTTTAGACTGAGGTCTCATTCTTCACTTCATATCCCTATTCTGATTCTGGTCATAATCTCCTTACCAACTGTCCGACCTCCAGAATTTCATTTCCTCCGCGTTATCCCTGTATCCCTCCCTCGCTATTCGTTTATATACTCCCACATAATGCAAAGACAGAACCGCTATGGGTACTCGTACACGACATCGCCACCAGGTTTTGGAGAGGTCAGATCACAGACCTCAGTTGTGTGTATGCTGCTGTCTACTGTTACCATCAGGGTTTCTCAATGAATCATGCAAATGAAATACAGAATTTGATGCTTGTGTGACCGTGCATCATTAATAATATAAAACAGCCAACTAGATGCAACAATAATAAATTTTATTGATAATTACAATCAGCTCAACATGTTTCGGGCGATAATTTCGCCCATCTTCAGGAGCCCTAGGCTGTGTTTACAGCCTGCAGGCAGCATCGCCGGTGCTTTATATCAGAAGCTGTAAACACAGCCTAGGGCTCCTGAAGATGGGCGAAATTATCGCCCGAAACATGTTGAGCTGATTGTAATTATCAATAAAATGTATTATTGTTGCATCTAGTTGGCTGTTTTATATTACTGAAATACAGAATATCCAAATTTTTTATTTTTCACCGTGCATGTTGAATCAATATACATTCATTTAAAATACCAACAAATGCACCTTGTCTTTAAAATATTGTAAAACCTTATTTGGTTAAA